>Ga0247757_10001201_pt1 | contig 18312 bp, 22 predicted proteins | sample UWRJL126311R4_FD_180929 | JGI IMG/M metagenome (GOLD analysis project Ga0247757, IMG submission 180929) | Plant litter microbial communities from Arlington Agricultural Research Station in Wisconsin, United States - UWRJ-L126-311R-4 | ecosystem: Environmental > Terrestrial > Plant litter >... | reverse complement strand
AAAAAAAAAAGCTGTTCTGCAAGCGCCGTTATGTAAAAAGTATAAGCAGGGGAGATTTGGGGAGGAAAAGAAGCAGATGAGTTAAAGAAGCTCCCATCGATGGAACAAAAACAACGCGCTTTCGCGTCATCAGGTGTGGGGATTTGCGCGCGAGAGCAAAGCGTTTCGTGAAACTCCGAAAGATAAACCCACACCCCCCCCTCCCTCGTTTCGGTGGTAAAATTGGGGTTGTTAGACACGGATAATGTGAAAAGGAACCCACCCGGGGCTTCGAAACGCAAGGCGCCGAAGAACAAAAATAACGTGGAAAAAAAAAAAGGGCCCTCGCACCGACATGACATCCCATGTGAAACAAGCCACACCAGGAAAGCGCGTGAACCCCCAAAAGCAAGGACTGGCGACCAGCCGTTTCTTTTGTTAACAAAGTTTGAGATGCGTTTACCAGAAACCCTCCCCTGGGTTGTACCAGTACCCAAAAATATTTCGTTAGATGATCATCTCGAAAAGAAGTCCCAAGTCATAACGGTCATTTCGCCAAGACTCCATGCATTCGTAGCGTAGCCTGACCTGTAACACCATACGCATGAATAGCAACGCCACTAGTAGGACTGTGATATCTGGTTATCGTGGTCATCATTGTCATGGGTGGAGTTCTCGATCACTTCGCCTAGAATAGTACCCGCGCCGGGATACTGGTCCGACTGCGCCGAGTCGTTTCGTAGGTACGAGTTTGGGAAACTCGTCATGTGGTGTGGCGCGCTTAGCTGGGGCATAGCAAAGCTTTGGGGGGTTACAAGGGGAGAGCTGGTGTAGGTAGGGAAGGTGGCCGTTTGAGGTGTGGTCACACTACGACTGGGAGTGTAGTGCGTGCTCAGTTCGATCCGTCGCGGCACGCTGCTTGAGAACGATCGCATCCTCGAAGAGCTTGTGGCTTGGAATCCCGGCACGGGCGAGTAAGAATACCCGATACCGTAAGGAAGGTGACTGCTGGAGTCGTTGGAGCTCGCAAGGCTGTCACCGTTGGTGTAGCTCATGCTGGCTCGGAGTGGGGTGGATAGCGACTCTGCCCGGCTTCGTGCAAGACGATCGGCGTGCAGAGAAAGGCGAGGAATGTTGTGGTGGGCCGCGTATGCTGGCGATGTCGTTATCGACGACGAGAATGGGTTCGATGTCCTGGGGCTTGCGTCTAGTGCGCTAGAAGGGAAGCCGAAGGGTGAGCCTTCGTGTTGTGATACAGGCGATAGAGAGTCGGTAGCAGACTGGGGAGGTGTGAAGGTGAAGCCACCAAAGGCAGGGCTGATTCCGGTCGGTGACATGTGGGAATCGACAGGTCCTCGTCGCAGGGTGTCGATGCTCAGTGGCCGCATCATGTTTCCTTCGGGGAAGTTCGGTGTGTAGGATCCAGGAGAAGCAAGAGGCGTCCCGAGGCCATGAGTGTTACCAAAAGGTGAGTGCAGTGCCTGGGCCATGTCGAAGTCTTCGGGGAGAGCCCTTGATCGCATCATACGCTCACGGTCGTCGCTTGTGAGGCGCTTCAGCTTTGCTCTCCTGAAAGCGGATGTTAGCAATGCTGGGGCAGGGCCGGTCTCCTGTGGCTTACCTGTTCTGGAACCAAACCTGCACTTGCCTGGGGCTGAGACCTGGGATCTCACGAGCAAGTCGCTCACGGTGGGCAGCATCGGGGTGAGCCTGGCGTGCAAACTCGCTCATCAAGAACCTGGTTTGGTTGTGCGTGAGCCTGAACCGCTTCATCTTCCGCTTCTGGGCGCGAATCTCGGCGGCAGTCATCGGCGGCTTCTCCTCTTCCTTGACCAGGTCTCCGTCATCCTCGTCCTTCTCCTCGGTAATGATCTCGTCTCCTTGCACCTTGCTATCATCCTCATGCATCCCGTCATGGGGTGACGGAGGAGTCAGCCTAGACACGGGGCTTGCAGGTGCAGATCCGCCAAAAGTAACGGTGGGGATGTCGGCCGATTCAACTTCATCGATGCTGCTCATCGTGACACGTTCCCTGGAGGGTGAAACGTTTCCATTGTGGTGCTTTCCGGTCAGGGCGAACGGGAAGCTCTTGTGGGTTCGTAGCAGAGGGCGCTTGAGGTCGAAGTTGTGTCCATTGACTTCGGCGTGAAGGAGAGCCATGTCACTGTCCGAGTGTGCAGAGGGGTTGTCCAATGATTTAATGTCCGATGATTGCCACTCGTTATCTGCAGCAGATGTGCTGTATGCAGACATGCGCGGCGAGCTGGGCGGAGAGAGAGGGATGAAGAGGTTTCCGTCCACCATTGGCGCCTTGAAGGACCAGGTCCTGAGCAATCGGGATGGAAGTTGGGCAGTCGACCGAAATGCGACCTCGAGGGTTCAGTCAGCAACGAGCCGGATCCAGCTTGATCTCGATGGCTCACCTCGACACGCACACACACACACACACACGCTTTGGACCCGACGGGAGAAAGCTACAAGCTCGCTGAAAGCGAAGGAAACGAAGAGCTTGTAGGGAGCAGAAAGAGCAGGAGCCGACGGAGCTTGCAGTCTCAAGGACCCAATCGGTCTCCAGTCCTAGTGCGGGGTTGGATGCGGGTGATCGGCGTAAGATGGGGAGGGTGTTTGCGTTGCTTTAAAGCTGAAGGGAGCGTATAGGACCGCTCAATGCGTTAAGGTCGCAGGTATGTCACAAAGAAACAGACCTTGGGGCGCGGCGTCGGAAAGGGTTGGGGTGGCTGATAATGCGGGATCAAGGCTGAATGCCTGATGTCGCACCCAAGACAGGAATGGGGCGCGGAGTTTTGGTGTAACGCCTGCTCGAAATAGCAGCTGGTAAGAAGGGGTGTGGTAGTAGCGGAAGATGGATAAAGAGTGGCCGTGTCCCGGCGGCTGGTTGCTGTTGACACTGAGTAGAGGTGAGGTCAAAGAGGTGGATGGTCCCCCCCAGATATGTGCAAGCGTAGACGGGATGGATGGATGGGCCTTTGTAAAGATGGTCAGGAACACCACACAGGCTATATCAGTGATAGCGGCAGGGAAGGTAGATCATTCAGACTGCAGAGGCTTGACGGCACTTTACAGTGGGCGATCCGGATAAATCGAGGTTTTAGAGAGGTTCAAGCAAGACTGGGGTCAGGCCACGGCACCGCCAGGGCAGAGGGGGCTTCTTAGGGAAACATGATATCCTTCGAGGATCCGGAAGCGGGTTGTTACACAGGGAAGAGGCGTGACTGGGCTGGGGGGGGAGCTGGCAGGCCTCCAGCACGATCGAGGACACAGGGGTGCGGTACCTCGGGACGTGAGCCTTTGAGACGAGGGGGTCTGGCGCGGAGTCTGGCGAATGGGAGGCGTGCTGGATCAGGTGTGCTGGCGGGCGCAAGGGTCCTTCTCGAAGGAGAATGTGAGAGGCGTGAACATGGAGGCCTATGCACCGGCTGCAGAGGGCCAGGGGGGGCGTGGAGAAAACCGCCGACGAGCAAGGCCTGATCCGTGGCAGAGCCCGCATTATTGGCAGATGCATGCTTGCAGCACACAACGGGCAGGGCCTGCAAGCACAACGGCAAGGATGCTACAGGGCTCGGCAACGCTTGTTGCGGGGTCTCGCTGCTTTAGCTGACGGGCGCTGTGGTGGTTGATGGTGGAGGTCGGACTGGCCATCGCCCGCGCGTGGTGCTGCCGTGGTGCAGCAGCGCAGCGATGCACTCACCCAGACTCCACGGAGCACACGAGCAGGAGGAGGGTACATTGCAGTACACGGGCGACGGGGGAGGGGGCTCGACGGGCGCAGGGCTGGCGCTCCGCAACGGCGACGGCTACGGCTGGCGAGATTGCGCCAGGAACGGTGGTGGACGAGAGCCGCGGATTGCGATGGCGCCACGGGAGGCGAGCATCGTGGTGAGTGCACCAGATCCCAAGGAGTAGCGTCGGCGAGCGAGGCAGCGAGGCCGTTGGCGCAGGAGAGCGCGAGACTGGCGGAGAGAAAGGCTGCCCGTCGAGGGCGCACGCAGCCCTGGCGCACCTGCGGCATCGGTCGTAGTGAGCGGCTGGCTCGATGGGCGACGACGCGAGGATGGGCAGGGGAGCATGGGCAGCATGGGCAGTATGGAGCACGAGCATGGAGCATTGGAGCATTGGAGCAGGGAGCAGGGAGCATGGGTGTGCGTGTGTGGGTGGTGCGCGTGTGGTGGGTGTGCGGGCGTGCGTGCGTGTGCGGGCGCTGGTGTGGGTGCGGGCGCCGGAGCCTGAGCCTGAGGGGCCTCGTCCAGCGACGAGATCTGGCTGGCCGATGAGATCCACGTCCAGACGCTCGGCCCGCTCCGGGAAAAATGCGGTTTCTCGTTTCTCGAAGGCCTGCGGTCTGCGGTCTGCGGTCTGCGGTCTGTGGTGCGCGTGCCTAGCGCAGCAGCGGTGCTTGTCAGACGGTGCGTGACAGCGGTGCACTCAGCCTGGCCGTCGCCGTCTGCGTGTGCCTGTGGTGGGCTGGCGGGCGGGCTGTGGGTGCGTGTGTGCTGCTTCTGACAGCCGGCATTTCACGTACCTGGCCCTGTCCTGGCCCTGTCGCTGGCCTGGCTCCGACGGGTACAATGCCCATCGTCTCGAGCGACTAGCGACGAGAGAGGAGAGGTCGTGGATCCGCAATCCGCTCCAGCCTGGCCGTTCTGAATGATCGCTGAGGCAAGCCACCGACCCTTCCGCGCTGATCAGCACCGGGGCCGCCCAAGCCTCTCCCACAGCCAGCCAGCACGCCTTGCCGCCCGCGTCGCCGCCGCCTGCTGTCTGCTTGCGTGCTCTTGGGTGCAGTGCTGGTGCTGGTGCTCGTGCTGTCGTTGTTGCTGGCCGTCTGTCTCTCCCCACACACACCCACACGTACGTACGTACATACATACATGCACAGATGCACAGATGCACGCCCGCCCGTCCGCCCGCCCTCCGCGGCATGGAGCCATGCCATGCCAACAGCAACTGCGCGAAATACTGGGCGGCCCTGCTGCTTCCGGCGCGCGCGGGCGTTGTGGGTGTGCGCGTGTGTGTGTGCGTGTGTTGCGGACCATGGCCGGGCGTGCTGAAGCAGGCGGGCGTTTCGCGGCGCCAGAAACACCAGCCCACGGCCTACGCAATCTCTGGCCGGCCGCCAGCACGACGACAGACGCCAAACACCGCCAAGCCCACGCGGCCCTCGAGGGGAACGGGTGCAGGAAATGAGCAAGGACAGGTCCGAGCCAGAGCGAACCCGAGTCTTGCGTCCTGTGTCCACTGCGGATATTTCCCACGGCTCATTGCTGCCACCAGGGCGCTCGCGGAGGTTTGATGGCCGGCATGGGTCCCCTCAGGACGTCGGCTGAAGATGCTGTCGTGCTAGCGCCGCCTGACATAATGCCTTCGTCGCGGCGTCGAAGCGCCAGAAGCACTCCAGACGCCCTCCCTCGCCTCACCAACGGGCCCTGTCGCTGCAGCATGTCGGCCTGCCTGAGGGCCATGTCCCTGCCCTTGCCCACCGCCTTGGCACCCCCGCCTTGGCACCACTGCCATCCCACCAGACCTTCTCCTGCGCTGACTGCCAGGCGCGCCCGCCCGCCCTCCGCCTTGACTGGGCCGACTGAGCAGGCGACGGTACACAGTAGTCCCTCCAATTTCGGGACGCTGCAGCATCACCCACTTCGATGGATCGCATGCTGACAACGCATAGTCAATGAGCCTGATCTTCGGCCAATGCCGCCACCGCGCCCCCATCCATCTCGCCGTCTTCCGTCCTCTTTGCCCCCGGCCCCCGACAGCCACTCGCTGCCTGTCGTGCAAGAGTGCCGGAAGCCTGCCAGCTTAGCCAGGGACAGCGCCTCGGCCTCTCTTGCCTCTTCACCAGTCGAGCCTGCGGTGCCAACACCTGCTGCCGGCCGCGCGTGTACCGCCAGAGCCTGTGCTGAACCGAGAACCATGCCAACCGTCCAAAGGGTGCGCCGCAAATCATCGCCAGCTGGGCCGCCGGTTCGCGGTGGCGGCGTCGCGTGTAGAGTGGCACCGTCTGTAGTCACCCCCTCCCCAAGCTTGACGTGTGGGGAATGCCCATCCTATTCCTCCGAAGACCATCGGAGGGATGCACATCGTCTACGAACTTGGCTTGCTTGATCATACTGTGTAGTCAGTCCATCGTCACTGGGAGCCTCGACCACAACCTGACCGTCGGCTTCACTGCACGCCATTCGTAAAAAGGAAAGGCTTCTTCCAGCCAGAACCTCTAGACCATTGTTACCTATCTGGTAGAAGGGGGTCAGATTCCCTGCCCTGCTACTGCGCCATCATGTCCGCAGTCACTTGACTTTGTTGGCCGGCCCGCTGCTCCTCAATGCCCCGATGCTCTTCTTCCTGTGGCACAAGACCCTTGTCGTCCGGAGCAGTGGGTGCATTGTCACTGCTAGTCACTGTCAGTTCATTTCGCGGCTTGGCCGGCTGAAAGAGGCTCTTCAGACCCTGTTCGTGATCGAATCTATCGAACAAGCTTAGTTGGTCTTGTTGCGCTGCCAGGCGTAGACCTCGCCACGTGCAGCTCATCTTCTGCTCCTCGAACCCGAGCCTTTCCTCATCGGTTGTGCCCGGCATCTCACTGTCCAGGTCTATCGTTTCGATCCGTGCCGTATACGCCTGCGGGCTCGGCTGGACGAACCTACCCATCATAAGCATTCAAGTCAGAGGGCCGTCACCGGACCAGCGGAGCTCACCTGTCCTCTTCTGTCAGCTCCTCCAGCCCCTTTTCCGTCTCCTCGCTCGATAGAAATCGTAGCGTCGCCGGCATGCCCATGGGCTTAGGGGCTTTCTTATCAGCCACCGCCTGCCGTGCCCCAGATTTCGACTCCAGAAAGTCATTTGCGGCCACCCTATCGCGCGTAAAGGATTGGCAATTCTCCATTTTCCACCTAACCCAATTCTTATCGCGGGACAGCACCGTGTCCACCATCCGGTAGTAGAATTTGCCATCCGGCCCCTCCTGCAGGTAATTTGCAATTGACTGCTTGATGCCCAACGCCCACTCGGTCTGTGCTTTGCAGTCAGCCAAACGAACGATCAGCGGCGTGCGGGGAGGGCTATGCAGTGTGGGTGTGGGGGAAAAGGGGAAGTTGGAGCTGTGTCACACACGTACATGTTCTTCGCGCAGTGTAAAGTTGTACTGCATCGCCTTCTGCGCGTTCTGGTAGTATGAGTTACTCTTAGACTTTTCCGTCAGGGTCAGAAGAAAATCGATCAGAATGAGCGTCTGGACTAGTATGTGGCGCTGGAAGGCAACGTCGCTCAACTGCAGCGATCAGTAATTACCTCTCAACAGAGCGGCATCCAAGGGGTTAGCTTACCTCGAGCTTGAACAAATCTCGGCTAGTGAGGTACTTCGGATTAAACGTGCTTGCAAACTCGTCCTCGGCATCCGCGGATGATGGAGTGCCCGTCTTGCCAGCTGACTCGCCTGCTTGAATGACCTTTGGCACTTCCTTGAACTTAGCCAACGTAGCCTCGAGGCTCTTTCGAAAGGTCTCAAAGTTTTCTTCTTCGAATAAGCGCGGGGGGTTTGAGAAAAAGTGCTGCAATGACCAGAACACGGGATAAAGTGTGTCGATATCCATGGTCTCAGGCTTCTCCTGGGCAGCAGGTTCGTCACCTTCTGTAGGCTGAGCTCCCGCGTCTTCCATTAGGGTTTCTCCGTTAACATTGTCGTTCGTGACGGTCGTATCGACTTGCATAGCGTCCTCGCTCTGTTCCGACGTCTTCAGATAATCTTCGAAAGTGGTGATATTCTCAACATGGAAGTTGCCACGCAAATTGACGGAGCTCTTGTCGCCCAGAGGAAAACTTTGGAAAAGAAAAATGTAGACTCGCCCACAAAAAGCAGGGTCTTCTGCCCGAGACAGACGGCGGAGCAGTTCGTTGCATAACCGCAAGATGACAAGGTCTTTGTTCTGCGAGCGCGACTGCGGAAGTTTAGTCAGTATATCATTCGAAAGGAAGAGGCATTTGACGTACAGCAATCAGCACTTCCCGGCGCGACTCAAGGAAGCTAAACGCGATACGGCATCCAGCAATCGAAAGGCTGTCTAGGAGCTCCTCAACGAGCAGGAGAACCAGCTGCTGTGGACATAATTCTGACAGAATTAGCAACAGATCAGTTTTTCAATTCCCGTGTTATAGTTACCTCTGTCTCCACAATACTGGAGAATGTCCAGGAGGTTCCACACAGTAACAAACGAAGGGTCGCTGATCTTAGTTGAAGCCTTAGGGCTGGGTCAGCTTGAAGTCTTCAATAAAGGGTTAAGGTAGAAGCATACGAGAGTGGCATAGAAGATGCTCTTTGCTGCACTTTCGACTCCCAGATTGTGAACTTCCTTGTCGCCTCCGGGTGGCTGTAAGAAGGGCTCATCGTCACCCACTAGTGTCGACACCTGAAGCGGTGGGTCAATAGAGGTGCTGTGCTTCAGCTCACGCGCGCGACGTAGCAACTCGTTGAGTCTCGCTGTAAGAGCCGCCTCGGGGGTAATACCAGACGCGGCCATCAGAATTGAGATGTTGAGAAGTGATTAGAGGGCAACTAGGAATGCAAAGGTAAAGTTGAAAAGTAGTGGGTGGGGGGCAATCGAAGTGGAAATAAAGTTGGGGGTTGTTTGAGTGTTTCAAGGCATTATGTATGGCGCGATCACTTAATCGATTTTGACCTCTTGGCCAAGTTGCACGGTGAAGTTAGTTTGCTGAATAGGAAAGTTTTGGATGAAGCTACAATTAAGGTTGCACTAGTGCCGCATGGTGGTCTTAGCTTTGCCTTATGTCATAGAGCTCTTGGCGAGCGCGTCGCGTGCTGAGACGCGTCGTGCTCTAAAATGTAATTCACCTATAGATGGGACCTCCAGTCTTTAGTAATACCTGTTTCTCCAAGTACCCGAACGGCGCTCAATAATGGCTCCAATCGACCCGGCAGCACAAGATGTACCTTCCCACGATGAGCTAGATGATATTCTCAACGGAACACACAATGGAGAAGACATATTTGACACGAGCAACATCCAGCCACAAGTGCAGCATCCTCAACCTCCAAAGCTATCCACCGAAGCTTCAGCAGAACTAGGCATAGACGAGGAGATCAAAGTCGAAAGGAAACGACAGCCAGTTCCCAAGCTCGATCTCGAGAGGCTTATATCAGACCGTGGCATCCCAAGGCTCCAAAAGATCTCGAAAGAGCGTCTCAAATTCAAAGGTAAAGGCCATGAGGTAAGCAAATTACTCGAGCTCTGTGCTGTTGGGCACTAACTCTAATCCAGTACGCCGACATCGCACGTATGCTCAACATGTACCAATTGTGGCTTGATGATCTTTACCCGCGCGCGAAGTTTGCGGACGCACTTACCATCATCGAGCAGCTAGGTCACAAAAGCAATGTACAGGTCCATCGGAACCAATGGCTAGACAAGAACAAGCCAGGATATTCGACACCAGTTGACAATGAAGACGTCGATGTAGTAGAAGACGATCAAGTCGAAGCGGTAGATGCGATGGAGGTTACAGCGGTACCGGATACGATGCATAATCATGAGGCAGTGGACAAGATACCGGATGCTGAGCTGAATAAGTCGAATGAAGGGGAAGCGGCTCCAGAATATGCAGACCCAGATGAAGATGAGCTAGACGCTTTACTAGCAGAGAGTGAGGCGCTTGATGCTCCTGTCAGGGCCACTGTGGCTTTAAACCCAAAAGCATCTACTACAGATGACCTATTTGCGGATGAAATGGAGATCATGGCCGAGATGGAGGACATGTGGTAAACGTTAACGCGGTTTGCCCTTACGATCATCTACACTTTTAGCATAGCGAGGCGTTTGATATTCTATAGCATGTGTTAAGACCCAAATATGAAACCGTATGACCGTAGGTGCCTGCTTTTACTACCTCATACCTGAAGTCTACTTCCATAGTGGGGCGCTTGCCCCGCGGTTGGAGGGCGAGGTCTTGGCGCTCGCCTCTTATTTATCGTAACCACATCATCAAACAAATACCCCAGCAGCAAAGTGCAACTCTATTTGACATCGGACCATGCAAAGCCTCACCGAGCAGCTCGAGCAGCTACGCTTGAGTGCTTCCAAGGCTGTGGAGCCCGACTGGATAGACTCAATTTTGTACGAACAGCGTCCACCTAAACGTCAACGGAAAACCAAAGATGACATCAAGAAGGAGCTGGAACATGAGTTCCTGACCCCTTCACCATCATTCAATACGCAATGGTTGAACCGCCTACAGCAACGCTGGGAAGCCCCAACCAATTACCGTAGCCTTTTTGAGATTGCCCCAACTCAAACTCGCACCATCATCCGATTCACACGTGAAGGATTAGAAGGGCGTGTCACGGGTTATAAGGAGGTCACGGTGCCGGCAAATTCAGCAACCGCGAAGAACTCTACATCACTATTAAGGAAGCCTGCGAACCGGGCAGAATTTGTGCGCGGTGCTGCTGGCTTCTTCCCCTTTGCTCCCGGCGGTCTGGATGGCGTTGAGGCTATTGCCGCCATTGAAGATGAAGCGATTTTTCGACAAGAAGCCGCCAATAACAAGAAATCTGGTGGATTAAATAGAGTTATCAACTTCAGTGCTGAAGGTGGGCTTCTTGAGATACCACCGGGATTCACACGTGGACTGGATTTCCAGAAAAAGCCCGCTACCAATCTTCAGGCCGCCAAGGAGGTTGAAGATACACTGGGTGAGGAACCAGCTCAGGCTGATAGCAAAGAGACAGATGAAGATGATGCCGAGAACCCGTTCAATGAACCCAAAGGCAATGCTGCACCAGATGATGACGCGCAGACACCTGGGGAAGAAGAGATCGACTCGTTGCTACCCGTTGAGTTCCCCGCATTAGCTCCTCACGGTCCTCTGGGAATTGCATCAGCAAAGAAGGGAGGCAAAGAGTGGGCTCATATGGTGGATGTTAACCGCGAAATCACTAACTTCAGAGACTTAGTCCCAGACATGGCCCGGGAGTACCCCTTCGAACTGGATACCTTCCAGAAAGAGGCTGTGTATCATCTAGAGAACGGAGATTCTGTATTTGTTGCGGCCCATACATCTGCCGGAAAAACGGTGGTTGCAGAATACGCCATAGCTTTGGCTGCGAAGCACATGACGAAGGCCATTTATACTTCACCAATCAAAGCTCTCAGCAACCAAAAATTCCGCGACTTCAGGCTCACTTTTGATGATGTTGGTATCCTAACTGGCGATGTACAGATCCGGCCCGAGGCTAGTTGCCTAATCATGACCACCGAAATTCTTCGAAGCATGTTGTACCGAGGCGCTGATCTGATTCGCGACGTTGAGTTTGTCATTTTTGACGAGGTTCACTACGTTAACGATCTTGAGCGAGGCGTCGTGTGGGAAGAAGTTATCATCATGTTGCCAGAACACGTCACTCTTATTCTACTCTCTGCTACTGTCCCCAACACATACGAGTTCGCATCGTGGGTTGGGAGAACTAAGAAGAAGAACATCTATGTGATTTCTACACCAAAGCGTCCCATACCTCTCGAGCATTATCTTTGGGCGGGCAAAGGAATGTACAAGATCGTGACAGCAGACAAAAAATTCATAGAAGCTGGCTGGAAGGAAGCGAACGATGTTATTTCTGGCAAAGACAAAGTCAAGATACCTTCTGCAAATGATCATCAAGGTGGCGGAAGAGGCGGTGGTGGTCGAGGTGCTCCAGCACGTGGTGGCCAAAACCAACGTGGACGTGGTCAACAGGGGCAACGAGGTGGCGCCCAACGTGGCGGCGGTCCACCTGCCCAGAGAGGTCGTGGAAACATCGCCCGCACAGGACGTGGAGGCGGAAGAACTACAGCTGCGCAAGACCGCAACATCTGGGTTCATCTCATTCAACATCTCCGTAATAAGGACCTCCTGCCTGCCTGTATCTTCGTATTTTCCAAGAAAAGATGTGAAGAGAATGCCGAGGCACTTGCCAACCTCGATTACTGCACAGCATTAGAAAAGAGTGCAATTCACATGACGGTCGAAAAGTCGCTTGCTCGTCTGAGTCCAGAAGACCGAGTACTACCCCAGATCACACGACTTAGGGAGTTGCTGAGCCGAGGGATTGCAGTGCATCATGGTGGCATGCTTCCTATTGTGAAAGAGATGGTCGAGATATTGTTCGCACGGACGCTCGTCAAAGTGTTGTTTGCTACGGAGACCTTCGCCATGGGTCTTAATCTTCCTACCAGAACGGTAGTCTTCTCGGGGTTCCGAAAGCATGACGGCAGACAGTTCCGCGATCTTCTACCAGGCGAATACACCCAGATGGCAGGTCGAGCTGGACGAAGAGGCTTGGACACAGTTGGTACTGTTATTATCTGTACTCCTGGTGCAGACGAAGCACCGCCGATCACCCGCCTCCGCCAAATGATGCTCGGTGACCCTACTAAGCTCAGGTCCCAGTTCCGATTGACATACAATATGATCCTGAATCTTTTGCGAGTTGAGGCTCTCAAGATCGAGGAGATGATCAAGCGCAGCTTCAGTGAAAACGCAACTCAAGCGTTGCTTCCGGAGCACGAGAAGAAAGTTAAGTTGTCTGAAGCAGATCTCGAAAAAGTGAAGCGAGAGCCTTGTAAGATCTGCGACATCGACCTTGAAACTTGTCACCAAGCATGCATGGATTATAAACGTTTAACGAATGAACTTCATTTGGCTTTGCTCCTCAATCCCGTGGGAAGAAAAATCCTTGGCCCCAACCGATTAGTCGTTTATAAGAAGGTAGGTCTCGTTCAGCCACGCTCAAGTACAAAGCTAATTGAAACAGAATGACATTCGCACTGTTGGGATGCTGCTCCGCGAAGGGACCAGTAAAGGAAATGAACCCACTGTCCAAGTTTTGGAAATAGCAGCAAACGAGCAGCGCAAGGCCGACGACCTTTTACCCTATCTTCCACTCTTTGCCCAATTTTTTAGAGCCCTGCCGAAGAACGGAAAGAATCTCATACTCAAGCGTGCTCTTATCCCTCTGAATGACATTGAATGTTTTACTCGTACGGTGATTGACATCCCAGATGGTGTGGAGAATCTATTCAGGAAGAAAGGTAGGTTACTCAATGTGGTGCCTGAATATATATGCTAACGGCGGAATTAGATGCTCTCAAACTTGCAGAAAACCAGTTGATTCCTCTATGTCAATCCTGGAACTACGAGGACTGGGACGAGTTCGATTATGATCGTATCAAGAATCTCAATTTCCGAGAAATCGAGTTGGCAAGACATAAAGCGGGCAGAGAGGCTACAAGCAGAGAGTGTCTCAAGTGCCCTGATTTCCTCAAGCATGTAAGTTAATCTTAGCTAACTATGAGTTTGTACGCTAAGTTTTTGAAAGTATGCTATGGAACACGATGAATGGCTAATCAAAGAAAACATCTTGCAACTGCGACAGCTCATGTCAGATCAGAACCTTCAGCTTTTACCCGACTACGAACAGAGAATATCAGTACTCAAGGACCTCGGATTTGTTGACGAAGATTCTCGAGTAGAGTTGAAAGGCAAAGTGGCATGCGAGGTATGTCAGCAGTGGGGACCGAGGAACATTGCTAATTCCTGGACAGATTCATTCGGCCGATGAGCTGGTCCTGACAGAGCTCATCCTGGAGAATGTCCTCGCCGAATATGAGCCCGAAGAGATTGTTGCCCTTCTCTCGGCATTCGTCTTCCAGGAAAAGACGGACGTGGAACCCACGCTCACTGCTAGCCTGGAGCGTGGTGTAGCCAAGATAGTGGAGATTTCAGAGAAGGTCAACCAGCTCCAGACACTTCACCAGGTCATCCTGTCTTCAGACGACTCGAACGACTTTGTCAGCAAGCCCCGGTTCGGCATGGTTGAGGTGGTATATGAGTGGGCACGCGGGATGTCATTCAACCGCATTACTGATCTAACAGATGTGATGGAGGGCACGATCGTCCGCGTCATCACAAGGCTAGACGAGACGTGCAGAGAAGTCAAGAACGCTGCCCGGATCATCGGTGACCCCACATTGTTTCAGAAGATGGGGACATGCCAGGAACTCATCAAACGGTACGTTTCAGAACCCACTTGTTGGGCCGTGTTTGTTCGGCGAAGTGCTGATGGGTGATGCTGACGAGTTGACACAGGGATATCTGTAATTGTGCGAGCCTGTACTTGTAGATGTGTTTCAGTGGAGCACTACTACGAGCGAGTGTTTTAGACTTGGGCATTGGTGATCATGGATGGCAAGAGTTCAGCGGGGCCGCGTGTGCTGATGGGTGTCGCGCCATGTGCACGGCGTAGACGTGTGGGGCGTGTTGCTGAAATAGCATACATAGAGCATAATGGAGCCTCAGACAGGGGGTATGTTGGACCTCTCAGACTGACGGTGCATCTGATGTCTGGCGAGGCTGGCTTGCTCTAGTGATGCGGGGAAGAGCTGGCGGGCGCTGAAGCACACCCCCTTACTTATTGGTCGGAATAGAGCGACGCCGCATCGCCCTCCCATGCGGACCGCTGTGACGTGACGATGGTAGGGTGCGGCACTTGGGCGTGTGGGAGTGAGCAGCAACAGACGGCTAACCGCATTGCACGCGGCTGCATGGGCGACATCGGGGATGCCACCATCTCGCTGCTGCGGCAGCGGGCGGCGATGGATGGATGGATCAAGAGCAGGGCAAGCAGGGCAAGCAGGGCGCCACGTGCGCCAAGCCCGTTCGGGCCTAGACTTGTTTTTGCTTCATCGCACACGCAAAACTAACTACCCCTCCAACCTTTCTCGCCCGCATTTCTGTGTGTGCACAAGCCGAAGGGGGCCAGACACGTCGGAACAATAGGCCTGCCCGTGGCCCGTTCAAGCTGCACCTCTGCTCGACCACCTGCGCACGCCTGCAGGCATCCAGCAAGCCTCCCCATCGCGCCTGCCGCCCCGCGACTCTCACCGCACCGACCGTCGAGATCCCCTTGCTCTGAACATTCCCACCACCTGGCCCACATCCCGATCCCCGCGCAGAAATGGACGTCGCGGCGCTGCGGGAGCGTGTGAAGAATACGCTGGACCCAAATGCCGCCATCCGCCAGCAGGCAGAGCTGGATCTGAAGCATGTAGGCAGCATGCATCTACCTACTATACCTGTAACCCGCTGACTGTGGCAGGCCGAAGAACAGCCTGGTTTCACAGATGCCCTGCTGAATGTGCTCGAGAGCGAGCAGGAGGGCGGCGTTCGATTGTCTAGTAAGGAAACAACCCGCCACCGCCACTGCAAAACATCACTAACGCGTTTGACAGCCGCCGTGTATCTCAAGAATCGCGTGACCAAGGGCTGGTGTCCTGCCGAAGAGTTCTCCCAGGCGAAGCCCATCCCCGAGGATGAGAAGGAATCTTTCAAGAACCGCCTCGTGCCCTTTCTCGTCACCTCGCAGCCGAACGTCCGTGCCCAACTTATCCCAACATTACAGAAAATACTTGCCTATGACTTCCCCCAAAATTGGCCCAACTTCCTCGACATCACTATGCAGCTGCTGAACGCGGGCGACATTGCGTCGGTATTTGCCGGTGTGCAATGCCTGTTGGCGATATGCAAAATTTATAGGTTCAAGTCGGGCGAGAATCGCGTGGACTTTGATAAGATCATTGCCCTGTCCTTCCCGCAGCTGTTGAACCTGGGCAACCAGCTCGCCAATGAGACCAGCTTGGAGGCTGGCGAGATTCTCCGCACCGTACTTAAGGTGTACAAGCATGCAATCTACGTAAGTGCTTTCGCCCAAAACTTCATGTCGCGTATTGACAATGCATAGTTTGATCTCCCCATATCACTACGCGAGCAGACTACCATGATTGGCTGGTGCACTTTGTTCCTGAATGTTGTGAGCAAAGATCCACCCGAGTCCGCCATGCCCGAAGACCTCGACGAGCGGGAAATAAATCATTGGTGGAAGGCAAAGAAGTGGGCGTATGCGAACTTGAACAAGCTTTACGTTAGGTGCGTCTCATTATGAACTTAAGATATTTTTTAACTGACATTAACCAGATATGGAAACCCTTCTGGCTTGTCGAAGAACAACGACACCGACTATAGCGAAGTCGCCAAATACTTCATCGCCAACTTTGCACCCGAAATTCTTACCAGGTATCTACAGCAGGTGGAAAAGTGGGTTGGAAAGCAAGTATGGCTTTCCAAGGCCAGCTTGTACTACACTCTGAATTTCCTCGATGAGTGCATCAAGCCCAAATCCACGTGGAACCTTCTCAAGCCGCATGTGGAAAACCTTGTTTCGCATCTCATTTTCCCCGTTCTGCGCCAATCGGACGAGGATATTGAGCTTTTCGAGGAAGAGCCGCAGGAGTACTTGCATCGAAAACTCAATTTTTACGAGGAAGTAACCGCGCCGGATGTTGCTGCAACCAGTTTCTTGATGACTCTGACTAAGAGCCGGAGAAAGCAGACCTTCAGTATTCTCAACTTTATCAACGATATAGTGAATCGATACGAATCCGCGCCGGACAATGAGAAGAACCCGAGGGACAAGGAAGGGGCCCTGCGAATGATTGGAACTTTGCCAGGCGTCCTGCTTTCTAAGAAGAGTCCGATCGCCGACCAAGTGGAGTACTTCTTCGTCCGCCATGTCTTCCCTGAGTTCAGAAGCCCTCACGGATTCCTGCGGGCGCGTGCATGCGATACATTGGAGAAATTTGAGCAGCTCGATTTCAAGGACCCGAACAACCTCATCATCATCTACCGCAACATCCTAGAATCCATGGCTGATCCTACACTCCCAGTACGGGTGGCGGCTGCTTTGGCGCTCCAGCCACTGATTCGACATGACCTCATCCGAACTAACATGAAGCAGAATATACCCCAAGTGATGCAGCAGCTTCTGAAACTTGCCAATGAAGTTGATGTCGATGCCCTTGCCAACGTCATGGAAGATTTTGTTGAAGTTTTTGCCCCAGAACTAACGCCATTCGCAGTTGCATTGAGTGAACAGCTCCGAGACACATATCTTCGTATCGTACGCGAACTCTTGTCTAGGAACCAGGAGAAGGGCGATGATAACGAATTCGGAGACTTTCTGGACGAGAAGAGCATCACCGCTTTGGGTGTTCTGCAGACTATTGGTACTCTCATTCTTACCCTTGAGAGCACACCGGATGTACTTCTCCATCTGGAAACAATTCTTATGCCTGTTATCACCATCACACTTGAAAATAAGCTTTACGGTATGCAATAGCCCAGTTCAGCTTACGCTCTCATGCTAATGCCATGGTAGATCTGTATAACGAGGTCTTCGAGATTATTGACAGCTGCACGTTTGCTGCCAAGAGCATTTCCAATACTATGTGGCAAGCATTCGAATTAATCCACAGGACATTCAAGGCCGGAGCTGAACTCTATTTGGAAGGTAAAGTACATATTATTATTCTTTCAGATCAGTTACCTAATTTTCATATAGATATGCTGCCAGCATTGGAGAATTTCGTCAACTACGGATCAGGCACGCTGATTCAAAATCGGCTATATCTGGATGCCCTTGTGGACATGGTTCGAACCATCTTCAAAGATGACAAAGTTGGTGGTGTAGACCGCATCTGTGGTTGCAAACTGGCCGAAATTATCATGCTTAACATGCGCGGTCATGTCGACGAATACGTCCCCGAATTTATCTCGCTAACCATGGTTGTCCTCATCAACGATGAACCCAAAGTCAAGTCGCTTAGGATACATTTGATGGAAGTTGTTATCAATGCCATCTACCACAACCCGGCATTGGCGCTGCATGTGCTTGAGACGAATGGATGGACTAACAAGTTCTTCAGCTTATGGTTCTCAACCATCGACAGCTTTACCCGGGTGCACGACAAGAAGCTTTGCATTTCGGCGATCTGCGCACTACTGACTCTAAAGGGTCAAGAGGTTCCGGTCAGTGTCCAGCAAGGCTGGCCTCGCTTGCTCCAGGGTATCGTGCGCCTGTTCCAAACCCTCCCAGCTGCTATGAAGAGTATGTTGTTTCACATGTAACCATGAGAACAGTTGCTAACTATTGACAGATCGTGAGGAAGCGAAGAAGGAGGAGAATTTCGATTTCGCAGATCAGTACGATGAAGAAGATGAGGAAGAATGGGGCGACGAGAACGAATGGACTAACGAGACTGAAGAAGCAGAAGATGTCAAGGACGAGAGTGCCGCCTATCTTGAGTTCCTAAATGAGGAGGCTCAGAAGTTCAACCACGTTAGCGACGATGACGACGACGAACTTGAAGAAGAAAGCCTCCTTGAGACACCGCTTGACAAAGTGGAACCTTACACCATGTTCAAGCACGCCTT
>Ga0247757_10001200_pt1 | contig 18316 bp, 18 predicted proteins | sample UWRJL126311R4_FD_180929 | JGI IMG/M metagenome (GOLD analysis project Ga0247757, IMG submission 180929) | Plant litter microbial communities from Arlington Agricultural Research Station in Wisconsin, United States - UWRJ-L126-311R-4 | ecosystem: Environmental > Terrestrial > Plant litter >... | reverse complement strand
TACCGACCTGGTATTCCCCTTTTTCCTTTTTGCAGTCGGCAACGCCATGGCATTTGTGATGCCGCGTTTTGAACAGGCAGGAGATGCTGTTTTCTGGAAAAAGGTCATCAAACGCACAGTCCTGATTTTTGCTATTGGTATTTTCCTCAACTGGAGTCCTTTTATCCGCTGGAATGGGGAAGAGATCGCCTGGAAAAGCTGGCAAAATGTGCGGATACTTGGGGTACTGCAACGCATTGCGCTCTGTTATTTCTTTGCGTCGGTTATCGTATACTATGCGAAAACAAAAGGCGCCTTTGTATTCAGCGCCGTGTTATTGTTATTGTATTGGGTGATCTGCTTGATGGCAGGCGCACCCGGCGATCCATATAGTTTGTCCGGCTGGTTCGGCACAAAAATCGACATCAACCTGCTTGGCGTTTCTCATATATACAAGGGCGAAGGTGTTCCTTTTGATCCCGAAGGGATCCCGAGTACGATGACCGCAATCGTACAAGTGGTTTTTGGATTCTTCGTTGGGCAATACATCCAGCAAAAAGGCAAGACATATGAAATGCTCGCGCAGCTATTTGTTGCCGGGCTGGTATTATTCTTCACCGGTTATTGCTGGGATCTTTCGTTCCCCGTAAATAAAAAAATATGGACCAGCAGTTATGTGCTCTATACATCCGGGCTGGCAATAATGACCCTGGGAATTTTGATCTACCTGCTCGAATTCAGAAATGCCAAAGGCGCCTGGAGCCGTTTCTTTGATGTGTTCGGGAAAAATCCACTATTCATTTTCGTACTCAGTGGCTTCCTGCCACGTGTGCTGGCAATGCTGCGTTGGGTAGACCATACAACACCCGATGGCAGAAAAGTATACACTTCCGTCTTCCCATGGTTTTACGAACATGTCTGTAAAAATATCTCCAGCGACCTGCGTGTGGGCTCCCTACTCTATGCGCTTTGCATGATCACCATGTATTGGCTGATCGTGTATGTACTGGATAAAAGAAAGATTTATATCAAGGTGTAATACTAATACAATCCTTATGTGTCCTATGATATCTCTATGTACCTATGTGTTGAAAAAAATAACACATAGGTACATAGAGATATCATAGGACACATAGTGTTCAACTTTATCATTTTAGTTTCTTTGCCGGGTTTCCCACATAAGTTCCTGGGGATACAATGTCTTTGGTAACAACCGCACCTGCGCCGATCACCACATGGTCACAGATTTTTACGGGGAGAATAGTGACATTGCTTCCGATGGATACATGATTACCGATACTTGTCGGTTTCCATTTCGCCGGATCACCGGCAGGTTTGCCCTCGGGAAAAGTATCGTTGATGAACATCACCCCATGACCGATAAAACAATCATTACCGATGGTAACCAGCTCACAGATAAAACTGTGTGACTGGATACGGCAACTGTTCCCGATGATCACGCCTTTCTGGATCTCTACAAAAGGCCCGACAAAACAATCGTCGCCCAGTGTGCATTCATACAAATTGCAGGGATGCACCAGTTTCACATTGGTGCCAAAAACAACATCCCGGATACCTGATGAATATTCCTGCGGCATACAATAAAATTAGGATTTGTTGCAACGACTTCAAGAGAAAAAACGCGCAGCTTTTTCGAGGCTTTCGGGCTTTCCCACGTCTATCAGCAATGTGCCGGTATGATCATAGCTGTTGATAACATGCGTAGCTGCAAGGTTTAGATACACATCCACCATTGAAAATTTACCTTCCTGTTCTATCAGTGATAATAATTCCCTGCGTATCACATGGATACCACTAAAGGCCTTTTGAAACAGCGGCTGCACATCGCGTACGATCTTTTCCTCTCCCGTTTTAACATTGCGCCATCCCGCCAGCGACTGTTGCTCATCAAATAAAAAATAGCGCGAGGTTTCACGCCGGGTAACTGCCAGTGTTGCCAGTGCTGCACTGCTGCGATGCTGGTTGATCATAGCGGTGAGATCCATGCTGGTAAGTATGTCTGCATTCATCACTACAAAATCATCGTTATCTGCAAAGTACCAGCCGGATTTTTTCAGGCCACCACCTGTTTCCAATACCATATCCGTTTCATCAGAGATCGTGATATCACTGCCCCAGCCATTGTTTTCAGCAATCGTTTCGATGATCTGGTCTGCAAAATGGTGCACATTGATGATGAGTTCATTCACGCCATGGCTTTGCAGGTATTGCACATTACGTTGCAACAGGCTCTTGCCATTCACCACGGCAAGCGCCTTGGGATGGTGATCGGTCCAGGGTTTTAACCTCGAACCCAGACCCGCCGCGAAGATCATTCCTTTCATAGTATCGTTTCTGACAAACTCATTTACCAGTTGGCAATTCTTTCATCCAGTTGTCGCAGTTTGTATGTGTCAGTTCTACTTTCAGTTTGTATTTGTTCCGTAGATGACGCGCAGTTTGTTCGGCTGCAAATACGCTGCGATGTTGTCCGCCCGTACAACCAAAATTGATGGAGAGATGTTCAAATCCTCTTTTCAGGTAGTCCTCCACCGTAATATCCACCAGGTCCCAAACACTATTGAGGTATTCGTTCATGCGTGTACGCTGTTCGAGAAAATCCTGCACGGGTTTATCCCTGCCGGTAAGCGTTTTGTATTCATCAAAGCGACCAGGATTGAGGATACCACGCATATCAAATACAAAACCACCACCATTATCGCTTGGGTCTTGGGGTATGCCTTTTTTATAACTGAAGCTATTGATGGTAACCTGCAATTTCGTATCATCATTGGCCTGTGTTGGCTCGAAGCGCTGGATCATTTCATCAGCCACAACCATCCGCAATACCCTGTCGAATTCCTGGGTTACGATACCGATACGTTTATTGTCGATAAAGAATTTCATATTGCGCAATGCCAGCGGAATACTGGCCAGGAAATGCGCTTTGCGTTCGAACAGCCCCCTGAAACCATAGGCGCCCATTACCTGTAACAGGCGAATTAAAACATAACCGTTGTACTGGCTCACAAAAGTGATCCGGTCGATACTGCGCCCTAAAAGCTCTTCCACACGATCCATGTAATACTGCAGCAATGAATCTTTCCATTCCTCACTCAATTCTGCCTTAGCCTGCCATAGCATCGATGCAACATCATATTGCAGCGCGCCTTTCATACCACCCTGGTAATCGATAAAGTTTACGGCTTCGTCTTTAACAATGATATTCCGGCTCTGGAAATCGCGGAACATAAAATACTTGTTCTCGGTGCGTGTGAGATAAGTACTCAATGCATCAAAATCATCCAGCATCGCCTGTTTATCATAAGGCAGTTGCAGGGTGTCAAGAAAATAATATTTGAAATACAACAGGTCGCTCATGATGGCCTGTTTGCCAAATTCGCGGGCGGTGAGGCACCAGCTATAGTCCAGGCCATTGTCTCCCAGGATCTGCACTCTTGCCAGTTCCGCCAGGCTTTTCTGGAACAAGCCATAAGCATAATCGCCATGTCCATGCTGTTCAAGTTTATTTAATAAGGATTCAGTACCGAGATCCTGCTGGATGTATATGGTATCTTCTTCATTCACTCCCAATATTTCCGGAACCGGTAATCCCTGTGCGATAAAATGGCGGCTGAAATAAATAAATGTGCGGGTTTCTTTTTTGTTGAGATTATGGGTGGCAATAAAAGTCTGCTCGCCTGCATAAATGCGAAAGTAGATCCGGTCGCTGCCACTCTGCGGCAGCTTTTCGATACGGCCGGGTTCATATCCCTTGATCGTTACAAATAATTTCCTGATGGCATCTGTTATCGCCTCCATAAACACGGGTGTTTACAGCGAAAATAGAACTAACCGGGCAAAGCGGGATGCATTTGTTTTACGGTGAATATTGAACATTGAGCATGGAATATTGGGGGTTGAGATTAATGTTCAATATTCACTGTTCAATGTTCAATGTTCAATGTTCAATGTTCAATGTTCAATGTTCAATGTTCAATGTTCAATTAAAGGGGGAGATCATGATAAAGCAAAATCTACTGCGGCTTTTGCATGGATATGGGTAGTATCGAAACCGGGGACCGGTGATTCCTTGGGGCTGATCAACATCGGTATTTCGGTGCAACCAAATATTACACCTTCTGCTCCCTCGCCAGACAGTGCGCGGATGATTTCAAGGAATCGCTGTTTGGTGGCGGGCAGAAAAATGCCTTTGCCAAATTCTTCATAGATCGCATTGTTGATATAATCGATATCCGCCTGGCCAGGTATGATGGTCTCTATTGATCTCTCCGCCAGTTTTTTTGCATAAAAATCAAGCTGCATCGTATAGCGGGTACCCAGTAAGGCAACTTTCCGGATATTTTGTTCCGCCACTGTTGCAGCTGTTACCGTAGCGATATTGATCAAGGGTACCTGTACCGCGGTCTGTACTTCATCGGCAATCTTGTGCATCGTGTTGGCCCCGATCATCAGACAATCGCAACCTGCGGCTTCGAGTTTGCGTGCTGCATCCTGCATCAGTACAGCCAACCCATCCCAATCATCAGCGAGTGTTAACCGTTTCACTTCCGCGAAGTTTACGGAATACAATACCAGTTTTGCCGCCTCAACGCCACCCAAACGGTCGTTCACCATCTGGTTGATGTACTTATAATAATCGATAGAGGAAAGCCAGGATATGCCGCCGATAAGACCGATTGTTTTCATGGAGTGAAGATACAGCAGGTTGCACGCAATGGCGTAATGGCGCAGTTTTTCCTAAAACAACCTACCCTGTTCCCCCGGTCTTCTGAACTTCGAACAATCCAGTTCCCATCTCTCTGCATTCAGTCCGTATAACTTGTTGTACTTTTTAAATTGCTGTCCCACAAGATCCGATATCGGCCCCTCACCACGCATACGCACACCCCAGCGCGAATCGTTTACCTGGCCGCCATGCCCGTTTTCGATCAGGTGCCAGACCTTATCGGCCCTGTCGGGAAAATTTTTGTATAACCAGTCGTGAAAGATCAGTTTAACAGCGCCATTCAATCTGATAAATGTATAGGCCGAAAACGTAGCGCCGTTTTTACCTGCCGCCTCCATGATCCGCTGCATTTCGTGTTCATTCAGTCCGGGTATCATAGGCCCGAGCATCACCCCAACGCGTACGCCTGCTTCGCCCAGTTCGTTAATCACGCGCAGTCTTTGTTTGGCGGTAGTGGTACGGGGTTCCATTGCACGCCGGAGGTCTTCGTCGAATGATGTGATACTTACCAAAACGCTCACCAGTTTTTTTTCTCCCATCTCGCGCAACAATTCTTTATCACGCAGGATACCTGCATTCTTGGTAATGATCCCCACCGGCTGGTTGAATTCATTACACACTTCCAGCAGCCCGCGGGTAAGGCTGAATTTTTTTTCTGCCGGTTGATAACAATCGGTATTCCCGCTTAAACTGATGGGTACACACTCCCAGTTCTTATTCATCAGGAATTTCCGCAACAACTGTGGCGCATTTTTTTTCACGATGATCTTCCGCTCAAAATCCAGCCCCGCACTATAGCCCCAGTATTCATGCGCATTACGGGCATAACAATAAATACAACCGTGTTCACAGCCCTGGTAAGGATTCATGCTGTACCACATGCCCACATCAGGACTATCCACTTTGTTCACGATGCTCTTAGACTGATCCTCGAGATAAACAGTTGCGGGATTGGGCTCCGTCCAGTCGTCAATACTTTCCACCTGGTCGCGCAAACGCTGGTTCTTCAGGAAGCGGTTCTTTGGGTTGAACTGCGCACCGCGGCCCTTGAGGTATTTGTTGTGTTCTTCGTTGATGATCTCTTCTTCCATAAAAAAGTTTAAAACAATACTCCCTGCCTGGTCTCTTCCCGCACATTCAACAACGGAAATTGTTTTACGGGCTCATAATGGCTCTCTTCATTTCGTTTGCGCAGCAGCACCATTTTGTCTGCGATAAACCTGCCGCTGAAATGCGTGTTACTCATCTCGAGCCATCCTTTTTCATATTGCCATGGCAACAGCTTACGCGCAATGCTGATGGTTGGTTCAGAGATAAAATGCGGTTTATGATCCTTATCCATTTTCAGCAATTGCTGTATCGGCCGCAGCGACCGGACCAGTTCCACAAACTGTGTTTTGGTTGTAACCTGCAAAAAAATACTGTGTGTCGGAAGACTGCCAAATCCATCCAGTTCCATCACGAAAGCAGCCTGCGCTCTTGCGATCAGTTGCAGGCGGTGTACTATCCGCTGTTCAAGCATGGTCAGCTGTTCAAAGCGCAATAATGTGATGCCCGGTTTACCGCTGGCCGCAGCCGGACAATCATAGTTTTCTGCAAACTGTTTCTTTAGCTGTTTGATCTCGTTACTCAAAGCCTGGTGCGGTTCTATCCTGAGCAGGTATTGTGCGGTTTGATAAGATTCGGGGATCATGGGATAAGTTTGGGTACCTGGAATAGCGCCGGATAGTGAGCGATCTGCTCTTACGGTCTTAACCGGAAAATATTCACCTGCTTACATGCATCAAACTGGTCGCGGCGCTTTAGCAGGATGAGTTCCTGTACCGGGAAAGAAGCAAAAAACTGTTGCTGCGCGTAATGCTGCACGGCATGTTGATAGGTTATCGCATCCAGTTTCCGCGCTATGGTCAGATGCGCGTGACTTACCAGGTGCATGGGAGGGCATCCGTATCCCTGGATGAACTGGTCTACCGCTTTCAACTCTTTGGCCAGCTCCTGGAACGGCAGGGGATCCTGCACATTCAGGTAGATCGTGTGTGGTTTAAAAGCGCCATAGCGATCGAGCGTTACCTGGAAACTTTTCCTGGCGCTGATCACCCGGTGCATCCAGCGGATAATGGTGTCCTCCATCTGTTCAGTAGCCACAAAGTCCGCCACCGTAATATGTGGTTTGAGTTTGCTGGCCAGTGCCTGACCAAACTGAGCAGAGAAGAATTGTTTTTCGCTCATCACCTGCGCATAAACGGTTGGCCCGGGATGAGCCACCAGCAGGTATTCGGATACCCCATGTGGTAACTGCATGAATGATTTATTTACTAATCCCTTTTCCATAAAAAAGATTTGTTGACGTCAATTATTTTAGCATAAATTTACTAAATATTTTAGTATTCAAAATTATTATTTATGGATGGGGAACAATGGTATGGCTATGGCGCCAGCGAGAAAAGTTATGAATACATGGAAATGGCCATCGATCTGAACCAGCAGCTGATCAGGAATAAGTCGGCCACGTTCTTCTTCCGGATGAATAATGACGCCATGAACGATGCAGGTATTTTCAAAGGGGATATACTCATCGTTGATCGAAGCGTAAAAGCAATAAGTGGTAAGGTGATCGTGGCTGTATTGAACGGGGAATTCCTGGTGCGCCGTTTACAAACCCATATCAAAGGCGTAACCCTTTTAGCCGGCAATAAAAAATATGGAGATATACTGTTGGATGAATACAGCAATTATGCCGCCTGGGGAACAGTAACTTATTGCATCCATTCCGTGTAATACCTCTCCGTGGCCCTTTGTGTCCTCCGTGCCTCCGTGTTGAAAAAAAGATAGAAGCGAAGGCTTTAACACAGAGTCACGGAGGACACAGAGGACCACAGAGGGTTAACTGAAAAGACCGGGTTGGGTATTGATGAACTGTGGTTTGATAAGGTTAAGGCCGCAATGTTTATTGAGCTCATCCACCAGGTAAACAGTCAGCTCAGGGGAAGTTGCTTCATCATGCATGTGCATGAAAAAATACAGTTCTTCCATCCCCTTATCCAGCCATTTCTTCATTCGCTTTACCCATGCATCTACGCGCGTGTAATCGGTAGGATGAAGGCTATTGCCTACATAACGGATAAATGTTTTTGGAATGGTGAGCGCCATATGTGCGCAATCCCTTCTGCCCGCAGTATCGGTGATCACAATACCCATATTGAGTGAATGCAGTGTTTCCAGCAGTTCTTCCCAGATCTCTTTTTTAGCAAACCAGTCTGGATGCCGCACTTCAAGAAAAAATTCCAGGTCAGTAGGCAAAGAGCGTAGTAACGTATACACCTCCTGCCGGCGATTGGGAGAAAAGGTATCGCTGACCTGAACAAACACAGGACCCAGGTGCTCTTTGAACGCTACAATTCCGCGCAGGAATTCATCCGTTACAAAATTCTTATTCAGCAAACTGCCACGATGCGTAACGCCCTGGTACATCTTGGGACAGAATTTAAAATCCCTGCCCGCAACTTTTTCGGCCCATTTGGCGATACCCGTGGCGCCATATATTTTATAATGTGTGGCATTCAGCTCAATACTGTTGTAATGTTTCACATAATGCTCAAGAAAATCTTTTTCCTTTGTTTTGAGGGGATAGATCTTTCCCACCCATTCTGTTCTCCCCCATTTGGCGCAGCCAAGCCATACTTTGGGGGCTTTTGCTTTTTTGCCTGTTAGAATCTCTTTATTGAATGCCGGATCTTTGGGTAAACTAAAATCCACCTGGTTTAGTGTTGCTTCGGGTAGACGGCCAAATTCCATAGCGCAATTTTCGGGCTAAATTAAGCTTATCCTTTTCGATATGGCCAGTTGATCGGGTTTTGTTTTGGCAAGGGACAATGCCTGTTCAAAAAAACCGCGTGCTTTTGCCGGATCATTTTCAGCATACAATTCGCCCAGCAGCATAAAATAGTAATGATTGTTATTCAACTGCAGTTTTTCCGCCTCGATGATCGCCGCTTCTTTTCCCCTTGCTTTAAACAACGCGAATGTGCGGTTAAGCGCTGCAACCGGCGAATAATGTAATTGCAAAAGGTGATTATACAACTGTAATATATTCTCCCATTTTTCAGAACCTGCTGTTTTAACGGTATGCCAGTAGGCAATACCTGCTTCAAGATGGTAACGCGAAAGATTGTTTCCCTGCGAGGCTTTGTGCAGGAAAAAAACGCCGCTGCTGATCATTTCCGTATCCCAGAGTGAAGGATCCTGCTCTGCGTATAACAGCAATTCTCCCCGGTCATTTTTTCGTGCGGGGAAACGGGAGGCGTGAAATAACATCAATGCATACAAAGCATTCACCGGCGGGAGATCAGTTGCGGGATTATTCAGTAATAATTGAATCAGCCGCATGGCTTCGCGGCAAAGCTCTTCGCGCAACACTTCATCGCTGCTTTCGGAATAATATCCTTCATTGAAAAGAAGGTACAAGCTGGTCAACACATTCTCCAAACGATTACTGATGCCGGCAGGAGGTGGAAATACAATAGCTGCTTTTCCCTCCCGCAGCTTTTCTTTTGCGCGGAACAACCGTTTATTGATGGTTTCTTTATTGCTGAGAAAAGCGGTGGCTATCTCGTCGATACCAAATCCACATAGTATCCGCAAGGCGAGTCCTATCTGTGCTTCTGCCGGGATACAGGGATCACAGATGGCAAACAACATCTGTAGTTGGCTGTCTGTAATATTTTTCTCTGACAGATCTATGTCTGGCTGCTCTTCCGGGCCATCGGCCCTGATATTGGGAGCGATCTTATGCTGATAAAGGTTCTGCCGCCGGAAATGGTTTCTCGCTTTATTTTTCGCCACACCATATAACCATGCAACGGGGTTTTCGGGGAGGCCCTTATAACTCCATGTTTCCAGTGCAGCAACAAATGTTTCACTGGCGATATCTTCCGCAAGCTGGAGGTGTTCAATTCCAAAATTCTTACAAAGCACAGCGGTGATCTTGCTGAACTCGGTACGGAAAAGATGCGGTATAACGTCTGGTTGCTGCATATTGCAAAATAGTCCGTGCCGCGGTGAAGAAATCATGCATTTTTCAGGCGCAGTTTTTTTCAACACGGAGGCACGGAGTAAACGGAGTGGCACGGAGAGTGATTACGCTGCACCGTCATGGCGAACGATCTTCCGCACTTCGAGGCTGTTGCCATCGCCCTGTAAGATCGGGCTTCCTTTGGCAAATGCCGCCGCCTCATCGGCTGATTCCGCCCTTACAATGATAAATCCGCCGATCGTTTCCTTGATATCACCAAAAGGGCCATTGGTAACAACACCTTTGTGCCAAACTACACGGGCATCATCAAAAGAAAGACCGGTGCCGCTTTTGAATTTGTTTTGCGCAGCAATACCACCGATCCAATCCATGGTTTGTTTCATCCATATTTCCATCTGTTCGGGAGAAGCGATCTTCGAGCCATCCTCATGGCGGAAGATCAACATGTACTCATCCATCTTGCTGAATTTAAATTATTAATTGTTGTTTACAGCTATATAACAAACGGGCTAACGATAACTGGACAACTTACACCACTCTTCTACAAATATTGTTTCAACCAGGCTTTGGCGGCAGCTGCATCGTTGAACTGCTTCATCGGGATAGGTGGTGGCTTCAATGCAAACAGGATTCGCATAATAAAACCGGCCAGTCCTGGTTTAGACACCATCGCCATGGCGGAATAGATCACCGGCAACATTTCGGTTGAAAGTAGCCTCGTGGCTTTATCGGGTACGGGCGAATTGACCAGGTAGATCAGCAGCGGAACGGGCTTATTACCCGTGATCTGCTTTACCAATTCCACGTTATTACGGATAGATTCCACGGTGCGTAAAGTAGATTTGGATAATGATACCAGGATCCCGTCTTCAAACCAATAGGTGGCTATTTCTCCTTCGGTTACAGGGCGATCGGTGGGAATTTGAACTGCGGAGGTTTGCATAACAAATTAAAGTTACGGTAAGATCCTATCTTGTGAGGAACGGCCTGGAAAGCGGGTCCGAGGGCCGGATTGTATCTTCGCAAGCTACTAGATTACAAACAAATAAGTACCTGCCAGCAAATGTGAGGACACATTTGCGGCAATTTAAAATATTCTTTTCCGCCGTCCGTCTACCCTATTCAAATATGGAGAAGGCCCTGGCGATACCGATCGAAATGACTGAAGCCCGTAAAAGCAATATTACTGAGGTCATCAACGCTTATAGCAAGCGGCTGATGGGCTTTATACGCAAACGGGTGAGCAATGAAGCGGATGCGGAGGATATTCTACAGGACGTATTCTACCAATTCATCGGCAATACCAAGCCGATCGAACAACTGACCAGCTGGCTTTTCACTGTTACCCGCAACAAGATCATCGACCGGCAGCGTAAACAGAAGCCCTTGCTGCTGGAAGATGTATACCCGGCGAACACGGGAGAAGATACCGGTTTCGACTGGTCGGATATTTTCTTTGATGAATCACAGAACCCCGAAACCATTTACCTCCGCAACCTTTTCTGGGATGCCTTATATGGGGCGCTGAATGAGTTACCCGAAAAACAAAAAGAGGTATTTATTTTAAATGAAATAGAAGGCGTGCCCTTCAAAACCATCGCGGAGCAGACGGGCGAAACGATCAATACCCTGCTCAGCCGTAAAAGATACGCGGTATTGCACCTGCGTGAACGGCTCGCAGGCTTACGCGATGAACTATTGACCGATAAATAAAAAGACTATGTATAATAAGAACAAGAAATTCTGGGCAAGCAAGATCGCTGGCATCATTGTATGCGTAGCCATCATGGCCGCTTTGGTGGGATGGGTGCTGATGCTGTTATGGAACAATGTACTGGCCCAGGTGATCAACGTAGCACAAATCAATTTCTGGCAGGCAATGGGATTGCTGGTATTAAGCAAGATCCTGTTCAGCGGTTTTGGCCGGAAAAGCTGGGGACATGGCGGCGGACGCTGGGGCCGCGACTGGAAAGAAAAATGGGAGGAAAAAATGCAGCACATGAGTCCCGAAGAACGCGAGAAGATCAAACAGGAATGGCGTAACCGCTGCCGTATGTGGGGGAAGAAAGATGAGGAGCCGACGATCATGTAGAAATTCCGGGAATTACCGTATAAATTTTCAATGTTCAATTTTCAATGTTCAATTTTCATTGAGCATTGAGCATTGAATATTGAGCATTATACCCAGATCATAGAACACCACAACCAAAACCTATGAACGTTCTCGTTTTCAAAACCAACCTGCATAGCCATGAGATAGTGAGCGATGTCAGCCCTATTCTCACCCATCTCAAAGACATCAAACGATGGAATGTGGATGTACAGGATTGCGATCATGTATTGCGGATCGAATCCGAAACCATTTCGGCAGAACGGATTGAACAGTTACTGTCTTCTGCCGGCTATTTCTGTAAAGAACTCACCGACTGATCCTCTTTTAGCGCCACATTGATCACATATTTTGGCGGTTCGCTTTTCTGTAATTGCACGCTGTCTTTTGCATTGAGGATACTGAATCTGTCTGCAGGCACTAATTTCTGCATGCTGAAATAATTACTCACCAGTTTATTCCTCCGTTCCATCGATGCGCCTACTTTCTGCATCAATGCTTCTTTCCCACATAGCTGCACGCATTTTTCCTCGATAGACTGCAAAGCGATATTATTGGCGCCGAGACGTGTATTCAGAAATTTTACAAATAAGGAATCATTGGTTTTGACGCTGTCCGTTCTTTTTTTCAGATCAGCGGTCACCTGGCTGTCGGCGGGCAGTTTCAGGTACTGGCGTTTCATTTCTATCAGTGCAATATTTTCCGCTTCGTCTTCTTTGTTCGTTACCTGCACCAGCTCGATCTTTACATCGGGTTTATTGATGGCCACTTTTGCCAGCTGATCAAGCGCCCTTTGCTGGTCGGGGGAAACGCCTGCCTGAACATAGTCAAAACGGATCTCTTTATAATCATCCTCTTTACCGCCGAACAGGTTCGACAGCCAGCGGAATGGCGCACTCACCACTTTCACCATCAGGTTCTTGATCACCGACCATACCACTTTACCCAATTTGAATTCCGGGTCATCGAGTGATCCTTTTACCGGTATATCGATATGGATATTTCCGTGTACATCCTTCAATAACGAAACAGCCAACCGCACCGGGAGATTGATCGCGGTGGATACATCCTTTATCTTTTTACCCGCCTTCAGTTGATAAATATCCAGCACGTTTTTGCTATCCAGGTTATTTGAAAGTATGATCGTCCGGTTAACATAGGTGATCCTTCCATTCACAAAAGGCGTGGCTACATAGTATTTGGAATAAGGATTAAAGTCGCTCATCAGCATACCGGCCACCTGCGCGTCAATATCAATGTCGCGGTAATTCTTGGGATCCACTTTCAGCACCCCTTCCATTTTACCCGAGGTGTTCAGTCTGCCTTTTACATCAAACACCAGTTGCGGGTTATTGCTGTTGATACGGTTACTGCCCATATCAAGTGAGTCGAGCACGTAGCGGAATTTATCACCATGTGTAAAATCGGAAAAGATGCATTGCCCGCCTGTGATGCGCAGCTGGTTGATCTTGTAATTGTTCACATCATATTCCTTCACGATATCCTGTATATAGCCGGCCATCATCAGGAAAATATTGGCATAACGTACCGATCCCGTATCTCCATTGGCATCGTACGGTGTGGTCATGATCCGCTCATAATTGAATCCCTGGTCGTAAACAGTTACGCGTATGAAAGGCCGGTTGATATTGATCGTACTGAAATTGAAAATATTTTTCTGTGTATTCAATGTATCGATCCTGATCATCAGCTGATCAACCGAAGTCAGTTTCTCATTGGTTTCATCGATGATCGCAAATTTCTCCGCCAGCATTTCGCCGGAAGCAGCAATGGCTGTGGGGTGATTGAAATTGCCGGTAACTTTCAGTTTGCTGCTCACCATTCCGTCCAGTGCTTTTACTTTCATGTAATCACGGAGATAAGGATACATCCAGCCGATATTGAACTGGCGCAGATCGGCATCCACACTGTACCCGTAAGTATCCGCGTTCAAAACCATATCACCCGCCAGGTGTCCGCCGGTAGCAATATCCATTATGCCATGGATCCGGTAAACCGGGTCATTCCAGGCTACCAGTGGAAGAAAAATATCCGCATTGATGATCGAAACTTTCGCAGCAGGCTTCTTGTTTTCGTAGAGGATCTTTGCAGAATCGGCGGTGATATTGCGTACCCAATACTCCACCGGTTTTTCGCCAGGCTTAGCAGGCGTTGTGTCTGATAAAAAACGCTTCATCAGGTCGTCATAGTTGAAATGATCTCCATCCTGCACAATACGCAGCACAGGTTTTTCCAGTTTCATTTCCGTGATATCGTATTTGGATTTCCATACAAGTTTGTGCACGACAATATTGGCAGAAAATTTCTTGCAGGATATAAACTCGGTGTGTCCATCGGGTTCATAGATGCGCAAACCGGAGGTGGTGGCGTGGCCATTGAAGAGATTGATACGCAGCCCATCCATCTTTATCTGTCGCCCGGTATATTCCACGCTGTACTTTTCGATCAGGTATTTGGTGATCGGGGAAATGAATATTACCAGCAATACCAGCAAAAGGCTGGCCAGGCCGAGTAGCCAGAGCAGTAGTTTCAGTCCTTTTTTCATGCATTTAAAAGGTACTGCTTTTCAAGGGCCATCACCCGCTGCGGCTGATACTTAACGGTTTAACGCAGGTCTAACCATTGTTTTTTGAAAATAATACCGTAAAAAACTTCCATACCCTTAATTTTGCGCAATCTTTCGATAATGAATCCTACGCTTAACTCCAACGAATCAGTCCCGTCGCAGAAAAAGAAGATCATTGTTTTGGGCAGTGGCCCCAACAGGATCGGTCAGGGTATTGAGTTCGACTATTGCTGTGTGCATGGTTTACTCGCCATTAAAGAGTGTGGTTATGAGGCAATTATGGTGAATTGCAACCCGGAAACAGTGTCTACCGATTTCGATATGGCCGATAAGCTGTATTTCGAGCCGGTGCATTGGGAACATCTCTGGGAGATCATCGAACTGGAAAAACCAGAAGGGGTGATCGTGCAGTTGGGCGGACAAACAGCCCTGAAACTGGCCAAACGCCTGCATGCCAAAGGCATCAGGATCATCGGTACTTCTTTCGACAATATGGATATTGCCGAAGATCGCGGCCGTTTCAGCGACCTGCTGAAAGACCTGAACATTCCTTATCCACAATACGGCACGGCTTATACCGCCGAGGAAGCCATCGAAGTGGCCAATTCAGTTGGTTACCCGGTATTGGTACGCCCCAGTTATGTATTGGGCGGACAGCGGATGCGTATCGTGATCAATGATGAGGAAGTGGAAAAAGCGGTGATCAGCCTGCTGAAACACCTGCCCGGAAACAAAATACTGATCGACCATTTCCTCGACCGTTGCCAGGAAGCAGAAGTGGATGCCATTTTTGATGGTGAGAATTTCCATATCATGGGTGTAATGGAGCATATTGAACCCGCAGGTATCCATAGCGGCGACAGTAATGCTGTACTCCCTGCTTTCAACCTGACGCCGCTGGTGGTGGAAACCATGGAATATTATTCCGAGAAGATCGCACGCGCACTGGATATCCGCGGTCTGATCAACATACAATTTGCGATCAAGGATGGTAAAGTATACGTGATCGAAGCCAACCCACGTGCTTCGCGTACCACGCCATTCATCGCCAAAGCATACCAGATCCCTTACCTCAACATCGCTACCAAAGTGATGCTGGGCGCAGCAAAACTGACCGAGTTTACCATAGAAAAGAAACTGGAAGGTTATGCCATCAAGGAACCTGTATTCAGCTTCGATAAATTTCCTGGTGTGAATAAGGAGCTCGGACCTGAAATGAAAAGTACAGGTGAAGCCATCCGCTTTATCAAAGACCTGCGCGATCCTTATTTCCGGACTTTGTATAAGGAGAGAAGTATGAATCTGAGCAGGTAATGCTGGTGTAATAAAAGATTTCGATAAGGAAGCCACGTTTTATACGTGGCTTTTTTTACTCACCCCCCGGCCCCTCTCTACCTGTAGAGAGGGGCCGGGGGGTGAGTGAGAAATACGGGGCATTAATACGCTACCTCACCTCCTTTCCTCTTTCTAGGTTTACGCCATGCGCAGGTATGGTAAAAACTTATGGCGTTCACTTCCCTTTATCAGGTTACTGGTGGCACTGGTCATCGGAATAATGTTGGAAAGATACCTGGCCATTCGGCCTGTTTATTTGTTTTCCGCCGCGGTATTATCGATGATACTACTGGCACTTAGCCGGACCTTCTCGTTCGCAGGAAAATTTACCTGGCAATGGATCATGGGCCTATCACTGCAAATGATCATGGCAGCTGCAGGTGCTTTGTTGTTTTATTGGAATGACAATAGTCATGATGACCATTGGGTTGGTAAATATCTAAACAAGCAATATCCCGTACTGATCATTCTTGAAGAAACACCGGTTGAAAAAGCCAATTCATGGAAAGTGCTGGCTAAAATAGAAGCCGTTTGGGAGCATGAAAAATGGGAAAGCGTTAAAGGCAGCATTTATACCTACTTCAAAAAAGATACTTTGTTTCGGTTGAATTATGGTATGCGGATACTGGCACATACCAGCATTCAACCCATTGCCAATACCGGGAATCCCGGCGCATTTGATTACCGGCAATATTGTGCCGGGCAGGATATTTGGGGACAGGTTTACCTGCAACCAACCGATTGTCGAATAATAGATAGCAGCTCCGGAAATGGTTTCACAAAATTGTTGCTGCGCACGCGCGACCATATCCTCGCCATTCTTAAAAAATATATACCGGGAGAAAAAGAATCCGGTGTAGCCGAAGCTTTACTGATCGGTTACCGGAATGATCTCGACAAAGACCTGGTGCGTGCTTACAGTAACACCGGTGTTGTGCATATCATCGCCATCAGTGGTCTGCATCTCGGAATGATCTATGGACTGATCCTGCTTTTATTAAAACCTTTCCGGAAAACAAGATGGATACGCTGGGTAAAACCATTGGTGGTATTACTCGTATTATGGGGATTCAGTTTGTTAACAGGCGCCGCCGCTTCCATCCTTCGTTCGGCGGTGATGTTTTCTTTTATTGTGATCGGAGAAAGCCTGGGGCGACGCACGCAGACACTCAATACCCTGGCCGCTTCCGCTTTCTGTTTACTCGTATACAACCCTTATTTTCTCTGGGATGCCGGGTTTCAGTTGTCATATGCTGCAGTTACCAGCATCCTGTTGTTTCAGCAACCCATCTATCGAAAAATTTTTTGTCGCAATAAATTGCTGGATCTTACCTGGCAATTGAATACGGTGAGTATAGCGGCACAAATACTTACGCTTCCGATCATACTATATTATTTCCACCAGTTTCCCAATTTGTTCCTGCTTACCAATTTTGTTGCCGTGCCCCTATCCGGCTGGATACTGTACGGTGAATTGTTGTTGCTGATCTGTCATCCGATCAACTGGCTGAATACGATCTGCGGAAATACCATTGCTTTTTTGATCGCAACAATGAACGGCTTTATAGAACGCACCAGCCACCTGCCTGTTGCAGTAACAGCGGGGATAAGGATGGATTTGACTGCCACCGTTCTATTGTATCTCCTGCTGGCAGCATTGGCCATATGGCTGATGCAGAAAAAACCAAAACTGTTGCTAGCCGCGTTGTTCATAGCTACCTGCCTGTTGTGCATTCAGACGATAACGGCTTTCCGGCGAGCCAGGCAGCATCGTTTACTTGTTTACAATGTGCCCAAACACCAGGCAGTTGATATAGTGGAGGGGAATAATTATGTGTTCATCGGCAGTAACTATCTATCCCAAAACAGCCCTCTATACAATTTTTATCTTCAGCCCGCCCATGTTTTGTCGGGTACCAGGGTAAATTCCCTGAAATACACCCTGCTACGAAGCCGTACTATCCAGTCTGCCCATAAATCGGTGATCATAGTCGATAAAACAACCGTTCTGCGGCCGGTCACCCGCAAAATTCCGGTTGATGCTGTGATTATCAGCGGCAATCCCAAGCTCCAGCTACCTGAGTTAGCCACCATTTTTGATTGCAAAAAATACATATTTGACAGCAGCAACCCTTTGTGGAAAATCCGGCAATGGAAAAAACAGGCCGACAGCCTACATTTGCGCCACCATTCCGTTCCTGAACAGGGAGCATTCGAAATGGCACTCTGACGATCCCGCCAACCGCAAAGCAAGCATCATGCAAAAGAAAATTCAATCAGCGCTTATCTCCGTTTTTTATAAAGACGGACTGGAACCCATTGCCAAACAATTACAGCAACTGGGTATCACCATTTATTCTACCGGAGGAACACAAAAGTTCCTGGAAGACCTGGGTATTCCCTGTGTACCGGTTGAAAGTCTGACAACCTACCCTTCCATCCTGGGTGGCCGTGTAAAAACCCTGCATCCTGCCGTATTTGGCGGAATCCTGGGACGCAGGTATGAACCCCAGGACCTGGAGG
>Ga0247757_10001199_pt1 | contig 18323 bp, 22 predicted proteins | sample UWRJL126311R4_FD_180929 | JGI IMG/M metagenome (GOLD analysis project Ga0247757, IMG submission 180929) | Plant litter microbial communities from Arlington Agricultural Research Station in Wisconsin, United States - UWRJ-L126-311R-4 | ecosystem: Environmental > Terrestrial > Plant litter >... | reverse complement strand
AACTTAGAAGCAACCGCCCCAAGCCGGTCAAATTTCTATAACCGCATTATCGAACCGCATAGGGTAAAACCTAAAATAAATCGCCGCGTATGTTATGCACTAAATACTTCCCGAGTATTTCTTAGGAGATCGAGCCATGTACTACTGTAGTTATCCTCTCATGGATTACACTTTAGCTCGCAGGGACGAGGATACAGGGCCAGTCATAGCTTTGCTCGTCGTTCTCCTCGATTTTATTGCTTGAGTTATCCACTAGGCCGATGTATAGCTTTCGCTTGCTGATCGAATCGGTTATAGGCTTGTTTGGTATGGAAATGCAGCGACGCTTCGTAGGACGGAACCCGTGATGATCCGCATGTCGTAGAAATTGATCATGGCGGCGCAAGAATTCCAGTACCGCCTCCTCCTCGCATCTCTCTGGCCACCCCACCCAACCCGCATCTTCTTGAAAGAGCGGCTGCTCCATTGCTCCACAGCTCTGTAGTACTGCAGTCGTTATCTCACGAAGCTGTGAGATTCGCCCAAGGAACGCACGTCCGGATGGTCAACTATGAGCTTATCTTCCACTTCTCTCTCAAATATGGAATCCACATGCCTTCTCAAATCGGACGTGTCTGCGAAGCTCTCTGTGTCGAACGACCAAGATGTCGCAAACATCGGGACGTGGACAAATGTTGAATATGTGGTGTGGGTGTTTTTTTGGGGTCAACTCAAAGGTATTATAAATCGGAAGTAAGGACTATATAGAGCATTTTGCAGGCCAATGAGAACGCGTAAAATAAGATAAATACTAGCATCTAATTCGTAAACTAAGAATCAATTAGGCATCAGGTCACGTGGCCTAAGTGAATTCGGCCACAGCGGAGTAATGCACGCAAATTATAAGACACCTAATTTTCTCCCCATCCCAATGAAGTCAATATAATACGATAGCTCCTTTAGCGTTGAATATGCGCGGGCCGGAGGATGTACATGCGAGAATCGATCACATGTTCGGCTGCATCGCAGCATTGAACATGAAGTTACCGGCAATCACGTGAACTCTCCAACCAGCATTCATGTTCGCCTGTCTGTGCTACTTTGACTGATACCCTAGACGTATCTGGCTCTGTATCGTCTGGCGGTTAATGAACCGTAACGTATTCCACCGCTCAGTGGCGCACACCAGTCAGCAGCGTACCCTCAAAATACACCGAAAATCACGAAAATCACTCCCCTGTAGTCCTCAACAATGCCCAGATAATAAGGACTGGGGTGTGCCACTGAGTGGTGGAATACATTAGTTCGGCAAAAGCAGCTGACTAAAGCCACCCGCAGTTGCGCCGAACCGGCAAGCCAGCTACCCTAAATGCCATCCATTGCCAACACAGGCTCAACATCTTACCAAATGCCCTGCGGTAGGCTCTATTGGATGAAACTATGGCACGGCATTGTGCGGCAGCTGCCTCAGCATTTTAGTCGCGAAATTTGGCTACAGATGCCAACATATAGCTGCGCGGTCCAGCTGCGCGGCATCTGTGATGAAAGCCAATCTCCTAATAACTGGCCGCTGCCTGCCGCTCGTCAGTGACAGCCCTAGGATCTTGCAGCGTATCGGCGTAGGTTGCGTCAGTCGTCGGGATGCCTAAGCCTATGGCATGTTTATGGGTATGCAAGTATACGATCAATAAGCATTTCACGGCCTACTTTCGTCCCCTCCATCGTCCTGTTTGCCGACCAATAATCCATCTGAAGGTACTTGGTAGGTTGACGGGAGTGGAACTGAACCCCAACCGGTCAAGCGGCATTTGCCGTCGGCAACATTATTTGCCGACTGAATACGACATGCTGCAGTATATCAACGCAGCAATTATGAGCTTAGAATATTTATATAGCATCGAGTAGACAGTCGTTACAGAACCGTTCAATTAGCTTCCCATCATCACGTCCTTGATCGGTTTACCTACAAAGCAATAACAAGATGTCAGACCAGTCATGTCCTGGCGATAGCAGCAATTGTCAACTTCATTTCCATGATGAGGATCCCAGATACTTGGCCGACACAAGTCAAAAGCATCTTAACAGCGATCTAGAATCAGCACCCAACACCAATGTGACTGGCTCTGAGGCTACTAAGGAAGTACTTCAAACACATAATGTCCAATCTTCGAGCGATATAAGAGATGCTGGCTTACGAATGATTATTCGTAACTTCACACCCTCGTATGTACAGGCTCTTTGAGCATGCGCAGTCGATGCCGATCGGTGTTAATTTACCATAGGTGGTTCATCATCACTATGAGCACGGGAGCTTTATCCATCATGCTCCACCAGATACCATTCCATGCCCGCTGGCTGGACGTTGTCTCACAGATCGTGTTCGTTCTCAATATCATCCTGTTCCTGCTCTTCACCTTCATCACCATTCTCCGGTACGCAATGTATCCTCAGTTGTTCCCAGCCGTACTGCGCCACCCACATCAAAGCTTGTTTCTGGCAACGTTTCCGGTTGGACTTGCGACCCTGATAAACATGATCATACTGGTCTGCGTTCCCTCATAGGGTCAAGGTATGGCGATCTTTGCTTGGGTGTTATGGTGGATCGATAGTGTCTTAGCCGTCATCACCTGTTTTCACCTGACCTGGATGATGTAAGTTCTGCACTCTTATCACGGTATCATTTTGGTTGTATCCTTAGCTGAAACAATTGTAGAATGACAAATCGGCGACGGGACCTCGAGGAGATGACAGCGTTATACCTTATACCTATCGTCGCTATTGTCGTCGCTGCGACAGCTGGAGCGCTCGTTGCCGGAGCCTTGGAAGATGCCAGACACCAACTGTGGACGCTTGTGATCAGCTATGTCTTTTGGGGTATCGGAACTCCTTTGTCTTGGATCATTTTAACTGTGTATTTCCTTCGCCTGACTATACACAAACCACTTCAACGTGAGGTGATTGTCTCGTTGTTACTTCCGATTGGTCCCCTGGGACTCTCAGGTTTCACGTACGTCGACTGTTCCTTCTTCTTCCTGAGAAAGCTGACACTTGTGCAGTTTGATAGCTCTTGGAAAGGTGGCAAGACACAACTTTCCACTTACTGACACAATTCCTCATGCAGCCCACGCCGGAGATACTTTCTACCTCATCGGACTGGTAGTTGGCATCCTACTCTGGGCCTTTGCGGTCATTTGGTTTATTGTCGCTATCATAATGATAGCTACAGCATATCCGTTCCCCTTCAACATGGGGTGGTGGGGTTTTATATTTCCAGTTGGTAAGCCAAGACGAGCTATTCCAACCCAAGCGTCACAGGGTGCTTATCAAGATCTCAGGGGTGTTTACATTGTTGACAATCTCGATTGGAGAAGAGTTTGAGTTCAAATTCTTCAAGGTTCTGTCCTGCGTAAGTTGCGCTGATGACCGAACAATACTCCTAGCTAACGTATTTAGGTACTAACCGGAGCCTGTGTAGTAATGTGGGTTATCGTAGCAGCGAGAACGGTAAAGCGTGCTGCTAGCGGTAAGATGTTCTTTGCGCCATGTTTGGGAACAGACTTGTTTTTAAAGAAAGCTGAAGAAAGCAAAACGACACCAGAGAAAGCGTGACGATTTTTGGGTTGATGTAGACCAAATTAGACTTGAATTTTGACCTGTAAACTGGAGACCAAACTTGACTGTCTCTGCGTCTAGCTGACAAACCATTCCCCCTCAGTATTTGGCTTGACAACCGATTTAGCTAGGCTGGGCATCTGACACAGCCCTACCTGCGCCTCCCTTGTTTACGGGTGTCCATTCCCAACGGTGTTTTGGTTGTCGACCGATAGAGGAGTATCCTCAAATTTATCTGATGCTGTTTCCGCACATTTGTCACCCCGCCTCCACTTCACTCATCGTAACCGGCAACACACTGTAAATTGGACGTCGAACGCATCTTGCTACGAGCAAGCGAAGCCTTGGTCTTCCTGCCCTTGGTGTTCTCAGCCACTCTGGCGAGCATGGCCTTAGCAGCGTTGATGGGTTCCCTGCTACTCATGATCGGCCTGACAACCGACGGCTGCCCGAACGAGTGAGCAACTCTGCTTTCGATCCTCATCCTGACTGCACGCCTGGTCAACCTTGCTATCCAGACCTGAAAATCCATGCGGTACGTACTTTCGCTAACATAAGTGAAGAATCCGCCATCAGTTGCGGACAGATCCTCGAAATAGAGCCTCTTCAACGCGAAGGTTTCCCACTCATACCTATGAGGTTGGTGGAGATTGATAGCAAAGTTGACGTATATGCGGAGTTGTGCCTCGCCCTCCTTGGGGTCGGTGATGGCCGAGAGCGGGTGGGCACAGCGGTAACGCGCGTAGAAGTCAAGAATCGGGTCATCGCTCCTGCGGATCTCAACCCGGTGGGCGTGATAGCTAGCAGAGACATTGTCGGCAACGGTGGCGGGCTCCTGTTCATTCGCGATGGCGATCCCGAGGCGGCCAGAGGCTGCTGCGGCTGCTGCTGCGCATAGACCGAAGTTAGCCAACAGACGTACTACTTCCGATTGTGCTGAGAAGGGCAGGCGAGGCCACGCCCGACGCGACGCGAGGCGACGCACCTTCGGTCGTAACTGCAGCTCCAGCTGGCGGCTCTGGGGATACCGGTCGAAACATTTCTCTGTCCAGGCTTGACTGCACGATGGCGCGAAGGGCTTGGCAGAAGCTTGCGGCAGACGGCGAGCTTGCCGGGCGAGTCGTGACAAGGCGGTGAGTGCCGGTGATGAAGGAAAGAGCAAGACCCAGAGTAAACAAGTCTCGCTCGCGGCGTGGGTAGGCCGAACAAACAGCCCTCCGGAACTGGACCAGCGACGGCTGCCCACATAAGACCACGGCGACGGTGGCGGTGTAGACCGAAACAGCACGAGGGCAAGACCTGTGAATTTATCCCGCGGAGGAGGAAACAGAATCAAAATGTGACCAGGCAAGACCATCTTTCCGCTGTATGGCGTCCGGGGTCCCTTTACCACGCGCGGACGGTTACATCCCCCATTCCCCGTACTCTTCAGATGCCTAATAGCCCAGCCATTGCAAGCACTAGTATACCCAAATTCCATTGCTATCATCTGCGCAGCATGCAGCGCATCCGTTCCCAGCCTTTGTATTCCCTGGAGAATCCGCACCCGGGACACCCACACTGCAAGCCTCTATCTTATTTGTACATGTCCAAATTGCTCCCCCCGGCGTACCTCCATGACACAGTTTGTACGCCTTGAAGCAGCACCGCGTAAGCTCAGCAGCCATCCAGCAAACCAACATACGCATGCACAGGACACCTCGAAGCAGCAGCTTGTCTCAATCTTCCTCTTTAGCTCCAGCAGACCCTTCCTTGATCTCTTGCTTCTTCTTGTTCAGCTCCTCCAGCTGGCGTGCCTGGGCGCGTGTCATCTCGAAGGCCTCGGCGGCGAACTCGTGGAAGTCAGCGAGCCCGGGCTGGCGCAGCATCGAGCCCAGCTTGGAAGGGTCACCGTGCTCGGGATTACGCAGTTGCCTGTCGAATATGAAATCGCTCTCAGTCTTCTCCATGTAGGTACCCTAGTAGTCGAGGTGTGACTGTTAGGGCTCGAGTAAGGTCTACATCACGGGAGGCCATGGTCGCGCTCGGCTGTATCAGGGTTTCGGTATTCATCTAACGGAGATCGAGGAGGCGGACGATGGGGATGCTGGCTGTATTGTGCGCGTTCATGGTGGGGTTGGTATAGACGCGGTCATGAGGGCTGTAGTGCGGCTGCACCCGTTGCTAGCGGCGTGGTCCGCCGGAGACGGCGTGATTTCTGCGTCTTGCGGATGCGCAGCGTAGATGCTGGGGAAGTGGGAAGGTCGGTGGAATGTTGTAATGCGAGCGGCTGGCCTGAGTCAGCGGGTGCCATGCTCCGCCGAGCGCCGGCCGGAGTGCAGCCGACTGGTCGTCCACCCGTCATCCCAGGGTGCTCCTACAATAGCACTGCTGGTACCTATCCGCCACTTGCGCCGCGCTATTCCCTGCATTTTCACCCCGCTGCACACGATCGTCCGCCTTTGCGGATACGAGCACACTCCGCCATTCCACTGATTCAGGACCGCGCTCTAGAACAATTTTTTTTCGAGGAATAGCCCCAATTACATGACTCAAAATCAAGGCCCCTTACACGTGTTTCAACAGACTGATACAGAAATGATCGACATGTATTCCGAAGCCGGATGAGAATTGTTCTAACCAGGTGATAGAATGCTGATCGAATACCGGGACCGTTGTAGTATGCATGTGATTGGTCCACATGCTACGGCTGAAGCGCATGGACCATGCAGCAATGTGACGGAAGTAGAACGACCAATCAAACAAACGCTTAAACGTGATTTGGGAAAATGATTTGGTGTCTAAGTAGTCGAGGCAGCCGGACTGACCCGGCTATTATCAAACTGCGTATTGTCTTGCCGATGAGATCGGAAGGGTGTGAAGCCGACATCTTTTCCAAAACGCCTGCACCGTCAGTTCTCTGAATATCTTGACATTGGCAAATGATACAGCTTTCAACTGAACAAGTCAGTGTACTAGCTTCAATGACCACCAGTGTATTCACTCCTACTTCTAGAACCGGTATCGTCGAGCCGGCTGCACCCTGCTCGTTAAGGACATGCTACTATTGGTTGATTCAGGAGTCAAAAAAAGTGTATGAAAAGCACACGTAAGATCGTGTTGATCGTGACCTACCAAAACAGGAGCTATCGCATGGCAAGTCGTTCGGCGCATTGCCGCTTATCCGATGGCTCGAGAAAGGTATAAATACAGAGGTGATGAGACGTTGTGTCAATCAACAATCGGTACCAACCTTCTACAGTCTCCTACCCAAGAATCTTCCAATCTTCTAATCGACCACTCGACATGAAGCTCGCTATCATTTCTACGCTTCTCTCTGCTCTCGCAATCGGCGGGAACGCTCTCCCCCTCGACAGCAGTGACCTTGCTACCAATGCAGATTATTCTGTTGGATTGGATCTATTCTCTGATGGCGACTGCAAGGTCAGTACAAATGATTCCTTAGGGCATGGAATTTCCTTTAACAATAAACTCCATAGAACCAAATCAACGCTATCAAAGTCGGTGCATTCTCCTGCTACGTGACACATCCTGGCTTCTCGTCCATGCGGGTGAACAACAGGTTCGACTCCACAGGGGGCACTATTACGGCATACACCAAGGCCGACTGCGGATGCCCGACCTGTGGATCACATGGGTACGCCCTGAGCGATAACGGTTGCCTCAAGAACTTTGGATTCACTGGAAACGCTATCGGCTTCTCGTAGGGCTTTGCAGATAGGCACGCCAGCTCACCGAAACGGCATATCATTAGGGTGAGCACTTTGTACCTCGGGAAGGGAAATCCAACTTTTGGATACCGTCATTCTCTACATTATCCACAAGTAATCTCTTCTTGTCGCTCTCTTGGATACGGCGCTTGGTCGTCAGCTCCGTATAGATTGGTTCAGAAACACGCTCGTTTACAGGAAATATAACGTTGCTATCCAAATCACGTTCCATAATTTGATCTTTGATAACTGAATCCTGTCTCATCACCCGATAGTGTTAGTAAAGCCCCTCAGGTGACGTTGAAGAATTTAACTGTTAAACTCGAGGTGTTGCGAGGGGTACATGCTCATCTATAGCTCAATCGAACAGCCAAAGCAATCGCATCGGAATTATAGTCAGGTTGAGGGAAATATGTCCCCAAGAGAAACGGTTCAAGGTCATATGCCATGTCAGCGATAGGGGAATGATAAAAGTTCTATTAGTTGGCTGCAGTAAGCCGTCGGGATTGGCTTCCCTATAAGGTATGATTTCGCATTTGGGTCTAGTAAGGTGAATGGGACGCGTAAGTGGACATGGGCAGATGACATTACCAAATTTGCACTGCATCCAGTCGCCAACTCCCTAAAACGCAAGGGGTTGAGAAAATTGGAGAAGATCACAATGTAGTTGCTATCCATCCGGAAACCATACGCTATCGAACTTGCTTTATTATTGCTTCAGATTTCTAAGAGTGGGAATCACGACTTTTGTAGTAATGATGATAGAAACGAGTGTGACGTGGAAGATCATACACGCTGCTACTGTATACAGAAGAAGATAGTAACCGATGTATATCCCTCGAGAGCGGCTAATAGGTATTAATACCTGTTGATGGCAGGACATAGTTAGAAGCTTAAGGAGTTTGGTGTTTGGTGTTTTCTTGAGTTAACTCAGGGGTATTAAAAGTAAGAATCATGCGAAGCACCTGTGCACACTAAGAAAAAGCGCTAAAAAAAATCGCTAGCACTTATTCCTAAACCAACGATTGATAAGAGAACGTGCACTAAGCGAACGAAAGGATAGCAAGTTATAGCGTGCCTGCTTACAATGGTACCCCCCCTAACTGTAGGGGTTTTCTAAGAAACTAATTTCGATTTTTATATAAAATATACTGTGTAAGGAGTATTTGTATTACTGCGCTATGTCTAAAGCGGTAGCGCGCAATTTTATATGAATCGAAAGATAAACGCGGTAGTAAACACCATCGGAGAAAATACGGGGTCTGAGACGATTTGAGGGCGGTGGCGCACGCTAGTAGAGGATAATGATTAGGGGTACCACAGCAAGCATTGGCTGTGAGATAGAGCATAAAGGAGAGTTAGACAAGGCAGAAACAGTCTAAGGACGTGCTCATGCAGCTGCACGGCCTCCACCAAATTTTGTTATGTTATATTGCTGTTTGAGACATCCGCGGCTAACCCTGCCAGAATCCTAGAACAAAGCCTCCCCTAAGACCATCTTAGTTCTTCTTCTCTCCCGCACAGGGCTACTGGCTTGCACTTGGCAGCCAATGTTGGAATGAAAGGGACGAGGACAGGTTGGTCTGAGTTGTTCATAGGATAACAATATTGTCCCGATCAACGTATCGCTCGCGAGGGGGTTTGTTGGATCCATGTAGCTCGTCTTGCAGAGTGAGTATGTTTCTTTTGGCAAGGTAGCCTCCGCTGACGGAATCGCACAGCCAAGGTACCCACAAGGTCCGGGGCCAGCGCCACGCTCCCTTCGGGTACGCTCGGTTAGAGACAGTAGTAAGTATTGTACTAAACCCCATGAGACAGTCCCAAACAGCAAGCAGAGTCCCAAGTAGTAAGCAGGAAGATTATAAGCAGAGCCTCCAGGTCATAGAAAAATCCATCAACCAATTTTCCAAAAGGTAGTTTCTACCAAGACGTTATCATAGCTCGGGAAAGCAGCACCACTTTATAATTACACAATTTCTGGTTCCTTGCACAGAATAAGATATTCACTCTCGCTAGCCACATTTTAGGACACCAAGCCTAGGACCCTGTTCGGAGCGAACAAGGTAACGTCCAAAAAAATCAAATCAATCCAAACTCTAACTCTCCACATAGATTACCTCAGTATGTTGGCTATTCTCAACACCTCAAAGTACCTGCCTGATGGCCATGAAAAATGGCGCCTGACAGGAAGGGACAACTTCACTGTCTACATTCGCAACATCGACAAGGTACTTAGCAAACATGGAGTGCTTGGCTTCGCCAAAGATACAGCGCCAATTCCAGTCAAACCAAAACAATCGGTCCTCGCCTCACTACAAGAGCGTCCACCAGAATACAACCACACGCCGGTACCAAACAGCCAGATGCGCAAAGCTGAGCTCGTAGAAGCATGCAAGAGCCTTGAGATCGATGAAACCGGCACTCCAGAAGAACTCAAGGCCAGGATCCACGAACACACTGGAGAAGAGGACGATGTTGTCCAGCCTCAGGCACTCATCGATCGTATGGCAGCAAAGCATTATTTAGACTGGTTCTCTACGATAGGTAGTAAGACCAGCAACCACCCCGCAGCTTTGGATAAGGACAACAATCTCTACAGTGTTGAACTCGCCGCGTGGGAAGATTTCGACACCCGTAATCACCTCGGTATGCAATTATTGCGCGCAACCGTCCAGTCGCACATCTGGGACGAGGTCCATAAGGACCTTGCGACACCAAACCTCCGTACCGTGTACGCGGAGATCGTTCAAAAGAATCATCCAACTCCCGCAATACGCCTCGATCGAGCACTGGATCGAATCGACCGAGTCGAGTACAGTGACTTTAAGAGCACTCATACTTACGCAAAAGAGATTAGCAAAATTGCAAAGGATATTACGGAATCAGGCGGAGTCTTTGGTTATGCACAACAAATGGCCCACATCTCACGAGGTCTACCCCGGGCACGCATCCAATCCTTCCAAGACGATTACTATCTCAATATGAACCTTTACCCGCCTACAACGAAAGGATACAAGGACTTCCTGGACAAGTTATACGACTTCGCCGAAGTCCATCAGGAAATATGGGACCGCGAGGACCGGAAAGCAAAGTCAAAGAAAGACAAGACAACCAAGCAACCAAGCAAGCGGCAGTTTGATTCAAGCTCTTCGTTCGACGCAAAACTGGTGTGCGATGATTGCAAGTGTCGCGGACACACCAATAAGGACAAGCCGTGCCTAAACAAGAACAAACCCCGCTGCGCATATGCACCATGCAGCAGGAAAGGACATGAGCGCAAAGAATGTCGCATGGAAGAACATGACCTTGCAAAAGCAGCTAAAGAGTCGAAGGGCACCAAAAATTGCACGAATAAAGGTAACAAGAACGACAAGGTGAGAGCCACATGTTTGTTCGATGCTAAGGACATCTCTCGCCGTTTCGTGTCAGCAGCCCTGTTCGCCGGAGGACACGACGAAAACTCCAAAATCGAGTCAACCGATGACCCGATCGACCAGCACGACAAGAAAACCCCCCAGACCGACATAAAAAGTCTCTCTGAGAAGTTTTCCGGGCGTGTAAAAATCAACATCACTATAGCCACAACACAGGGGGGATGGCAAATCGTTGAGATCCCGCTGGAAGATGCGCACAAGACTGGCTATATCATTCGCCGCGCAGTAAAATATATCGAATGGATGGAGAAGAACCCGCACTTCATGACAACATTCGAAGAATACTGCGATGTCACCGGCAATAATGATTTCCACTACGTCAGCGGAGAAATCGACGGCCCTGATGGGCTCGCACAGCCGGCCAGAGGATGCGGCGTGATGGGGGTCTTCCTAGATGATCCAGGAACGAAACGTAACTACGAAAATGCATGTGCGTCTACACCCCCACTTTCTCTCTGCGCAGATACTGACACACCTACAGAGGCGACACAACGCCAAGAGGTGCGACGTTATGGAGAAGGAAGTGGAAGTGTGGACATACATAGCAGATACATTAACATAGAACGTGCCAGACCATTTGACCTGAGCCAATCTCAGTGGCACGCCCTTACGGGCATGAAATACAAGATTTCGAAAACCACCTGGGTAGTTGACAGTGGCGCTCAGATGCACATTGTGAATGATAAAGCCTTCTTTACCAGTTATAACCCCATGTCAACCAACATAAGAACAGCTTCAGAAGGGGGGCAGCTCATCATCGAAGGAGGAGGCACGATCGAGCTACACCTTCGAAATCCAGGAGGGTCACGTACGGTATTTGAACTGCGAAGAGCAGTATACGCGCCCAATGCACGGTGTAACCTATTCGCACTGGGTTTATTCATGCAGAACTTACGAGGCAATCTCAAAGGATGTTTTGACCACACTGCAATGTGGTGGGAAGACCCATCAGACGGAACGATAGTGGCCCATGCAGAACTCAAATCTGATCTGTTCATTCTCGACGTGCAAAGCCGCAGCTCGCCGGCAACCACCTTCGCTGCAGCCGCAATTGATTTTGAGCACAAAGTATAGAAGCTCCACGTCAAAATGGGACACCCAGATTGCCACTGACGATTCAACTCCTTGCGTCGTGCGAAGGAGTGGATGCCACATCTGCGGAAATTGAAAGCGAAATGAAGGGTAAGGATTGCCCAATCTGTTACACTGCGCGAATCGCCATGCGGATTCCGCGGGATGAAAGCAAGAGACGCTACGAGAATCCAGGCGACTTGTTCTTTATTGATGCTTGGGGAGAATGCAACGTACCCGGACTGAACAACGAACGATTCGCATTGTTCATTGTGGACGATGTCACAAAATTCACCTAGGTATTCTTCTATGGCAAGAGAGGAGACCCGCTCCGACTGCTCACGAGCTTTCTACAAACTCCAAAACACGCTTGATTTCAGGCTGCGGAGAGTTTGCGCTGGCAATGGGATCATCAAAGCGGCCGTCCATCATTACGCTCAGCAAGAAGGTATAGAAGAGGAGCCCAGCGTAGCACGCCATCTTTGGCAAGCGACAACCGTAGTGCCGAACAACCGTACCATTTTCGAAACTACTACTGCACAGATACAGGATACCAATCCGCCTTCGTCCCGTACACAAATACTGATTGGCCAAACCAGGGAGTTCCTGCATAATGCGACAATGCCAGCAGCTCTCTCGCCCTTCGCCATGCAGCTCGTAGTGTGGAAAAAGAGCCGACTACCTACAGAAGCCCCAGAAAGGAAGACACCATGGGAAGTATTTAAAAAGGAAAAACCCGACCTCAGTAATGACCACCCTTTCGGCGCTAGCGTGTACGTGCCCTCCCCTGAGGAGGTTCGGGCCCTCAAACTTGATGCTCCTAGGGGGTGAGGCCACTACTTGTACCCTGAAACTGAGAAAGTATGCTGGGTATGGGACCCAGAGCATAAGAAAGCTATCCGCACCAGCACAGCATGCTTCGATAACCTCACAGGCGCTGACGATCCTCAACCAGCCCCTCGCATAGGAACGAGGATGGGCAGACCACAACTACAAGTACCCGAAACTTGGCCACCAGGACTACAAAGCCACACCAAGCGTGAAGGAGACGACAGCCCTTCAGCAGTGGCCATCACGACGATGGTTTTAGGGGACTGAGAGAGCAAAATCCCTCGAACCACGCGGAATCAGAAACCCAGATACACCTTCGACGACCCCAGCGATGGACGGAAAAACAGACACATAACAGCGGAGGGATCACCCCACGCGATGGGGAAGGATCTTGCAACCCTCGGCCATGGACCCTCGCCACCAATACCACTCTATTCCATATGCTCTGAGCCTGCCAACTCTGCCGATTTCCTAGCCCATCCATCCCACCATATTCCCATGTGTCGCATATGCTACACGGAAGCTAGAGACGTGACGAAATCGATATTTTTCGAAACAATCAATCCACGGAAGCGCAAAATATCCAACTCGATTGTTCGATCCGACCCGTCTAAGTCTCAGCGAAGCAACGATACCGCAACAAAACAACAAAACACGCCTGCATCAGCGCCGGCCTATCCTGAGCCGGATGAGCTTCTAAACCAACTCAGAAAAGAAAGACTGGCGGAGTCGCTTCCGCAGAGATGTCACCAGTGTGCTAGACCGTCAGCGGCTTGTGTAAAACAGCCAGGACAAGACAAATGCGACCAATGCGCCTCTGGGGAGCTTCGCTGCACACCTACAGCAGAGGAAGATATTCGCGCACTCTTTGCACCCTGCAACGTGTGCTTACATGACAGTGCTATGTGTGATGGTGACCGATCATGCGGAAGGTGCCGCGAGAATAAAAAAGAGATACCGTGTGTGGATGTTAAGAAGTCAAAATAACATAGCAAGAAGGTTAAGTACTTTGGTGAGAGTGCTAAGCAGCTGGATTTTAAGTATCGTGCGGAGGTTTATGAGAGGTTGGGGGGTGAGTAAGGGAGAGATTAAGAAGGATAAGGCGGTATACGGCCTTTAATGTTGGTCTGCAAAGGGTGCTTTGCATGGTTCTTACTTTTGATTCTGTGATACTCCTAAGTCGATCTAAATACCACAGGGCGTTATTCCTTTGTAGCGGGTATAGTGAAAATATAGTCGGTGTACTGTTCCTTTCGTATTGTGTTAAGGTCCGCTTTTGTTCTTATAAGAAATCTTAGAGTAGAACATTCGAAAAGGATTCTTTATTAAGGGGAACGCTTCTTTCTAGAAGAAATACGATACTCTAGGTAACGAATTCAGGGTGTCTCCGCAGCGCAGGAAACCGGTAAAAAGGAATTGAGTCCCCCCTCCTTAAAAGCGCTCCCGCCCAAACAGTCTCAGTATGCTTATGTGGTCACTATTTCGTATCCAACTATGCCATCGCGTCTCGTAGTATGGGTCGTCGATCGGATCCTTATAGGCTAAGAGTGTCTTGATATCCTTTTTTCACGATATCAGACATAATCTTATTCGTCTATAGTGTCCTCTTACACTTTGCTAAGGTTCGAAGCGAAGGCAAAATAACATAGTTTTATCTTCCTCTTCATCTTCACCAGTGTAACCCCTTTTCTGGCTTATCGTCTCCTCCTGCTGGAATCATCATATTCCTATAACGTCAACACCATGTCTCGTGATCTCATTCTTCCTCTCCCTTCTTTCCCCCTTTGTTCGCCATGACTCATTGCGCTCACGCGCCATGGCCTATAGCGCTCCGTGCGTTGCTCCCTTACAAATCCCTCGTCTATATAAACTCCTCCATAGCTCTCTCTCTATAGAATCAATCGTCTACTCTCAAACTTATTGCAGCTGCAGTTGATTCAACTCCTATCGTGCACCTATTGCCGTGCCAACACCTCCCTATCTCTCTTCGTGCTTTTACGCGAAACGTGGCTGCCGTCATTGTCCCTGAATATGCTAAAGGTAATAGAAAAACTTCTGTGGGTGAAGTTTCTTTTAAATTCGTCGTATCAGGATTGTTAACTGAGATATAGATATTTATAATTGTATTACCACAGAAAATTTCCACTTTGTCCGGAAATTAAATTTTTATTACTAAACCTCGGCAGTTCTATATTGAGCCTTCCGCAAAGATCTACAAATGTGGATGGATCCATAAATAGGGCAGAGCCTTTGCTGGTCCTGGTCGGTATCTACCTTAACTTCTAAAACCTGTATAAGGGGTGTAAGAGATCTGTCTGATGCTTCGAAGCGGATATAAGTGTTATGTTTAGCCCAAGACTAAGGTGGAGTCCGATGAGTATGTGCATCGAGTATTTTATAATTTTCGTCGTAGATGATCCAAAGAAGCCAGTGGATGAAATCCTCCGACATTTCTGTTGGCTACAGGCCTGTGGAGTAGAGTGAAAGGGTTGATTCTATAGAGGGGGAGTTAAGTGAAAGCTATATATAGAGGGGCCGGAGCTTCTAGGGCTCCGGTTCCGTTCCAAGGAGCCGAAATTAACGCTCCCAAAGGACTGTGCTTTCAGAAAGCGTAGGAAGCGCAGTCGTCAGTAAGATGCGCGCCAGAAACAGTGGCGCGCGCTTGCGCCTGGGCACGACACCTTCCTACTACGACGACTTATGGTCTCGTGCGGAGCCAAACTTTCACCTGGGCCTTCTCTCTCTTCACGTGCTCGCCTCGAACTGCACCCGCGTTTGCGCCCTACAGCCCTCACTGGACAAAAATCCTCTCTGTGTCTACCACTCTCCACCCATCGCGATAGCAGCACGCCTGCGCTCGACCTCAACCCTTCTTACTCAGATTTGCTCTCCTACACTTACCCGCTTGGCCCGCCATGGCTTCCTCGAGCATGGACCAAATCATCGCCCCACTCGTCGCGCGCTCCCGCGTCTTCATAAACAAGTATCTCAGCGAGGACCAAATTGACGCCTCGCTCGTCGATCAGACGTGCACTGACCTCGAGGAATCACTTCGCAGAGAGTTGGATGAGTGGACATACGAGAAAGTGGATGGGTTCTGGGAGAAATATTTTGATAAGAAAGACTGGACGAAGCGAAGCGCAAATATACTCCGAGACCTGAACGGAAGACACAACGGAAACGCCCTCCGAGACTTCCAGATAAGTTCTCCGAGGATAAAATTTGGACATGGCTGGACCACTTTCAAAAAGAGTTCTTGGAGTGTGGGAAAAGTTCACGCTCGCCACAAGATACCGACGCGCCCCTGGATCCATCGCGAGGTAAGTACTGTCGGACAAAAAAGGCCGGGGAGACCACCTGCGGGCAGCAGCTAGGCCTCTTCGTTAAGCGTCGCGCTGTTACAAACAAGCCTCACCACTAGAGCGAAGTCCTGGTAGTCGGAGAGCTGACTTGCTCGTCGAAGAAAACAGCTGGAGCGAGAAGTTTTCTCAGCTTGCCGTGTACATGTGCGAGGTATTCTCGAAGCAGCCGCTGCGCCGCTTCGTCCACAGCTTCCTGATGTCCGGAACTGAGCTGCAGTTGTGGGTGTTCGACCGGTCAGGTGCCTACAGTTCTGATTCATTTGACGTTCGCGAGAAGCCGGAACGCTCCGCGATTGCCGGGTATGCGCTGATGAGCGACGAAGAGCTGGGTCTAGACAACTTTATGCAGCAGAACGGCCGAGAAGCAACAATCTCGATGGAGAATACTACAAGCGAAGAGATCATGAAACTGAAGCTCGGACCTTTTCCGTTTGTATTCCAGCGCTCGATTGTCTCACGGGGCACAATTTGCTACTACACGACGGACGGAGAGAGCGTGGCCAAGTTCTCGTGGAGATCAGCAGACCGGATAGCTAAATCAGACCTCCTCAAATCGGCTCGCAGCATTGCCGGGGTCGTAAGGCTTGTATGCGCTCACGACCTCACATCCACAAAGGAGCTGCGCAGCGGACTCAACTTTTCGTCTCAGAGAGGCGCCATCCGAAAGACCTTTCGGCTTGGCGACACCAGACGGTCGTCTGCTAACTGGTTAACACAAATAGATAGCATGACTATTAGTGGAATTAAGCGGAGAAGCGGCATCGCGGCGGACAAGGACAATAACACGTTCAAGAAGCTACGTCGATCTAGTCGCTCCAAACAGGTTACACAATCCGTCCTTTCCAGGTCGAAGGCCCAATTTGTCAAACCGCCAGACCTGTGCAGAAACCGCATCCTGACGTGTATTGTTGTTTCGCCAGCAGGCCGGCCACTGCGGGAATTTCGGTCACCCGCGGAATTTCTCACAGGCATGCGTGACGCCATCAGTGCGCATAAGAACTTATTCATGGATGAGCAGATCCTGCATCGAGACATTTCAGAGAACAACATCATCCTGACGGACCCAAGGAAAACGACGGCTACTCTGGGATGCTGATCCATCTGGATGTGGCTATCACGGTCGGCGAGGACGGACGGAACGAGCAATCAGATGCTCGTAATATGACGGGAACACTAGAATTCATAGCGATCGAAGATTTACAAGGTGGCTTTGATCTGAAGGCTGCTGGTATCGAGCACACATATCGGCACGACCTCGAGTCCTTTTTCTGTGTTTTTCTCTGGATTTGCATTCGCTATGGTTGGGAAGCCGGAGAAACTCCCGAATGTGATCCCCTAAGCAGGAGATATACTGGAAGTCACAAGGATATATATAGTGTTTTCTGATTCAACTAAGGGGTATTATAAAATTAAAACTAAGAACTATGCAAAGCACCCTTTGCAGACTAATAAAAAAGGCGTGAAGAGGATAACTACTAGTACTTGATTTATAAACTAATAATCAATAACGCTACGAGTTATATAACTAAGCGAATATAGCTATAGCGGAATAGTATATATAAATTATAAGATACCTAATTATCTCTTTATCCTAAGAAAGTTAATATAATATAATAGCTCCTTTATAAGAGGTTAGAGTATAGGTAGCTACCTTTTTAAGAGCTATAGTTTTTAGAGAGTTAAGCCTACTATCTATACGCTTCTCTATATAAAAGCTAGCTTTTATACTATAATATTAAATATATAATATCCAACTCTACTATATCCTTCCTAAAAAAGTTATAAAAGGCGAATATCTTAAGCTAGGTAAATATATACTATTAGAATATAGTATAAGTAAAGAATTAAATAAATTAATTAAGTATATAATTTAGTATAGATATCTATATATAGTAGATATATTTAATATTATTATATAGAGAGTATTAGAATTATATTATTGTTATATAGTAGCTGGTTTACCTAATATAGCCAGCTTTCCTATCAGCTTTCCACCAATATATTGGCAGAAAGCTGATAGTAAAGCGATGGTAAACTGGTAGTAAGCTAGTAATACTCTAGAATAATCCTTATATTCTTAGAGAGGAAGTTATTTAATATATAGTCGGACTAAGGAATTCTCTAGAAAGATATATATAACTAGCCTTCGACCCTTCGTCGAGATAGTAATCTAGGAGGGATTTATAGAACTAGAGAATTAGAACTAGAATTAGAATTTATTACTTATTTAAATTAAATCTATAATATTTTATTAAATACTTATCTTTTTATTCTTCTTAGTATATCTTTTAATTATAGGTCGTAGACTTATACCTATAAAAACT
>Ga0247757_10001198_pt1 | contig 18329 bp, 12 predicted proteins | sample UWRJL126311R4_FD_180929 | JGI IMG/M metagenome (GOLD analysis project Ga0247757, IMG submission 180929) | Plant litter microbial communities from Arlington Agricultural Research Station in Wisconsin, United States - UWRJ-L126-311R-4 | ecosystem: Environmental > Terrestrial > Plant litter >... | reverse complement strand
CTTCGTAGTCGAACCGGTCTATTGCAGATGACAAGCTTGACCCTTGATCAACCCCGTAAAATGAATCGGGCTCATCCAGATTTTTGTAGATCGCAAGTTGTAGGTCAATAGGTATTTTGGGTGGATCAACAAGGATGGAAGACCTCCGTGTAGTACTTTTTAGGACAGGCTGACCAGAGGCTGTTTCTGCGAACAATAAAGCAGTTCGATACATCCCACAGACGGTAGCAGCGTGGGACGCCGTAAGATATTCGATCTCCAACCATTGGTCTCGATTAACTCTTGTGACTTCTCTAGGAAGCGGCTGGCTACGAAGGTACAGTATTGCTTGTATGAGAATCCGGACATAAGGCACACGCGCTGCATCGCAAGCGGAGAACCAGGCCATGGATGCCTCGGAAAGTACTTTGCGTACTACATGTTCGCCGTCAAATTCTTGTAACAGCACTAGATGTACAATATACGGGAAAAGTCTTTCAGCCGTATGTTTTATGCCAATGAGAAGTTTTGGGAGTGCACTAAGCACGGGATCGTGAGATGCAGCGTGGCACAGCTTTACGGCAAGGTCTACGATCCAATCTATAGCTGATTTAGAAAGATCGAGAGCGGCGGCCGCTTCAAGCGACACCAGCGAATGACCCGGAGGTAGCGTCTCAGAAAGATGCAAACCGAGGGCTTTCCCGATATGGCCTGGAATTGTGCTGACAAGCTCCTCGACATAGCTAGCATTAGTACCTGATAAGCGTGAAATAATGAGCCGGACAGCATTTTCTGCCAGGCCAACTTCGCGACGATTATCACTGTAGAATTTTTCGATGATGTCCTTTACGATGGCTTCTCTTGATGTTCGGCCTGCAGCCTCTTTCCCATCAGAAGCAGTCACTGACCACGGATGTAAATGAGCTGTGCTTTGCTTGACGGCACCATAGGCGCTAAATGCTCGTCCCAACACTCTCGCTACCCAGAGCAAGTAGCCGTCTCCTACACCGTCTCTACGGCAAGAGTCCCAAATAAAAGGCGCATAGGAGGCAGCATCTTTGTCAGAACCAAGTACGTCGTCCTTGGCTGTTGAAGCTGGTTGGAAGTTTTGACAAAGCAAATTTAGTGCAACCTCTCTAGACGTTTTGTTCAAGAGCTTGCGGCCTGATCGTGCATCTTCCAGAATTTCCAATAAAAGTTTACTTTCTTCGCTATCACGAATAGAATTACCTTCTATCCGAACTTGTGATGCAGCCATTGTGATCAATCTGAAAGCCTTGATGGATGATGAGCTTTCGCGTGCAGACAAAGTTTGCGCGTACGCTTTCAAATATTCCGTGAACCAAGCATGAAATCTTGTTGCCGTGCTCATCGTTGCAGTATGCTGGGATTGCTGTGTTGTGCTTTCTTGAGATGAACCAAGAAAGCTGCGAATGGAAATAAGAATCGACAATCCAATCCCTGTTACAAAGCTAAGGTGATCACGCAGGTAGAGGTCACCGTGCTCAAACAAATATTGGATTATTCCAACAGTGTCCTCGGCGCACTGAATGTCTGTGAGGAATGGCCACAATGACTGAAGAGTCATCTGCAATGGATAGCCTTCGTGAGCCACTGGCCCAGCCAGAGCCACGACGATCCGGATTTTACGAATGATAGATCGGGCGTAAAGTGAGCCTAATGCAGGATGGATTCGATCCAACAGCATACGCATAACAAGCGTGTATGTGTTGGCGTTCCAGAAACTTGCCGGGTTATCGCCTGTTCGACGGCATAAACGTTCCAATTGGTCGAAAAGATAGTATGAAGAGAACGATGGCTCAATACCAATATTGAGATCTAGGGAAGAATGACTGATGTTGGTCATCTCAGTAAGTGCTTTGGCGGTAGCGTTGAATGGGGCTCGCTTTTCGAGTTGTTTGTTCACACGCTCCTCGTTGCCCATCGTCTGGAAAATATAACCCAGCACTTGCGGAAATAGTCTTTGAATCTGCAGGCCATATTGCTCCTTACCGACCAAGTCACGAAGCAGATTAGCGTTGCTGGGAAGACTCTTATCTCGAGCAAAGCCATTGCAGGTATCCCAAGAAATCGTGTATGCAGCTGCTTTGCTCAAATTCTTCACTAGCGCTTCTGATACCTCCATATCCAGCTGCTTTGTTATAAAACTAAGCTCATCTTGAAGGCCTAGCATGATTGCCTGCCCGATAGCTTCAGACTCGATATCACGTAACAGGGCTACAAGAGACTCATAACCAAAGGTAGTGAAGGGTATTTCGGAGAATTTGCGTTTACGATGAAGCCAAGTGTAAATGACTTGGGGGGCGAACAGCCGAAATAAGGTTTGTGAGTCGCCTAAGTCCCTTGCCTGCGCGACCTCAGAAATGCAGCGTCTTGCATGCTGAGCCACACCTGTGACTGATCCCGCGGTTGCAAAGATACGGTACACGCACTGCCGAAGTAGTGTATGCCATCGCGAGGCAAGCTTAGCCAAGACGAACAGTCCAATTGCAATTCCCTCCCATCCTTCCTCTTTGTCCGGAAGACTACTGTCAACATCCTGCAAGATATTGTCATGCTCCGACAAGACAAAGTCTTCGAAGATAGCAGGAAGTTTCTCGGCGATATGGTATTTGACTGTCAATTCTCCATGTGCTAAAAGGTCAAAGAGACTTGTACGGACGGAGGGCACTCTTCGATTTTGACCAAATGCTGGGTGATGCCTTAGCAGGCCATGCAGAAAGTCAGCGATACAGATCTGGAGGCGTGGAGACCTTCTAACACCATTCTTTTCTATATCCTTTGCATAGTAACCATATAGGGCTTCTATACATTCATATAGGTCCTTGGTGTCACGATCTGTGGCATCCAAGCTCCATGCACCTATCGTGCCAACCAGAGTCTCAACCACCATGCAATTCGCAACCTCGGACGTATTATACTCTCGCGCGGTTGGATCTAGAAGTACTTCACTGAGTCGCTCGAGAAGCTTCAGACATTCATCCCGGCTTAGTTTGAAGGGGCCGTGTAATAGGGACCGCACAAATTGTCGACAGCGTAATAAATCAGCCGCCGACATTGCAACGAAGTATTCAATCATCTCTGACGGAATGTCGTCTTTCTCGTCGTCAAGGATATCTGCGCTCAAAGAGATCAGATGTAAATAAGCTGAGCAGCACGCGTGCAGTGCTCCAGCCTCTGTTGTGGCGGCGATGTCATGTCGAGGAATGTCATCTTCGGATCCTGTCATGCCGGCGGTCATCTGCGAGTTGGGCCCATCATCCATATCCATGAAATCATCGTCTTCTGAGTAGAATGACTGCCTGGTCTCCTTTCGATTGCCCAGAGCCCTGGTCAAGTGGAATGCCAGCGATGATATTCCAGTATCCTTGAATGCCATCTTCGAAAGGCCATCTAGATGAATGATATCAGGAAGGCTCTTGGCGCAAGTTTCTAAGACAGCATAGACCTTGTATTGTTCAGTTTGCGGTTTTGCGACAAGCTGGGCGAACGAGCTTGCAAGATCGTCACTGATAAGCTTCAACGGGTGGTTGTCCTGTTGAAGCATTGCTGCAAGTGCGGCTGTGACAATACAAACGTTGGTTATGATGCGAAACATATCTGAAGTGATGCTTTGAGGGGTATGGTGGGATACTTCTCGCCACCGCTGCCTGGTTTTTTCGAGCTCTGCTATGCAAAATTCGATGATTTTTGTTTCTAGCGGCACCGCATGTGCGGATGGCGAAGAATTACCTATGCTTACTACAGAGGGCACTTGCAGGAAAAAAGCCTCTTCGGGTTGGAGATTGAGGAGATAATGTGACAGTTTTATATACGATTTGCTTTGAGAACGGGCTTGAGCAATGGGACCAAGTATTCGAGACGGGAACAATGAGACGGCATGATACGGACGATCTAGGCAAGAATGCAGCAGGCCTAATATGTCACGGGCATTGCAATGATGTGCATTATGCGATGTGTACGTCCGATCCGACCATTGATCTACAGTCTAGATTAGTCGAAATTTGCAGCGCGTTACAAGACTCTTACGTGGATTCCATTTACTAGAAAGCCAGTTGAGTATCCGTTCGGCTGTAGAAATATAGTTGGTAGGGTTTTCCACAATCCTTTCTCGGATTATGGTCGTCATCAAGACTGAACTTGTATCTGTGAGTAAAGCGGGACCGCTAAGCTCGATAGACAGCAACATGCTCTGCACATTTGCTGAAACTGTCGAAAAAGAGATGACATTTAGCTTCAACAAAACATCCATCAAGTGGCAAGCAGCACGAGAAGAGCTCAGGGAGGCTATCGTGCGAGATGCAGACTGCCAAACGGACATCCAGTACTTGTGCAAAGAGGGTGCTCTAGATGTTTTCTGAAATGCCGCTCTGAGACCCGTTAGTAAAGGCATTGATTTTTGATAGTGGAACAACTCACGCTGCCAATGCAATTGAAGCCCATGATGAGTGCACCGGATTTTCGTCCGAGATGTATACAGTGAGCTTTTCGATAGTGACCCGAAGATCTTCTACATCTATTGGACCTTCTTGAACCATAAACGCTAGAACCTGCAAGGCTGCTCTTTTGGCATTGGATCGCGGCTCTGAAAGGTGTCTCAGATACTCGTCAAAATTATATGTGATGCGAAGCCGCTTAGACAAGCCTTCTTCGTCCTCTTCTCTACCCTGAACTTCTCTACGCTTATTCTCATCTAATAGCCAAGAGTACCTCGCGATCGTCGCGACTGTAGCCCAAAGACCTTCGTAGCGAGCATGTCCCATATCCATGGAAAAAGCTTGTGTTGAAAGTGGATGTGCATCAGTAGTGTCCAATAAATTTTGGAAACAGAGATGATCTTCTTCCAGGAATTGGTGGGCGGTATTCTCCTGTCGGCGCCTATATTCGCCATAAGCCGACTCAACGAACGATTCCAAATCGGATGCAATGACATCGCTGCTAGATTCTGAGAGTAGACGTCGAATATGAGCTTCACTATGGGTCAGAGTGACCATCAACTCATCCCTTACAAGCAGGTCTGGTAACATTGGTCTCAGAAGGGAGAGAAGCTCGCGAACAACCTGTTCACTGAGCTGAGATTTGGGTAACGTAATGCGAGGTAGGATGCAATTAATTGCTGAGAGAGCAACACCATTAGCGCGGCCAGGTCTTTTTTGGAGGAAGCCGATCAACGCAGCAAGAGTAGAATCAGCTTTTCCCAGAACCGGTGCGTTAGCCGCTTTGCATAGCATATGCAAGCAATGAACAAATTCTTCTGCTACGTGTGACAACTCGTCGGTCATAGCCTTCCTTCTAGACGATGTTTCTTTGGGGCTCGCTCTTATGGGGATATTGGGGGAGTCGAATGGCGTTCGAGCACGGCCGGAAAAGGCAGTACTCCAACTTTCCTCAAGCACGCGGTCCGGCTCTGTAAAAAGAGGTGAGAGAGACTCTATGCAGAATTCAACTGCTGTTTCCCAACAGTCTTGTGACAAGCGCTCGACATGAGGTTGGTATTCCAAAAGTGCTCGAAGTGCTTTTGGGAGATCAAGTAGTGGTTTTAATAGACTACCATCCTTTCCGGGCAGCAGCTCGATAATATTTTCAATAATGGTCTCCACTGTCGAGGCCTTGATAGTGCGAACAGCGGCGTAGATAACATGTCGCAGGGCATTAGCTGCGAGAGGAAGGAGCGCCGCAGTTTTTGAGTTTTTAGCCTTGCCGTGAAGAAACGAGGAGCGCTCGTCGCGCATGCACTGAAACAGTGTCTCGCATAGTGCGAGGTAGGCCTTATTTGTGACACCCTCAAGGCTTGATTTCCCGCGATTATGCTTCAAGATGTGGACAAGATCTTTGAGACCAGCAGTGCGGTCGACTACCTTCGTCGACGATATGAGGACTGCAATCAGTCAGTAGTGGGTCGCCCAGCCTTCTTCTTTCAACTGGAACCTACCTTTGGCGTCCTGGATGCTAGTGACGCCCATGGTGGCTGCTCACGTTCCTCCCCAGATGCGCACCGGAGCAGAAGCAAGCATAGCCAGGGTTTGGGGATGAATCGGACGGGTCGACACGCGCATATTACATAGCCCGGTGCCTGCTGCGTCGACGGCAATGCGGAGCTTCGGCGGCGGAGCTTCGAGGTAGCTGGTGAATGTAGAATGCCAAGCGTGCAGGTGGAGGTGCAGGCGCAGGGAAGAGAAAGCGCGTCCGAGCTCCAAGCAGGCGCGTCAGGAAACTTTGAGCTCCAACGGCCAGACGTAGCCCATTGACACAACACGCCTACCCTCCGCAACAGTGACCGGCGCATGATGCTCAGCACTGCCATTCGACTATACCATGGCTGACGACGACAGCCTTGCCGTGCTCGAGGGCCTACATCGCGATCTCTGCGCCCTTATCGACAACCGCCTGCCTGCGCTCGACCGGCTGCGGCAGAGCCTAGAGACCCACCTAGACGACTTCAAGGCGCTCATAGACAAGAAACCGAAGAATGACGCGAGCAGGAAGGCACTTAATTCGGGTAGGCTAGCATGATGGAGTGGCAATGAGCTGTAAAAAGAGATACTAATGGGTGAGCCTAGGCAAGATCACAGTCGGCGGCGAAGACTTCGAGGTCAATGACGAGTTCAAGCAGCAGGCGCTCGATGTGGCCGAGGTCCTCGACTTGGACGAGCTAGAAGCAGCCGCCTACTTCATAGGTGCGCAGCGCGAGGCACAGGATCTGGACCGGTCGCAGCTACAAACAGCTATCATTCGGTTCCACCGTCGACGCGAGTGCGTCCTGCTGTGTGTACGCCTCGCCATGAAGGCAGCCTTCGACAGTGGCGAAGCAGACATCGCAGAACTACCGACCTTGCAGATGGCTGTACAGATTATGCTCAATATCTCCAACACTGTCGACTTCAAACCTGCTTATGCTTTTTGGAAGAAGTGCTTGGATAGCATGAGTGCCATTGAGAAATGGCTGCACAACATTGCAGAGCGACTGCATAGCGCACAAGTAGTTGGTCAGGCTACGGCCCCGAGCTTCCTGGAAATTATGACCTTTCAACTCCAGAGCTTGACCCGCCAGCACGAGAACCTGGCCGCGATATGTACCCATATGATCAAGCCTGGTTTCGCCAATCTGGACAATCTCACCGCACTTCTTTCCCGGGCCAAGAACGTCGATAGGCACGACCTAATTACGATTCATTACGTACCGATTTTGATCAGGCTCGTTGCCTATATTGCCTCAGAAGCTGCAACAGACACGGGAAAAGCAAGGTCACTTCATAACTCGTTAATGGCGGCCCGAGACAATGAACCGTGGGCACTAAGGAATCTTCACGCCGCTGTGGTAGCATGGTGGCTGGCCGAGTACAGTGGGAGATACATGGACCCTAACATGCACGACATTCATCTCCAAAACGTGAATCTAGGCGAAGAGGCTGAGGCGCGTTCTCAGGCGTTCCTGCGAGCATTAGATGACGGTGCATTCCATTTTATGCTCTCTTTTAGCCAGGATATGCGACCTACTCGTTGGTATGATCCACAGAAAACGAGTATGATATCGTCGCTTTTGCAGGATGCTGCTATTCTACCCCCACAATCACCTCAGCCGGAAGAGTTCTTCAAGCTATTGGTTACAGAGCAACTTCAAAACTTTGTCGATTCCTTCATTACCAATATGCCAGACACACTACGTAGGCTTAAAACGGAAGAAGATGATCAGCGCCGACGCCTGCAGCTACATTTCCAACAATCTTCAGGTGAATATCCATTGCACCTTGAGCGATTTCTGGTCATTGTATCATATGCGTTCGATAGCTCCCCAGATGCCGCTGAAGATTTCTGGTCAGACAAAGAAAGCAACCTATACGGATTCCTGCAATGGGCTGCTAAACGACAGCCTACCCCACGTATAGCCATGTTTTGTGAGATGTTGCGCGCTATATCCACGGGAGATGGAAATGCGGATTCCGCCCATCGCTTCCTGCTTGAGGAGGGCGCCTCTTCAACCGGGAAGATCCGTCGAACAAGCTCACTCAGTTATACCCATATCTTTAACGAGCTGATCGAGTTTCAAACAAACATCCATGAACCGAAGAAAACTATCCAAGGCGGCTTATTTGCTCCGTCGCAGAACCCTATGGATCAAATTGTGGAACCCGAGAGCGCAACAATGCTAGAGAGCTACCTGCGTTTGCTAGCACACCTTTCTCGAGAAAGTCCATTAGCACGGAACTGGTTATTAGACTCGCAAGACTACAATCTAGCAGGCATATGTTTCGGATTATGCACGGATAAAGTTCCCAGCGGCCTTCGCGCTGCGGCTTTCGATGCAGTAGCCGCCCTCCTTGTTGGCAAGGACGTGTTACGGTCGAACGCGGTCTGGAACAACCTGGATGAATGGACTGTCTCTGGTTTCTACGTGAGCTCAAAGCAAAATAGCGCTCTTAATCTGGTTCCTAGAGAGGAATTCTGGGCTACTTTGGCATCCGGCTACGACGAATCAATAGCCTTCATTCGTCTTCTACAAGCGTTAATTGAACCATATCCAGACACCGAGGCACTTAATGATAGTCTTCCCTTCCCTGAGAATCTGGGCTCAGCTCGAAGAATGCCTGGGATCGAGAGATATGTCGATCTTGTCATGCAGCAAGTATTTGCGGAACGTACACTGGAGATTCAAGACCCTTTACAGCGCCACGTTATGAGGTGGATGTGTCTGCGATTCATGGTCACATGCTTACGAACGTTCAACGAAAACCTGGTCGTTTTCGCGAACAAATCAAGCATTCCCGTAGACGAAGTCATTACACCCTCATCTTTAGCTGCGTATGTCAGTCTTCATCCATTTACTCGTGTAATGGAATGGCTTTTCAACGATAAAGTTCTCAAAGCACTTTTCGCATCATCTCATCAAGATGTAAATGAAGTTGATGCTGCTCCTACAGACTCGCCTCTGGTCCAGTCAATAATGCTCAGTATCGAAGTCATGGATCTAGCTATGAGACTTCAGGCCACTTACTTAGATATCGTCCGGCCAGTCTTAAAACAGCAGCCGTCATCTCAACATACCGCTATTTCCAACCTGTCGCTCGCGTCTTTCGAGGATGCTGTGCTCAACAATCTTCAGATCATCGTTGATCTTGGTCTTTATTGCGGCACAGGCCATGAATCACTTACCATTGCTTCTCTTCAGCTGCTGGAAAAGATGGCTTCATCACGCAAGCTCGCTGTCTCGCCAGCCGGCTTTGGTCAACGCACTGGCCGAAGCAAGATTGTTGGCATATTAGAAAAGGACAATGAAGCCGAGCGCATTGGACGCTCTTTGTCGGGTCTTTTAAAATATTCTGAGGAGGAGCTTGAGGCTATGGATGAAGCATCAGGATACATCATTAAGGTCCGCATCCTTGACTTCCTTAACAGCTGCCTCGCCGCTGTGTCTCAGCGTCCTACAATTGCCCACATTCTTTTAGGTTTATCGTGTGGAAGTAGCACCGTCTTTGTTTCAGATGGCAGTCTTTGGGCTACAGGAAATTCTCTTTTTCACGCTATCCTAGGACTGGCCGTCAATTATCCAGATCATGACGATCATAGCTTCATTGCCTGGATGTCCGCTATCAAAACGAAGTGCTGGGAAGTTATGCAAAGGTTATGGAGATCACCACTGACCAGCTCGGTTGTCATGGAAGAACTTCGTTCCTATGAGCTGCTCTTCTCCGCTGCACCCTCCTTGATGACCATCGATCCAAGCACTCCATGGGATGGACTCTCCTTCTCCGAAGGTCTTGCGGAGCTATCGGAAGGAAAACTATCTGAGTTCTTTAGCGGATCTTCTGCCTTTGGCCTGCAGCTTTTTCTGCAGCGTCGCGCCGCCTTTTTGGACTATGAGTCAAGGGAGTTGAGGCTATCTATAAAACACAGTATGCCTACTTTGAAATCTAGAATCCAGTCGGTTCTTCTCGGCACAACAATTCGGGCTGGGGAGGACCCCGTACCAAATCCTACCATTTTCGAACTGTTCGATTTTGTCGAATTAAGTTACCCTGAACTAGGTGTTCCAGACCACAAATTCTTCGAGGGTGTCAATCTTGCATCTTGTCAAGAAGAGAAGGATGGCATGATATTATTTTCGATACCTCTCTTACATCAAATCATGCTACTAAAGATGAAATATTGGAAGCTACAGAATGTATTCAGAGACGAAGCGGCAGAGATCGACACCATTCAAGAGGGCGATGCATTGATAGCCGTATTTGAAGACTGGAACCGCCGGGTCCAACTCGTACGCTACCACAAGGACATACTTCAATCCTGGGTTCAATTACTAATGGTGGCACTGCATGCATGTGAGTTTGATAACAGCTCACGAAGTTCTTTCATCCTACGGACTCTTCAAGTTATCCTTCCTAAGCTAGAGCTGTCATACAACTTTGACTTAAGCACTGCATTACAGCTCGCCAGTCTTGCCGAGGCGCTTGTCCAAAAGATTGATTTTGAATCCACCGCATTCGAGAAGACAAGAACTGGAGATTTTGCCAACGACCGACTCTCTCAGCTCTTCCGTGCCGCCCTGATAGGAATCTACAGTGCCATCTCAACAACTGAACTTCGGGAATATTGCTACCAGATTTGCATCCGATACATTCAAGGCACCTTTGAGAAGAGTTTTAAAGGCTCGCCACTTGGAAGGCATACACTCAGCACAGTCAAAAGCTGTGGTAGCCACTTATTAGAGGTTGTTTGTGATGATGGGTACAGCGGCCAAGGCACTTGCAAAATTTCCGCCCTCCTCCTTCTTAAAAGCCTAGTTTCGGTGGCCACACGCCAGGAGTCAAAGTACATTTTGGAAATGTTTGTGTCCTTGAACTTTGTCGGCGTTTTGGTTGACAATATCAAACATATTCCGGAAGAACTCAAAGCCGCGCCCGCGCCGCAGGTGTCGGATCTTCTCACATATTACGATGCCAGCCTGGCTCTCCTCCTCGGCATATGCCAGACCCGCTTGGGCGCAGCATATGTCCTAAATGCCGGCCTTTTCCCTTCTATTCGAGATTCGCAAATCTTTGATGTTGATCCTGATCTCGGCCTGACATTCGACGATCCCAACGCACTTACGAAGTACTACGGTCTTATGCTTGCAGTGCTGCGCGTCATCAATGCAGCGGTGATTGCAAGGGGGCGTCATAACGACCAAATGGTGTTCCAGGCGCGAGAGTTCTTAAAGCACAGTAGGCATTGCATGCTCGCTGTGTTCAAGCGAAGCGTCAATGTTGGCGTAGGACAGAGCCAGAGCAGCGTAATGGAAGAAATTTGGGGAGAACTGGTGGACTGCTTCACCGTGTTGGTAGATATCACTGGGTTCTTGGAGGTAAGCTTCGGTTCAGCTTTGTTTTCGTTTAGAGTTGCTGACTGGTCTGCAGATGGAAGATTTATCGGACAACAAAAGGGTTCGCCAAAACATGTTTTCATAAGAGGAACAATTCGACTGTGGATTCATTTTGATGGAGTTAAACGATACAACGCCTTTCGATGGCGTCGCATTAAGGGCTTACATAGAGGCGACTCGAGGGTTCGCCTGAGTAATAAGCACTTGAAACACGTAACTGTGACTATCAATGAGTGTCGTCTCCCCTCAGTCAAAGCAACGCATGACCGACGGGCCGCCCCTTACGGAAAGAAAAAAAAGTCGAAAATACTAAATACTACCGTTAAAGAACCCTTATACCCTATTGTTTTAATCCTCTATTCTACCTAATACCCTGTTCTGCAGACCGTTACCCGAGAATATCATATCCGACCTTTTCGTCTCCGTGAGAGGTCGCGACAAGCAGGCCAACGCCAAGCCCGCCTTTTGATATCGGCAGTGACGAAACCATCCGAGATGCCGAAGCTTAGCTTCCACTGTGGACAAACCCTCCACTCAGTATCAATGAGGACTGATTCGGCATTTGACAGCAAGATGTGACGTAGTTTGGCAAGGCAAATGACAATCGTAAGGAATAATTACTGGACTATGCATAGCGTGGTGTATTGCCTTCGGTTCTTCGGTGCTTAGGACGTAGCCTCGCGGCTGTAAGGTAAAGCAGGGCACGCAGAAATGGTAAATATAAAGAGCATAGGAACGCACAAACGCAGTTCATCACAAGTAGAATCATATCGCATTTTTTCTGACCAGCCAGACTCAGTTTGCGAAATCTAGCCTCCTGTTCCTCCTCATTCAATCATAAGACCCTACCCCGAATATCAGCAGACGCTCGCACTCGACCAGAGTAATGGCCGCCACGATGCAACTCCCCACACAGCAAAAATCTGTTATTTTTAACACAGAATCGAACGCGCTGTCCTTCACAAGCTCGGCTCCCATCCCTACCTCCACAACAGAGCACGTGATCAAAGTGCTTGCTACGGGTATAACCAATGGCGAACTCACCTGGGCTCCTTATGTCAACTGGCCGACCGAGCACGTCCCATGCTACGATGTATCTGGTACCATCGTGTCCACGGTATCCGGCTCGCGGTTCCAGGTAGGCGAGCGCGTATATGGCCGCGTCATGGCCAACAGAGAGGGCACGGCACGCGAATACGCAACCATACTGCCAGCCGAGACAGCGCATGTGCCCCAGAATCTAACCACGATCGATGCCGCGGCGGTGCCAATGAGCGCTTTGACGGCGTGGCAGGCGGTGTTCGAGCAGGGACTTCTGACCGGGTCGTATACGGCGACGTCTGTGCCCCACGTCACGGATGCTGGAGATGTCGTCGGCGGACAAGCCAAAGGAAAGCGAGTGCTCGTTCTGGGAGCTGCGGGAAGCGTAGGAAGCCTGGCAGTACAGTTTGCGAAGCTCGCCGGAGCGTTTGTGGTAGGGACTGCGTCGGGACGTAACCAAGCCTATGTCAAAGGTTTGGGCGCAGACGAAGTGGTCGACTATACAAAGCAGAGCATGGCCGAATGGGTCGCCTCGGGCGCGGATAGAAAATTCGATCTCGTTTTCGATTGCGTAGGGGGCAAGTCAATGCTTGATGGGTGGAATGCTATCAAAGAGGACAGCGCGTACATCTCTATTACGCCTGGGTTCAGGGAGCCAGAGGGTGGGAAACCGAAAGGGGTGAGAAACATCTGGTTTGTGATGGATTCAAGAGGGACAGAGCTGGAGAGGATTGGGCGTTTTATCGAAAAGGGGTTGGTGAAAGGAGCGGTGGACTCAGTGTGGCAGCTGGAGGAGTTTGAGCAGGCGTTTGCGCGGACAGCGACAGGGCATGCAAAGGGCAAGGTTATCATCAAGGTTGCCGACGAGTAGAGTGCTTTGGGGTCCGTAGAGGTTTAGATTAGCATAGAGGTTATCGGTCATAATGTATCGCTTTTGTTCATGGCATTGGGTTTGGAAGACTGGCAGGGAAATGTATTCGACCAGGTGGATGAGATTTGAGCCACTAGTTGGGCGATAAGAATGGGTTGTTGATTTTCTCCCATGTTGAACGAGATCCTATACGAATGCAAGATGTTGAACTATAGCCTATGCCTCCTCGGTGAAAGCAGTGTATTCCTCCTTGGTCATCATCTTGCCTTCAGGCTCTCCCGACACCTTGATCTTCGCGATCCAGCTGGCACCTTCGGGATCCTTGTTAAGATCTCCCGGCTGGTTTTCTAGGGCGCTATTCACCTCGGTAACGGTACCTCCAATGGGGCTCAGGATATCGGAGGCGGACTTGACAGACTCGACAGCGCCGATTGCGTCTCCACCGTTGACCTCGAGGTCAATCTCCGGGAGCTCGACGAAGACAACATCGCCTAGAGCCTTTGCGGCGTATTCTGAGATTCCGAGCGTGCCTGGTGGGCGCGTCAGTGGGGTGGTTTCAAGGGAGGCATTTCAACGAACAGGTCTGGCCGTCAGCGGACATCTCGATCCACTCGTGGTCCTCAGTGTACTGCTTCGCCCTCACTACTCTACATCAGCACGGCACGGTGTTACTCCCCGGACAGAAGAGCGTACGGGCAGCAGACACGGCGAATAGCCGGCGCTGGGCCTGTGGTTGCTGCCACCGCTGGCACACAAAGGGCGACTGCCTGCGCGCGGCGGTGGAGGTCAATTGGCGGGCGGTGCGAGCAAGGGAGAAGCGGGCAGCCATTGTGTAGGTGTAGGTGGTGGGTGTGGGTGTAGCAGTCAGTCAGCCGGTCGCCAGTCTGACGACCTAGAATTGTAGTGTTCGGGCTTGTCGCTGAAGCTAAGCTGCTGCTAGTCGGAGCTAGTGAATGACGCTTAGCTGCGGTGCTGCCGCGCCGATGCTCGCGTTCGCCGACTGCTTCAGGCGGGCGGTGGCCGTCGGCACAACCACGCCCATTGGCCGCCATCCTCGACCCTGCTATCTTTTCTCCCGCTTCATCAAAAACATCCGACCTCGTCGAGCTCCTCCTCACCGCCGCGTCGGAGCCCATCCCACAATATGCTGTACGAGCTAATTGGCGTGGTGTGTTGCTGCCCCAACCGCAAACCGCATTGGAACCGTTGCTAACACGCCCAGGTGCGCCCTGGCCGCCTCGCCGAAGTCAAAGAGTAACCCGCCCCTCCCTCGATGCCTTGCTGCCCCCTAGTCTGGCACCTTTCTAATACACGAGCCCGCAGAATCGCAAAGACGGCGGGAAAGATCGTCCTCGACCGCAACGGCGTCGTACGCGGCGTGACCAACTGGGGCACCTTCTTACTACCCAAGCCAGCAAAGAAGCTGCAGACAACCCACCACGTCGGCCACCACTTTATCATGCGCTTCGATGCAAGCGCCCGCACCCAGCATTACTTGCGCCGAACCATGAGTCTAGATCCCCGTTTGATACGCTACTCGGTCGTAAAGATGGGCACCAAGTTCGAAGACATCACCCACGTACCTGGCCAGGCAAGCTTCAAATGAAGTACATATACCTTGTAGGATCAGTCTTGTACATTACAGAAGCATGCATTGGGACCGGCGCTATAGGTATATCATCTACAGTTGAATTGAAGACTTCGTCAAATATCATTCTTGTCAGGCAAACCATATCACGCATTTCATCCGTCCAGTCACTTTTTGTCTTCATTTGCGACAGCCATCCTTGCTCAAATAAAAGAGAACCATATGGTTTACTCCACGTACTTAAGATCTAATTTGGCAGGTCAAATGCATCTTCAACGCGTGAAGATTCATTATGAGACTTCAAACCAACGAACCTTAGGTTTTAAAAAGGGTAAAATCATATGTCCAGTACATCCAATCCGTTGATAGTAGGGCAAGCCGCATCCTCCTTACCACCATCACCACCCTCATCATCATCATCGTCATCATCGTCGTCGTCGGCGCTGCCCTGGCCAACTCGGGCTGCCTGAAAAGATATTAGTATGCGCTCAACATGCGTACTAAGGGTGAACATACAATGGTTGTCGCAAGCGGCACAAGGGCCTCGAGCGCATTGGCGATGCGGTTTTGATCCTCAGCGATCCGACGCTGCTCCGCCAGGATCAAGCCCAAGAATTGCGGGCTGGTCGTCGGAACCTGGGTGGCAACGCCCATAGGCGTGCCAGTGTGCGCTGCTGTGCGCCTGCGGTTTGCCAGCTCTAAATTGAACTGCCGCTGGGCACGCGCAAACTTTAAGCCTCGGTTTTGGATCTGGGGATCCGTTTTCCGCGCGGCCACGTTGTCGACCTGGTTTACCGCCTGGCGGTACAAATCACGAAGACGATACAGACGATTAAGTCGTCCGTTCATCGCCTTGGGCACCTACAACTATCAGCTAAAGCGCATATAACGAGTACTATAGGAAACTTACCAAGGTGCAACCGCCCCGGTTGCCTTGAGTGCAGTGCGCACAACGGCGCTCCTCCTCTTTACCGCAGTCGTCGGTCAACTCGACCAGGCCCTGCGCGCAGCGCATGCAGGTCGCAACCACAGCGACCTGGTCCGTACGCTTGTCGGCGGCGGTCCACGCGAACGGGTCAGAACGGCGCAAGGCCGCCTTTTGGATGTACTTTGGAAGTGGGTAATAAACCATATTGAAGAGTGTGGAGAGAGACGTATGCGATGTACGTGCGGTTTGTGTGTGTATGGTTTGGTAGAAGAACACGCAGAGCGAGAATAAAATATTATAACGACTCTCTTGAGCCAGTTGCTAGGGTTATAACAGTTACAACAAGAGAGAGAATCTATGTTGTGAGGCTACGCTGTTTACTACACTGTTTACCTTCACTTCAGCACTAGCGCGCCCGTACGGCGCACCCAAGGCGCGCAACAGGCGTACTGTAAACAAACACTATAGACGGTCATTTCTATGGAGCCATATCCCTAGAATGCTATGCTGCGGAGGACCGCAGCTAGAGGGGGAGGTTCTATAATGGAGTTTCACGATAGAGGTTTGGTGTTGCAATGGTACTCGCTGGAATAAGGCTAGTAGGATTAGTAAGAAGCTGCTTATAACGTAAAATATCAGTAAGCTGCCTATATTAGTAAGCTGCCTACCCTACTAGAATTCCTACGCCTTCTCTAGTAATTACTCCATAACGTGATAGTTAAATAAGGTGTTGATAGAATTATATAATAGCTACTATCTCTAAGTACACTGAGTTCTAGTATACCCTTATATATAGTACTTAGTATATATCGGTGGCGCGCGTTATCTCCTTAGTATCGCTTCCTACCCCCCCTTAGGGAGTACCCTTTCTACTTCTATAGCCAGCCTCTACCCTTCCTTAACCTATAGAGCGCTACTATAGGTAATAAACTATTAGCGCTATCGCTTCTTACGCTTATAGCGCTCGAGGGTCTAGTATAGCTATATATTCTCTACTATAAGTATTATATTCGTATATATTATAAGCTAGTATCCCTTTACTATCTTATATATACCTAGAGTACTAGGACTCTAAAATAAATGGTAGAGTAGATCTTATATATATCGAGCCTAGCGCTATAACTAATCAATATTCTATAGTATCCCTACTACTTATACGCTCTTAGTATCAGCTAGCGTCCTAGGTAGTAAGGGCGTCCTAATAACTATAAGCGACGATAGGACGCGTTTAGGATATATAGGGACTAGTCCTAATACCTAGAAGCCAGCGTGAATATTCTATAGCGTAAATACTATATCTCTAATACCTAGGTAGATCTATAGGAAGTCTACCTTATTAATATAAAAAACGTGTCGGCGTGTAAGCTCCTAGACCTAGTTCCTATATACTACCTTTAGGGGCGAGAAACAGCCTATATCTAGTAGCTATAGAAGATATAATATATACAAGGGTATATATATAGTAACTATTTTATACTCTATATAGAACGCATTAAACTTAGGCATAGTATAACTACTATAGCTATCTAGAATAAGTAGTCGCTATATACCTACTATACGCGACTCTATATACTAATTAAAATACTAAATCTACTCGAAACCTAGTATATCTATCGTCTAACTATTATCGCTTACTATAAGGACCTAGCTAGGAGGTAGATCGCGATACTAGATATTCTAATAGTATTTACTAGGAAGGATAATAAATAGCACGATAGTAAATCTACGCGTGTTAATATATTCTATAGATATAACCTAGTCGCGATTCCTTAGCTCTATAGAGATTACTCGGCCAACTATCTCTATACTAGTAACGATTTTCAACGTTCCTATAATACCTATCGCGAACCCTATCTTATCGAAGTTATAGGTATCCTTATCTAGTATACTATATATCTACTATATATCCTTAACGCGTTAATACTACGCGCGTATAGTAGTAGGGTCCTTATAGAGGGCGCGCTATAAGTAGAGTCTATAGTTCTACTTTATCTATAGCTCTAACTAAGCCTTAATAAAGCGTAGAACCTAGTATTTACCTATAGGTTTTAGTAGAGGATCCTCGCTACGTGCGGTAAGTAGGTAGTCTACTATATAACGTATATTAATAATCTATACTAGAAATCCTCGCTAGTCTAGCTCTAGGATCTATAGAATAAGGCTCTATTCCTTAGTAAGTAGTAGTCGACGTTATAGTGATACTATCTTATACTATAGTTAAACACCTTGAAGGCGCGCTCGTAGGATCGATCGTGGTACATTATAGGATGCTGCCAACTGGCGCATAGATAGTGATGGGTTTTTCTAATAGGTAGCAATTATAAGAGCAATTCTACCTTCCTTTTAGAGCCTCTAAGTATTCTAGGTGGGCGGCATCGCGAGCGTTGTAAGGTAGACGCGTCAATTCTAGTAGGGTGGGCAGCTTACTAATATAGGCAGCTTACTAATGTTTTACGTTAACCTGCGCTCGAAGGAAGTCAAGTATTATTCACTATTCACCATCTACCGCTATACCTAGCAATCTATCTTTTAGCCATCCTTTCAC
>Ga0247757_10001197_pt1 | contig 18354 bp, 12 predicted proteins | sample UWRJL126311R4_FD_180929 | JGI IMG/M metagenome (GOLD analysis project Ga0247757, IMG submission 180929) | Plant litter microbial communities from Arlington Agricultural Research Station in Wisconsin, United States - UWRJ-L126-311R-4 | ecosystem: Environmental > Terrestrial > Plant litter >... | reverse complement strand
ACCTCGGTGACGGCGTTGCGGCCGGTGGTGGCCTTGAGGTCGAGGTCGCTGCGCACGATCAGGCCGGCGCGGCGGACGAGCGGCAGGTTCTTGCCCTGCACCGTAATCGCGACCCGTGGCGGTTCGTCCGGCGGGAGCTCGATCGTGCCGCGCATTTCCACCGGCTCGCCGCCGAGTTTGGCGGACCAGGATTTGATTTCCAGCTGGCGATCCTTGAGGGCGAGGTCCGCGCTGATCTCCTGCACCGCGCCGAGCGGGTCGATGGGACGCAGGGCCGCGTCGCGCAGGTGCAGTTCGCCGGACAACGCCCCCTGCGGCCCGAGGTCGAGGTGGGCGCTCAGCCGGCCTTGCGGGGCCATGAAGTCGGGGGCGCGCTTGGCGAGGCGCGCGAGGTCGGCCTCGGCCAGATCGATGGAGCCTTCGCCGTGGCGCAGGATGAACGCCGCCGGATCGCGGCGGAGGTTCTCCCACTCGTCGCGACCGGTCGGCAGCCGCCCGTGGGCTTGCACGGTCTGCTCGTCGACCCGGGCAAACAGCCGGTCGATGAGCAGGCCCTCCCGGTCTGCATGCGCGACGAGGGCGAGGTCGGTGACCTCGGGAAAGTGTTCCTTGAATTTGCCCTTGGTGACCGCCACCCGGCTGGCCTTCACGTTGAGCTCGGCCTTCGGGGTTTCCAGCGTGCCGCGCATCTCGACCGTAGCGACCGGGCTCTCGACCGTGACGCCGGTGAAATCGGCAAGGAGCATCCAGAGCGGCGAATCGGGACTCGCGCGCAAGTCGACCGCCAGCGGGGCATTCCAATCGGGCTGCAGGTGCGGGGAGGCTTGCGCATTCCAGGCGACGGGGATCCGGCCACTGGCCTGCGTCACGACCCGTTCACCGATGGTTGTGGCGAGTTCTTCCAATTCCACGCCCTTGGCGTCGCCGTGGGCCCGCAGGCGAACATCCGCCGGCTGCGACTGCGTGGGCAGGAGGATTTGCCCGTTGAGCTGCGCGGTGAAGACCAGCTTGCCCGAGTCGAACCGGCCCTCCGTGCGGGCCGTGTTGATGCGCCAGTCCGTTGCCGGCAGATCGAGCCAGTCGCGCAGCAAGGCGGAATCGATGTTGGCCGCCTCCACGTGCCAGGCACCTTCCGGGCCGCCGCTGACGGCGATTGCAACAAATCCGTCGGCATGATCCAGGCGCAGCGGTCCGACCTTGAGTTCAGGGGCCCACGCCACGCTGGCCGGTGCGGCCAGTGTCCACGTGTGGTCCTGGCGGACGAGACTGAGCGTGCGGAGATTCACATGCTGGCGATCCGCCGCGCCGGCGGCTTCGAGCGACGCGTTGCCGGTGCGAGCCCGGACGGTAAAATCGTCGAGCGTCGTACCGTGCCCGCGCCAGGAGGCGTCAAGATCGACGGCCGGCAGCGCGGGCAGGTCGGCCCCGGTGAGGTTCGCTTTGCCGGCGTGCTTCAAATCCGCCAGCGGGCCGGAGAAAGTCGCGGAGGCTTCAGCCTTGGTCCAGCGCATGTCGGCAGGCAGCCAGCGATCGAACCAGCTGCCGGCGAGCCGGGCCTCGAGCGTGCCCGCGGAGACTTCGTGGGTGACCAAATCAATCGCACCATGCGCGGTGACGCTGCTTTGGTCGTCGGGTTGCAGGTTCAGTTCGGCCAGTTCCAGCCGGGGCCATTGCAAGGTGCCGCGCGCTACGGCACGGCGGAGCGTGAGGTCGGAAAAGGCGACACCTTCGCATTGGAGGCTGAACTCCTGCTGTCCGGTGGCGCCGAGGCCCACCACGCCGCGAACCTGGCCGCGGGCCGCGATCCAGGGCTGCTTGGCGAGGTCGGCCTGCACGGTTAGTTGGGCGGCGCCGGACTTGAAGCCGGAAGCGTAGTCAATGGCGACCGGAGCGCTCAGATCGGCCGTGGCGAACGGGGCGGCGACGTGCAGCGCAGTGATCGTCGCACCGCGCAAATCCCCCTTGGCTTCGATTTCCGCCGTGAAAGGCGGTGCCGACGCCGCCGAATCGCGCGGAACGGCCGAGGCCTGGGCGGATACGATGAAATGGTCGCTCGACCAGGCGAGATGGCCCTGGCCGTGGACGGTGGCGTATTCAGGGCCGAGTTTCAGGCGTTGCGCCGGCAGTTCCCAGTTGGCGGCCGCAAGGTCGAGTGATTCCGGCATCCAACGATCCGCGGGGAAGCGCGCGGCGATCCGCAGCGGCTGGTCCCAAAGCGTGGCGTTTCCCTTCACCTCGGCGCCGCTCCAATCGAGTCTGGCCTGCCGCTCGCTCCCCTTAATCCGTACCGTCACCGGACCAGAGGCTGGCCAGGAACTCGCGACGTCGCCCACCAGTTCCCGCCAGGCCAGCCCCTGAACCGTAAATGTCCGCTCCTTCCACTCGACCGCCTGCACCTGCAGGGTTTGCCCGGGCCATTCCACCTCGCCGGAGCCCAGCCGGGCAGCCGGTACCCAGCGTGCGAGGCCCGCGGCGACGTTCTGAAGCAGGGAATGCAGGGCAGGCAAACCGGTGTGGCCCCCGGAGGTTTTACCGGTAGGGGTGATCTGGACGTGCCAATGGGTGGCGGACGCCTGCCTCCGTGCCGGAGCCAGCCAGAACAGAGGGGAGGGGGCTTCGACCCGGTCCACGGTGACCCGCACCGCCCCGCGCCTGAATTCGACGTCGTGGAGCCGGAAATTGCCATAGCCGACCCTTTCGTAGCGGCCAAAGGTCACCCCCTGTCCCCGGGCGAGCGGTTTAAGCGCGGCTCCCAGCCACCAAGGGAGGGTGAGCGCGGCCAGTGCCGCTACAGCCGCGCAACCCAGCAAAAATTGGAGAAACTTGCGCACGCGGGGATAGACACTGGGATTGGCTTTTGATTCCGCAAAGCGAATTGCTTTCACCTGGGGTAACCGCGACCGGCCCGGGGCGTCTCCTGAGGCCGCGGGGCATCCCCCGGGCCATGGGAAAATATCATCGACACGAAGGAACCGAAGAGGCCAATTGCACACTCACATTTTCACATCGTACGCATGATTCTCCGCCCTGCTCCCCACGCCACGTCCCAGGATAAGCTCAGCCTCACGCGTCCGGCCTCCGCTCTCTTTGCCGCGGTCGTCGCGATTTTCAGTCTGGCTGGATCGGCCCCGGAAGCCCGGGCCCAGTACACTTTCCGTACGATAGCGGGCATCGGCACCCAGGCCGGCAACCTGAACGGCTCCGGCGGCAGCGTCGCCCCGGCCACGGCGTTCGACAAGCCCTTCGGCATTGTCGTCAACGGCTCGGGAACGGTGTTCGTCTCCGACAACGGCAACAGTGTCATCCGCCAGATCACGTCGGCCGGGGTCGTCAGCACCTTTGTCGGTACCGCGGGGACGCCCGGCGAGAACAACGGCACCACCTCCGATCCCAAGGTCACTTTTAACCTGCCGCAGGGCATGGCGCTGGACGCCGCGGGCAACCTTTACGTGGCGGACTACGGCGGGGCGACGATTCGCAAGATCAGTCCCACCGGCACGGTCACCACCCTGGCCGGCGCCGCCAACTCGATCGGAACCACCAACGGCAACGGTACCGCCGCGAAGTTCAACCAGCCCAGCTCGGTGACGATCGACGGCGCCGGCAATCTCTACGTCGCCGATTCCGCCAATGCACTGATTCGCAAGATCACCCCGACGGGCGACGTCACCACGGTGGCCGGGACGGCCGGGACCACCGGTTCGGACAACGGCAAGGGCACCGCCGCCCGCTTCAGCAACCCGCGCGGCATCGTGGCCGACAGCAGCGGCAATCTCTACGTGGCAGACACCGGCAACAACATGATCCGCAAGATCACGTCCGACGGCACGGTCACGACCCTCGCCGGCGCGCCGCTCACTTACGGCAGCACCGACGGCACCGGCGCCGACGCGCGCTTCTCCTTCCCGAACGCGCTGGCGATCGACAAATCGGGCAACCTTTACGTCGCCGACGAAGTCAACGCGACGATCCGCAAGATCACGCCGGCCGGCGTGGTCACCACCCTGGCCGGCTCGCCCGGTGCCACCGGGCGTGTTGACGGGCAGGGCAGCGCGGCGCGCTTCGATCATCCCACGGCCCTGGCCGTGGACGACTCCGGCAACGTGTACGTCGCCGACTACGGCAACGAACTCATCCGCAAGGTCAGCCCCGCCGGCCTGGTCAGCACCATCGCCGGCACGGGCGGCGTGGCCGGCCTGCTCAATGGCTCCGGCTGGATCCTCAACCCGACGCTCCTCCAGAACCCGACCCACCCGGTCAGCGACGGCGTCGGCAACATCTACGTCACCGATACCGGCAACAACAACATCCGCAAAATCGCCGCGGACGGCACTGTCAGCGTCTTCGCGGGCAGTCCGTCGTCGGTTTCCGGCTCGGTGAACGGCACCGGCACGGCGGCGCTGTTCAATGTGCCGACCGGTCTCGCGCGGGACCCGGCGGGCAATCTCTACGTCGCGGACTCGGGCAACCAGCGCATCCGCCGGATCTCGCCTTCGGGTGAAGTTGTCACCCTGGCGGGCCTGCTGTTCACCAAGGGTGCGGCCGATGGCAACGGGGACGTGGCGACGTTCAACAACCCGACGGGCGTGGCGGCGGACGCCGCCGGGAACGTCTACGTGGCCGACTACAGCAATCACACCATCCGCATGGTGACGGCGGGCGGTATCGTTTCCACCTACGCCGGCAAGGCGGGGGAATCGGGCAGCGCGGACGGCACGGGCACCGCCGCACGCTTCCATTATCCTCGTGACCTGGCCTTGGACGCGGCCGGCAACCTTTGGGTGGCCGATTTCGGCAACGATACGATCCGCAAGATCGCCCCGGGCGGCGTCGTCACCACGGTGGCGGGCCTGGCGGGCGCGGGCGGCAGCGCGGACGGCGCGGCGGGCGCGGCGCGATTCGATGGCCCGGCGGGCCTGACGGTCGATGGCGGCGGCAATGTATTTATCGCGGACTCCAACAATGACACGATCCGCCTGCTGTCGGCGTCCGGTTCCGTTTCGACGATCGGTGGCTCGGCCGGCGTGGTCGGCGCGGCCGACGGCGCGGGCAGCACGGCACGGTTCAACCATCCCTCCGGCATCGCCGTGGATGCGACCGGCAACATTTACGTCGCGGACAATCGCAACAACACCCTGCGCCTCGGTTATACCGCCACCTCCGGCGGCGGTTCCAGCGGTGGGGGTAGCGGTGGCTCGGGCGGCGGTTCCGGGGGTGGCAGCGGCGGCTCGGGCGGCGGTTCCGGTGGCTCCGGTGGCGGTGGCTCCGGCGGCGGTTCGGGCGGCAGCTCCGGCGATCCGGGTGCCGGCGGTGCCTACGACGACAACGCCACGGGCGCCGGTATCCTCCAGCATCCGGGCGGCATGGTCGCCGATGCCTCGGGAAACATCTTCATCTGCGATTCGGCCAACCACTGCATCAAGAAGATCGATGCCAATGCGGTCGTCACGACGTTTGCGGGGCAGAGCGGCTCCGCGGGGTCGGCGGACGGCACCGGCACGGCCGCGCGCTTCAGCAACCCGACCGCCATCTCGCTCGATAGCTCGGGCAACTTCTATGTCGCTGACACCGGCAACAGCGCGATCCGCAAGATCACGTCCGCCGGTGTGGTCACGACGTTCGCCGGCACCGGCGGGCAGAACGGCTCGGCTGACGGCACCGGCACGGCTGCCCGGTTCAACGCCCCGCAGGGCGTGGCGGTGAACATGGCGACCAACAACGTTTACGTCGCGGATACGGTCAACAACACCATCCGCAAAATCACGGCCGATGGCGTGGTCACCACTTTTGCCGGCACGGCCGGGCAGACCGGCGACGCGGACGCCTCGGGCGCTGAAGCGCGCTTCAATCATCCCACGGGGCTGACCTTCGACGGGTTTGGTAACCTGATCGTGGCCGACACCTACAACGATACCATCCGCGCCATCGCCACCACAGCCCGCACCATTCGTGCCGTGGCCAATGGGACCATCACCGCTGACGGCAATGCCAAGGTCGTGCTCACCGATTCCGGTCTCGCCGGCAGCCCAGTCACCCTCAGCGTCCCGGTCACAAAGGGCGACACCGCGGCCGCCTGGGCCGCCAAGGTAGTGTCCGCACTGAACGCAAATTCGACCATCGCCGCGCGCTATACGGCGACGGCGAGCGATACCACCGTCATCCTGACGTACCTCGTTGCCGACAACGGCGTCATTGCCAACCTGGCGCTGTCCAACGACACCTCCACCGGCATCGTCGACGCCCCGACCAGTACGTCGACCGCCCCGACCGGCTTTGTGGTCACGTTTGCGGGCTCCGCGGGCGTGTCCGGCGCCTATGACGGGCGAGGCGAGTACGCCTTGTTCAACCTGCCGCAGGGCCTGACCACGAATTCCTCGGGAATCATTTACGTGGCCGACACGGGCAACAATTGCATCCGTCGCCTGGGCACGAACGGCGTGGTCAACACCATCGCCGGCATTCCCTCGGCCTCCGGCCGTCGCAATGGCTCCGGCGACCAGGCATTGTTCAACCAGCCGCAGGGCGTCCTGGCGCTGGGTGGCACCGCCTTGGTTGCCGACACGGGCAACTCCGTGATGCGCATAATCTCGATCCTCAGTGCGGCGAGTGGCGATTCCGTGGTTGGCACGGTGCCTTTGACTACCAGCAGTTCGTCCGGCTCTTCCGGTGGCGGCTCCTCGGGCGGTGGCAGCAGCGGGGGTGGTGGTGGCGGCGGTGCACCCAGCACGTGGTTCATCGCGGCGCTCGGCGCCTTGGCTGCCATCCGTCGCTTCAGCGGCCGGAAGGCCGCTTAAGACGGTTCCGCCAGAAGGTGGGCGTCGGTTTCCACACCGACGCCTGCGCACCGGAGGTGACGACGGCGATCAGGTGGTGCTGGTGGCGTATTCTGAGCGATCCCGGGAAGTGGGACGATCGCGAGCGAGCGGGCAATCAGGAGGAACTGAAGACAAAGGTCTATATACCAATAATTAGTATTATAGACATAATGTATATTGTGCACTATAACACCGTTTCTCCGAGGGGCTGCTGGGACGCTCTTAGTGTGCCAGACCCCAGCGCTTGGTCAGCGGATAATAGATAAACAGCGGCCGCCCGACCACGTCCTTCTCCGGCACGAAGCCCCACATGCGGCTGTCTTTGCTGCGCGGCGAATTATCGCCCATCGCGAAATACGAATGCTCCGGCACGGTCAGCTTTTCGCCGGCTGGCAACATCCCGACGTTCGTGTAGCCCGGATAAAGGCCTTTGCGTTCCGCGTTCCAGCCAAATGCCGGCGAACCCTCGATCGGCTGGCCGTTGCGGTACAGCATCGGCGGCCGAACCTCGAGTTCGTCGCCCGGCGTGCCGACCAGGCGTTTCACGAAGTACTGTTTGATCTGGTTGCCGGCCCGGTCCTGCATTTCCTCGCTGTGGATGTTTTCGGTCCGGAAAACGAAGCCGGATCCGACTTTCGGCGCCACAAAGTTGTATGAAACGCGTTCCACGAACAGCAGATCGCCGGTGAGGATATCGAAACTGGCGATCGTATCGCCGCGCTTGACCTTCCGGCCGACCGGCAGCCAGTACGCACGCACGTCGCCGCGTTGGTTGCCGTCCTGCACGCTCAGCATGGAGGATTCCAGGCGACCGTTCGTCTTGTGAATCGCGTTTCCAATGGCTGCACCGATTCCGCCCGACGGTTGCCCGAACACGGTGTCGCGCATCCAATTCAACTCGGCGTCAAATTCCGCCGGCAAATCCAAGGTCACGACCTGGCCCCCGACCATGAACGTGAACTCCTGCCGCATGGACGGAAAGATCAGGAAACTGCGGCCGGCCCGCTGCGAAACGAGCGGCGCCCCGTTGCTGCTGACGGCCAGCATTACCTCGCCGTCGGCCGGAGCCACCACGGTCTGACGGATGGCGCCCAGCGTGAGCAGCCGCAGCCCCCGCACCAGCACGTTGGGTTCATGCCCGGGTTCGAACGCCTCGTACGTCATGCCGTAATAACTCGGCCACATTGAATTCGTCGGAATCTTGAACGGCTGCACGAAATACGCGCGCAGCCCGAGGATCACGATCGCCGCGACGAGGAAGAACTCCACGTTCTCGACCATCGAGTTCACCGGGTAGATTTTGCCGCCGCAGCTGCGCAGGCATTTTTCCAGGCGCTCCATCCCCGCCTTCAGTGGCGCCGCCCCGGCCTTCGCCTTGACCGCGGCCTTCAGGTCGCCGCGCGCGGCCTGCAACTCGGCCAGCTGGGCCGCCGGCAGCAGGTCCCGGCGGTTGTCGTACACCCGCTCCGCCATTTCCAACCAGTGCGTGGCTTCGCGGCGGGCTTTTCCGTCTTCCGAAATCAGGAAGTCGAACATGGGGATGATGGGGTCAGCTGTTGGTCTTCAGAACCTGGATAAAGGCATCTGGTGGGATCGAAACCCGGCCGATTTGTTTCATCTTCTTTTTGCCCTCCTTCTGCTTGTCGAGCAGCTTGCGCTTGCGGCTGATGTCGCCGCCATAGCACTTCGAGGTGACGTCCTTGCGCATTTCGCGGACGTTGTCGCGGGCGATGACCTTCCCGCCGATGGCGGCCTGCACCGCGATCTTGAACATTTGCGGCGGGATGATGTCGGCGAGTTTCTCGCACAACGCCCTGCCCTGGCCCTCGGCCTTGCTGCGGTGCACGATGCTGGCAAAAGCGTCGACGGGGTCCTGGTTGACGAGGATGTCCATGCGCACGAGGTCGGAAACCTGGTACTCCCCCAGTTCGTAATCCATCGAACCGTAGCCGCGGGTGATGCTCTTCAGGCGGTCGTTGAAATCGACGAGGATTTCGTTGAGCGGCAGCGTGCAGGTCAGCATCACGCGGTTGCCGTCGAGGGTGTCGGTATGGTCGCAGGTGCCGCGCTTCTCCATCACGAGGCCGAGGATGTCGCCCATGAACTCGTTGGGAATGTGGATCGCCGCCTTGATGGTCGGCTCGCTGATGTCCTCGATGCTGGAGGGATCCGGCAGGTTGATCGGGTTGTCCACCTCGAGGATCTCGCCGGTGGTCTTCCGCACCTTGTACACCACGCTCGGGTACGTGGAGATGATCTCGACGTCGTATTCGCGACGAATGCGCTCCTGCACGACTTCCATGTGCAGCAGGCCGAGGAAACCGCAGCGGAAGCCAAAGCCGAGCGCGACGGAACTCTCCGAGGAGTAAACCAGCGCGGAATCATTCAGGCGCAGCTTGCCGAGCGCGACCTTGAGCTTCTCGTAATCGTCCGACTCGAGCGGATACAGGCCGCAATACACCATCGGGCGCACTTCCTTGTAGCCCGGCAGCATCTCTTCGGCCGGTTTGTTGGCGTGCGTGATGGTGTCGCCGATCTTGATGTCGTCGGTGCTCTTGATGCTGCTGATGATGTAGCCAACGTCGCCGGGTCCGAGGTGCGAGATCTTCTCCATGCCCGGCCGGAACACGCCGACTTCCTTGACCTCGGAGCGCTGGCCGGTGCTCATCAGGGACATCATTTCGCCGGCCTTGATCGTACCCGAAAAGACACGGGCGTAGGAAACCACGCCGCGGTAGGAGTCGTATTTGGAATCGAACACCAGCGCGCGCAGCGTCGGGTAATCCGTCCAGCGCGGCGCCGGGATGCGGGTCACGACGGCCTCGAGGATGTCCTCGATGCCGATGCCCGACTTGCCGCTGGCGAGGATCGCCTCCTCGCCCGGGATCGTGAGAATGTCCTCCAGCTGCTTGATGCAGAGCTCGAGGTTGGCGCTGGGCAGGTCGATCTTGTTGATGACCGGGATGACCTTCAGGCCCTGGGCGAACGCCAGATGCGCATTGGCGACGGTCTGGGCCTCGACGCCCTGTCCGGCATCGATCAGCAGCAGCGCGCCCTCGACGGCGGCCAGCGAGCGCGAGACCTCGTAGGCGAAGTCCACGTGGCCCGGCGTATCGGTCAGGTGCAGCTTGTAGATTTTGCCGTCCTTGGCCGGGTAGTTCATCACCACCGGGTGCATCTTGATCGTGATGCCCCGCTCCTTCTCCAGGTCCATGGAGTCAAGGTGCTGCTCGGTCAGCACGCGCTTGGCCACCGTGTTGGTGTACTGGAGCAGGCGGTCGGACAGCGTCGTCTTGCCGTGATCGACGTGGGCGATGATGCAGAAATTGCGGGTAAGCGGAGCGAGCGACATGATCAGGCAGGGATATCCGCGTATTCGGCGAAGGATTTGACCACCCAGGCCTTGTCGGTGCGCTTGGCGAGACCGGCAAGCACCGCGCCCGGTCCGCACTCGTAGAATTCCGTGGCGCCGGCGGCGACGGCGCTGCGCATGCAGTCCTCCCAGAGCACGGAGGACACGACCTGCTTCACGAGGGCCTCGCGAATCTGGGCGGGCTCGCGGACGGCCTGGCCGGTGGTGTTGGTGAAGACGGTGAACTGCGGGGCCTTGAACTCGACGCCCGCCAGGTACTGCGCAAAGGCCGCGCGCGCCGGCTCCATGAGGCGGCTGTGGTAGGCGCCGGCGACGTTGAGCGCGATGACGCGCTTGAGGCCCTTTTGCTTGGCCGCGGCCACCAGCGCGTCGACCTTGGCCTTGTCGCCGGAAACGATGATCTGGCCCGGGGCGTTGAAGTTGGCCGCCTGGATGTCGAACTCGCGGCAAATCTCCTCCACCTTCGCCCGGTCCTCGCCGATCAGGGCGGCCATGCCGCCGACCGACTGCTCGCAGGCCTGCTGCATCAGCCGGCCGCGCTCGGCGACCACCTTCAAACCCGTGGCGAAATCGAAGACGCCGGCGGCGGCCAGCGCCGTCACCTCGCCAAGGCTCAGGCCGAGGGCAAATTTGACCTCGGGCACCCTGCCCTTCTCCCGCAGCGCCGCCAGCATGGCCAGGCCGTGGACGTAGAGCGCCGGCTGGCAGACCTTGGTCTGGGTCAACTCGGCTTCCGGGCCCTCGAAACTGACCTGCTTCAGGCTCCAACCCAGCACGCTATCCGCCTGATCATAAAGGGCGCGCGCGGCAGCCGAGCCGTCGTAAAGAGACTTGCCCATCCCGACCTTTTGGGCGCCTTGACCTGCAAAAAGGAGTGCCAGTGACATAGATGAAAGGGTCGATGAAACCGCCCTACCCGCCAAAAACCAAGTACTAAAATTTGTTCAGCTGCGGGAAGTATTTCTTCTCGTCGGCTGGACTGGGCGGCGGGCCCTTCATCGGCGGGCGGGTTTCCGGCAAGGGGGCGACGGGGGGCGCTGTCACTGGAGTGGATCCGGAGGCAGACAGGGCGCGGTCGAGCCCAATCACAGGCACCGCGCCAACGATCGCTTCGTTCTGCTGTGCCGGAGAAGGAGCAAGGTCGACCAAGTAGGGATTCGGTTTCGGCGCACCCGACGCCGAGCTGGGCGCCGACGCAGGACTGGTTGCGGTGAAGGCGGCCTCCGGACTGCGATAATCCTTCGTCACCTGGGGAGCCGTGCCGGGCGCACCGCCGGTGTTTTCGTTCCCCTTTCGGAATTGCTCCATCACCTGGTCGCGCACCGGCGAGGACCCCAGCCAGCTTTGCAGGAACGGCGCGAAAGGATCCGGCGCGTGGGCTTGATGTGACTTGGTCGGCGCCGCCTTGTTGTCGGGGTGCTTTTTCTGTTCGTCGAAAACTTTGAGCAGGTACTCCGGGTCGGAGGTGTCAACCAGGGCTTGCGAGTCGGTTTCGCCGGAGTCCTTCGCCGCGGCGTCGGTCGTGGCCGTGCCCTCGCGACCCAATTGCTCCATTCCGTTCAGCAGCCAGTTCTCGGACTTGCGCGCCTTCCGCTTGTCCACCTGGTCCTCCGCCTTCTTGCGGTCGGTCCACTGCTGGATGACGGAGTTTTCCGGCCCGCGCGCGTCGAGCGCAGGCGTGTCCACCTTCACGCTATCCGGCGTGGCGGAAGTCCCCCTGTTTTTCTGCGTGGCCTCAAGCTGACGCAGCTCCTGCTTGGTGGACTCCAGCGGCGCGCCGGTCTCGGCGGCCGGGGCCTGCGCGGCGACCAGCAGGGCGAAACCCGCGATGCTGGAGCGCGCGCCACGCATCAGGTTTTGAAGAAGATGCCCTTCAGGTTCATCTCGAGCGCCGGCGGATTGGGCGAGAAGCGCAGGCCGTCGGCCTTGCTGATCTTGCCCTCCTTGATGAGGCGGTAGAGGTCCTTGTTGAAGGACTTCGACATGCCGTCCGAACCGGAATCGAGCAGCTGCTGGATCTTGTCGTTCTGGCCGTCGAGGATGAGGTTTCGCACCGTGGCGTCGGCCACGAGGATCTCGTGCGCCGCGAAACGGCCGCCGCCCTCGAGGGCCGGGATGAGCTTCTGGCAGATGAAGCCGCGCAGTGAGCCGGCGATCTGGCGGCGGGCCTGGGCGATCTGCTCGGGCGGGAAAAACTCGAAGAGACGCGTCAGCGACTGCGCCACCGTGGCGGCGTGCATCGTGGAGAACACGAGGTGGCCCGTCTCGGCCGCGGAGATCGCGGTTTCGAAGGTCTCCTTGTCGCGCATTTCGCCGATCAGGATGATGTCGGGATTCTGGCGCAGCACGGACTTGATCGCCATCTCGAAGCTCGGCACGTCGAGGCCGATCTCGCGCTGCTGGAAGAGGGACTTGTCGTCGCTGAACGTGTACTCGATCGGGTCCTCGATCGTCACGATATGCTTGTCCATGTTCTGGTTGATCCAGTTCAGCATGGCGGCCATCGTCGAGCTCTTGCCGGAGCCGGTGGCGCCGCAGATCAGCAGGATGCCGTCCTTCACCTGCGACATCTTGATGAGGGTCTCGGATTCGATCTTCAGCTCCTCGAAGGTCGGCGGCCGGCTCTTGATGTGGCGGAAGACGATGCTGACCAGACCGCGCTGGTGAAACGCGTTCACGCGGAAACGACCGATGTCGTCCGCGGCGTACGCGAAGTCGACCTGGCCGTCCTTGTCCCACTTGTCCTTGAAAATCCGCGGCACCTTTTCGTCGACGAATGCCTGGGCGTGCTCGCAGCTGATCGGGTCCATTTCCACCGAACGGAGGCGCCCGCCGAGCCGGAGGTAGCCGGGCTTCTCGGACTTGATCACGATGTCGCTGGCGCCGCTTTCGACGGCGAGTTTGAGCAGATCGTTAACAATTTCGGTATGAAGTGTGATGCTCATGATTTTTGGCGTGAACCACCCTTAAAGCTGTGCTTTGCCTACAGCCTCTGCTCCCATCGTTCAAGGTAACTTTCCTATGAATCGTCCGCGCGTCTTCACCGGCACCTACACTGCGATCGTCACGCCCTTTCGGGATGGCGCTGTTGCCTATGACGAGCTGAAGAAATTCGTGAATTTCCAGATCAAGGGCGGCGTCAGCGGCCTCGTGCCCGTCGGCACCACCGGCGAGTCGCCCACGGTCACCCACGAGGAGCACCTCGAGGTCATCCGCGTCACGATCGAGGCCGCGAAGGGCCGCGTGCCGGTCATCGCCGGCACGGGCTCGAATTCCACGCGCGAGGCGATCGACATGACCGAGGCGGCGGACGCAGCCGGCGCGGACGGGTTCCTGCTCGTCGCCCCGTACTACAACCGTCCGACCCAGGAGGGCCTGTACCAGCATTTCGCGCAGATTGCCGAGGCCACGGACAAGCCGATCGTCCTCTACTCCATTCCCGGCCGCTGCGGCGTCGAGATCAGCGTGAAGGTGATGGAGCGCCTGCGCGCGAAGTACCCGCACGTCGCCCACATCAAGGAGGCCGGCGGCAGCGTCGACCGCGTCGACCAGATCGTCAGCGCCCTCGGCAAGGATATGACCGTGCTGAGCGGTGACGACAGCCTCACCCTGCCCTTCATGTCCGTCGGCGCCAAGGGCGTGATCAGCGTGGCGAGCAACCTCTACCCGAAGCAGGTCAGCCAGCTTGTGGCCCTCGCGCTGAAGGAGGACTACGTCAAGGCGCGCGCGCTGCACCGCCGGCTCTACCCGGTGGTCAAGGCCATCTTCATCGAGTCCAATCCCGCGCCGATCAAGGCCGCGCTGGCCGATGCCGGCATCATCAGCTCGGCGGAGGTCCGCCTGCCCCTGAGCCCGCTCACGCCCGAGAGTCACCAGGTTCTTCGCGCCATGCTCAAGGCTTTCGAGGGCTGATCCCATGCCGCTGCAGATTCTCCTCAACGGCGCCAAGGGTCGGATGGGCCAGACCATTGCCGGACTCGCCGGCGACATGGACGTCACCATCTCGGCCGGCATCGACGTCGGCGATGAGCCGGTGAAACACCTCGCGGCCTGCGACGTCGTCATCGATTTCAGCGGTCACGGCGCCACGGGCAAGCTGCTCGACCTCGTCGTCGCGGCGAAAAAGCCGATCGTGATCGGCACGACCGGACACGGTGCGGACGAGAAGAAGCGACTGCTCGCGCTCGCCGCCCAGGTGCCGTGTGTCTGGGCCGGCAATTTTTCGGTCGGCGTGAACCTGCTCTTCGCCCTCACCCGCCGCGCGTCGGCGGTGCTCGGCTCGGACTACGACGCCGAGGTCATCGAGATGCACCACCGCTTCAAGAAGGACGCACCCAGCGGCACCGCCGCGCGCCTGCTCGAGATCATCCTCGAGGAGCGGAAGCTCACGGCCAACGCGCTGAAGCACGGCCGCTCCGGCATCACCGGCGAACGCACGTCCACCGAGGTCGGCGTGCACGCGCTGCGCGGTGGCGATGTCGTCGGCGACCACACCGTTTTGTTTGCCGCGCTGGGCGAGCGGCTCGAGTTGACGCACAAGGCCAGCGACCGCGGGATCTTCGCCCGCGGAGCGATCCGCGCGGCGCACTGGGTGGCGAAACAGCCGCCCGGCGTCTACGACATGCAGGACGTGCTCGGTCTCAAATGATCACGAGCGTCTCGGGCATCCTCGTCGCCGCCACGCCGCTCACCGCGGTCATCGAAACCGGCGGCCTCGGCTACGAGATCCACATTCCCATCACCACGGCTGAGCGGCTCCCCGCCCCCGGCCAGACGGCCCGGCTGTACACGCTCGCGGTATATCGCGAGGACTCGGCGACGCTCTACGGCTTCGCCTCCGAGGAGGAGCGCAATTTCTTCCGCCTGATGGTGGAGAAGGTCACCGGCGTCGGCCCCAAGATGGCGCTGAGCGTGATGAGCCGGCTGTCGCTCACGACGCTCAAGTCGGCCATCGCCGCCGGCGACGTCGGCCTGCTCGCCAAGTGCCAGGGCATCGGCCGCAAGACCGCGGAGCGGCTCGTGATGGAATTGCGCGATCACTTGAATCCCGCCGAACTCGGCGTGGTTGCTCCCGCGGCCGCCGGGGCGTCCCCCGCCCCGTCCGCCGACAATCGCGTGAACGACGCGGTGCTCGCCCTGACCGCGCTCGGCTACAAGGCGGCGGATGCCGACAAGGCGGTGCGCCAGGCCTGGGTGGCACTCGGACCGAAGGCCACCACCGAGGCCTTGATCAAGAAAGCGCTGGGGTGAGCCGGACAGTAGACCGGTTTGATTGTAGGTCGGGGTTTATCCCCGACAAGACGCGTTCGTGTCGGGCGTAAAGCCCGACCTACAGGAATCATCCGGCGCCAAAAAAAACGCCGGTCGCGGGACCGGCGTCGAAATAAGCAGCAAAAGGGGCGGACGCTTTTAGCGCTGGAACTGGAAGGCCGTAAACTCGGCCTGGGAGTTCTGGGGCCGGCTTTCAACCGGGCGCGCCTCGGACGGCAGCGCGCGTTTGGCGTCGAAGAGATTGTCATCGAAGAGCGACTGGTTGCGGGCCGTCTGCAGGCGTTCCGCCAGGGCACGCTCCTCATCCTGCTCGCGCAAAGCCACGAGCATCGCGGAATAATCCGGCGACTGGCTGGCGACCCGCAGGGTGATCAGGTTCTTCGGCGCCGTGGCGGCAGCCGCGACGGTGCTGGCGACCGCCGGCTGGACTTTCGCGACAGGCGCCGCGGCCACGGTCTGCACCGGGGCGGGTGCCACCGCAACCTCAGGCACGGACGGAGCGTTGTAGCGGACGAAAAGCAGGGCGGCGGCAGCCGCAGCGGCGGCGAAACCGCCGGCGTAGTGCACCCAGCCCACACGACGGCGCTGTTCGAACAGCTCGATCGTGGCGGGCCGGCCGGAGGGCGCTTCCACCGTTTCGGGGGCGTTGGCGCGGAAGCTTTGATAAACAAGCTTGGTGGCGGAATGGATCTGGCAGTACTGCCGGTAGACCGCCTGGCGCTGCGGGCTGGCTTGGATTTCCGCTTCGAGCTCGGCGGTTTCCTCCGCCGTGATCTGGCGGTCGATGTACAGGTTCAATAGCTCGATGAAGCGATGGTCTTTCATGGCTGGAACTCGCTGCCGAGTCTTTCGCGCAGGCTTTCGCGGGCGCGGGCGATGCGGCTTTTGACCGTACCGACACTGATGCCGAGAATTTCGGCGATTTCCTCGTAGGCGAGATTCTGGACGTTGCGCAGGATGAGGATTTCCCGGTGCTTCTCGTTCAACTCCTCCATGCATTCGGACACGCGGCCGACGAACTCCTGCGTCACGGTGGCGTCTTCCGGCGTTTCCTGCTCGGCCGGGATGAGCTCGGCGAGCGTCGTCTCGTTGTCGCTGCCCAACGGGGCGTCGAACGACATCGAGCGGTCGCGCTTGCGGCGCCACCAGTACCAATACCGGTTGCGCGCGAGATTGGTGGCGATCTGGTACAGCCAGGTCGAGAAGGCGGAATCGCCGCGGAAGTTCACGAGGCCGCGGTGGGCGCGGATGAAGGCATCCTGGGTGACCTCCTCGGCGTCCTGCTTGTTGCGCAGGAGCTGGTTGGTCATCGCGTAGATGCGGTCCCAATAGCGGGTTACCAATTGGTCAAACGCCGTCGCGTCGCCGCCCTTGAAGCGGTCTACCAGCAGGCGGTCCATGGCTACTTCCTGGGCTTTGGCAGTCATATGCTCAGGCCCATTCTGATCCGGAAATTTGAGGATTGTTCCCACGAAAGCTTTTGGGTTCGGCAGCTTGGTACAGCCCGGCGTCGCCGGTCAATGCCGGGATGCTCGGACGGTCCTGATTCGCAAATAATACTTGCCATGCCGCCCCGCGGAAAAACTATCCCACTTCCGCGGATGGCACGGGGCGATAGCTCAATGGTAGAGCAGTTGCCTTTTAAGCAATTGGTTCTGGGTTCGAATCCCAGTCGCCCCACCACCCGTCGCCATTTCTAGCAATTTTTTGACCCCGCTTACCGAGGACCTTTGCCTAAAGAGAGTTGTGTTCTTCTCGGGCGCCCACCAGTGTCCCGACCCGCAATCCGATTAGGGCCAACCACCTACCCTGCAACCGTGTCACCTGCCGCCGCCACCAAACGCATCGTCATCATCGAGGATCACACCGCCATCCGTGAAATGCTGGCCGAAATCCTGCGGGTTGACCCTGCCTACAAAATTGTGGGGGAAAGCGGCGAGGGCCAGGCGGCCTGCCAGCTCTGCCTGGAGCTCAAGCCCGACCTGATCGTGCTCGACGCGCGCCTGCCCGGCCTGAGCGGCGTGGACATCCTCCGCCGCATCAGCAAGCAGCTGAAGAGCACGCGCGTGCTGGTGTTCTCCGCCTACGAAAGCCCCGCCCTCGTGCGCGAGATGCTCGAGGCCGGAGCGCATGGCTTCGTCGAAAAGACCGCGGGCCTGACGGAATTCAAGAAGGGCCTCGGCACCATCGCCCAGGGCGGCACCTATTTCGGGCCCGGCGTCGCGGCCCTGCTCCGCACCGTGGTCGCCAACAACAGCGCCTCTTCCGGCATCGAGACCCTTACCGATCGCGAGCGCGAGATCCTCAAGCTCGTGGCCGAGAGCCACAGCACGAAGGAAATCGCCCAGAAGCTCGGCATCAGCGTCAAGACGGTCGACAACCACCGCACCAACCTGATGCGGAAACTCGACCTCCACGACGTCGCCAGCCTCACCCGCTACTCGCTCGAGATCGGCCTGATCGATCATCGCAGTTAAGACAGGCGGCCGGCGGGCCGATGAATGAGATTCGTTCTTGCCCGCAACTAGCCTTTCACCAATAACCTCGCCCATCTTTCCCACCTGACATGAAGCACGTTTTCAAATCACTCAGCCTCACCCTGGTTGCCGCCTCGCTCCTCTTGACGGCTTGCACAAAGAAGCCGATTCGGCCGAGCCCGTCCAACACCCAGACCGGCGAGATCCCGATCAATCCGAACACTGAGGCTGTGCAGGAAGATCCGTTGGGCACCCTTTCGCAGCGCGATGGTGGCACGCCTGAGGGCGCCAGCGTCGTGGAGCCGATCTACTTTGCGCTGGACCGTTATGCGGTTGCTCCGGCCGAGCGCCCGAAGCTGCAGAACGCCATCAAGTGGCTGGCCGACAATCCGGGTAAGAATCTCGTCCTCGTCGGTCA
>Ga0247757_10001196_pt1 | contig 18378 bp, 18 predicted proteins | sample UWRJL126311R4_FD_180929 | JGI IMG/M metagenome (GOLD analysis project Ga0247757, IMG submission 180929) | Plant litter microbial communities from Arlington Agricultural Research Station in Wisconsin, United States - UWRJ-L126-311R-4 | ecosystem: Environmental > Terrestrial > Plant litter >... | reverse complement strand
CGCGTCCATGTGCGAGCCGCCCGCCGACCCGGTGCTCGTGGGTACGGCGCCGTCTTCTGTCGCCATCAGCAGTCACTGAGAGAACCGACAGGACGTATGCTTCGCCATCTCGCTTCCATGGACACGGTCCGTGAAACCGGCCCCGACGCTTTCGCGCCCACAGTCACCTCCAAAGCCTTCGCCGACCCTGCTTACGAGGACTCCATCTTGTACATTGTGGATAACTACCAGCCCGCCCTGCAGAGCTTGCCTGCCTACTTCCAGCAACATGGCTTCAAGACGCCCGACTCGGGTGTCGATGGTCCATTCCAATATGCCTTCAACTGCAAAGGCTACCACTACTTTGAGTACTTTCAAAAGTTTAATCCTGAAATGGGCCGCCGTTTTGCCAGCATGATGAATGCTTGGAGCAAGGGCCGACCACGCTGGTTCTACAGTGACTACTATCCCGTCAGAGACCGCCTCATTGCAGGTGCTGATGGCGAGAATGCGTTTCTTGTCGACATCGGCGGTGGCACAGGTCATGACATAGAGGGTCTGCGGGAGGCCTTTGCTCCTCTACCTGGCAAACTGGTCTTGCAGGATAGACCAGAAACCATTGAACATGCGCGCCTAGCAGGAGACGTAGAGACAATGGCTCACGATTTCTTGACCGAACAGCCTGTGAAGGGTGAGTGCATCTGTTTAATGAGCGGGGAGTGGCCGTGGGACTGACCTGGTACGTCAAGGCGCGCGGGCATACTATCTGCACTCCATCATCCAGGACTGGAACGATGACGTGAACACGCAAATCCTCAAATCCATTGTCCCTGCAATGAAGAAGGGCTATTCCAAAGTCCTGATTAATGACTTCGTAGTCCCCAACCAGGGTGCCCACTGGGCGCAGAGTAGGTCATCAATCGAACCAATGCCCCATTGACCACTGACGCAAACAGCCTCCCTTGACTGGGAACTCATGGCCTGCCTCAGTGCGCTCCATCGAACCGAAGCTGCCCACCGGAAACTGTACGCAGCTGCAGGTCTCCAGATCACAGGAATCTGGCGACACAGGCACAGCCTGGATGCATTGATCGAGCTCGAGCTTGCATCATGACCCTCGTGTCAAGTGACCTATGTTATATGACGACTCATGGCACGTGCGCTGTATACCCCTGATTGAATATAGTACACCATAGACCAGAGACTTGAATCAAACGTGGATGCTTTGGATTTAATAGTGTGCCGGTCTTCCAGTCCTCGCAGTGCAAGCAAAAGCTGAAGCCCATCCTACGCACCCGATGCACTTAATGCTCGTTAGAATCGTAATTTGTGGAATGCAAGACTGCCATGGCTTGGTTTATGAGAGAAAATGAAATACACCGTTCTATGCGCTCGAACATGCAACCGCCTTTCCTAATGCACAAGCATTTTCTTCCTTGCCATCATGTCAGCGACATTTACCAGAATTGTATCGGAAATTTCTCGGTTGACCCCATGAAGCTACGTTATAATAGCCAGTAGAATGGGTAGGCTGCGAAGTAAGATCTCTTAGCACGTTAGTGAGGAGGGTCCAGTTTATCACTAAAGGGGGTTACTTGTCAATGACAGGATCGTTGATAGCGGGTGCGGGCAATGGCCAACGGTCAACGTACTGTATCAACTCTACATAACCATCCGTCTATTCTGCGTCATGAAAATGGGTACACAAGCAACACGGCTTATTCACACCGATCAATCTCTACTCAAGCAACTCGGCTGGTATCTTAAATTCTTTTGTGATCCTGGTCATGTTATTCACTAGATCATTTACATCAACGGTGGTCGAGGCGGTGTTGCTGGTTGGAGTGGCGAAACCGTCAGGCCCCAAGGAAGTAGGATCTGCCATCTTGGGAGGGTTCGTATCGATTTGGATTGTGACCTAAGGGGTGGTTAGGACGACCATATGTGCTATTGAAGGTGTCAAAGGATACCGAGGTAGTACCTCACTGTCCAGACAACTGTAGTCTATACCTACCGGCCCATCGTTTATTAGTGCGACGTCCATCATGGCAGCGAATATGCCGTCTTTGACCTTTTCTGGCTCGTACAGGGTCTGAACCTTTTTGAAAAATGCTTGGTAGAGTTCTTTGGCTTTGAGACCGGTTGCGGACTGGCGAAAATCGGGCTTATTGCCCTTCTTCATGGAGGCAAGTAGCGTGAATTGAGAGACTGTTCCCGGTGAGCCAATACCAGGGGGCAGGCGGGACCCAAGATACCACAAAGAATCTCGCCTCTAATGTCTGCAACGCCTTTCTTCCACTGGCACGGTCAGTCTTTGCTTGGAAGGATGCGGGGGGTTCTCGCAGCTCACGCGACCGACAGGGTCTTTGTCTTCGTCATCGAAAAGTTTTGCTTTCAGTATCTTGTCCGCCATAGACTCTACGTCCTTTTCCGTATCATCTTTGGAGATGGCAGCAAGCACTAGCAGCCCCTTTCCGATGGTGGAGATAAGTTGGCCGTCGACAGTGACTGACGCGGACTTGACACGCTGGAGCACGGCTGGACGAATTAGAGGGGCTCAAGCAACAGAGCCATATGAGCACAGAGAGGGCTGAGGACACATACTCCTCATGGTGGCGGGGTAGCAGTCAGAGAGGATTGTATGTGTTGTATATGTTGCAGGTGTATGGGACTTGTGCTATGGGCTGGAAGTAGCCACCAAAAGGCACGGCGGGGTAGGAAGGGCTACAATACTGATACGTTGTGGGGCAGGTATGAAGCACGAGCGACGCAGGCAATCTTTCGGGCGTCGCGGTCAATCAGTGAAAAGGCGCGTTTGCGGACAGCACTACTGGATGCTTCAAAGCGCCTGATATGCGCGAGCTCGTGACGCGCAGTGGGAGCTACGCAGGGCTCTAGGGCTGGGAGGGGTCTTGGCAGTTGTGCAGCAGCACCAAAAGTAATGATCCACACAGGACACAGGCCACTAGCCCCAAAGCGCGCTACTTCCAGATGCACATGCAACCTCCGTGTTCGTCCAACCCACGACAAACAGTTCTCCGCCCACCACCCGCCGCCTAACAAACCGTCCGCTCGGCCTCGATTCGAGCTCTCCATTGCCCTTCGAGCGGCACGCGCACCCCATCAGGCACGCCACCGCCCCTCGCGCACGAGGCTTCGCCGTAGCCATGGCACAACGCAAGCTCCAGCAGGAAATCGACAAGTGCTTCAAGAAGGTCGCCGAAGGCGTCACAACCTTCGAGAGCATACACGACAAGATACAACAGACGGCCAATCAGTCGCAAAAGGAGAAGCTGGAAGATGCGCTCAAGAAGGAGATCAAAAAGCTGCAACGGTCGCGAGACCAGATTAAGACATGGGCAACCATGAGCGACATCAAGGACAAGAAGCCCTTGCTCGACCAGCGCAAACTGATAGAGACTGTAAGCCTCATTTCTACCATCACTGCCATCGCGCCCCAAGCTAACAGTTTACAGCAAATGGAGAAATTCAAGGCCGTCGAGAAAGAAATGAAGACCAAAGCATATTCGAAAGAAGGTTTGCAGTTGGCATCTAAGCTCGACCCCAAGGACAAGGAGAAAGCAGAAGCGGTCGAATTCTTGCAGCATATGAACGAAGAGCTGGATCGGCAGGTGGAGACCATCGAGGCTGAGGTGGAATCGCTACAGGTGAATCTGAAGAAGGGCAAGAAAGACAGCGCCAAAGCGGAGCGGATATCAGAGCTCGAGCAGTCGGCAGAGCGGCATAAGTGGCATATGAGTCAGCTAGAATTGCTGCAGAGGGCATTACAAAACGGCAACGTCGAAACGGAGCAGGTCAAAGAGGTGGAAGAGGGCATACGATACTATGTCGAGAGCAATCAAGAGCCCGATTTCATGGAGGATGACACGATATATGACGACTTCAATCTTCAAGAGGAAGAAGCCATCTATGGCATGGGCCAGGACGTGGATCGCGTATCGTCACAAGATACCCAGTCAATACAAGACGATATCGCAGAGCCAGAAGCAAGATCAACAAGCATCGGGGGGAAAACGAAGCCGGCAGAAGTGGTACAGGGTGGTGGAAGGCGCCCATCAACACAGCTGAAGTCGCCGCTTCCCGCACTGGCAACATTACATACCTCTTTTCCTGGGGTCTCGAACTCAACATCGAGTACTATGAAACCTGCCCCACTACCAGCCCGGACGCCAGGAGAGCCACTCAAATATGCCTCGGCGGCCGCAGCAGCAGCCGCAAGTGACAAGAATGGGGTCGGTATTGCACCTCTGCCTCCACCACCTGGTGCGGGTGCGGCGCAGACAGGCCTGGCTCCTACTGGCGCACGGACGAGTGCTACCACCTCACCTGCACCGTCACATCCGCAATTGGCCTCACAACCTCCAACAAGTGTACTAGATTCAACACCACAAGCTCAAGTAACAAAATCTCCGGCTCCGGCAGTCAGTACCCTAGCGACAGCACAAGAGAAGGAAGCGTCATCGCGTGCCCCCTCTACCGATGATTCCAATAGGTCGACTAGGAATCTGCCGGCCCCCGAACGTGTTGAGGAAGAAGATGTTGAGTCAGCAACTCCACCACTGACCAACGGAGAATCGCATGCAGAGGATGAAGATGAAGAATCCATTTTCCACCTGCCGTCAACCTTGCAGGATCTGTTCGATTCCCTTGAAGCTACCAAAAATGACATTAATGCTTCGTCTTCCAAGCCGCCAGACGAGCGAATGCTCGCAGCCTCCATGGCTACGGCGCCCGATTCCGCGGACACGGAAGCCCCGCGCCATTACCGCCCCCAGAATCCTTATCCCTACACGCCCGCACACTATCCACAGGAGCCCTTGGCCATATTCGATGACCCCCGCTTGTATTCACGAATCGAGACTGATGCCCTGTTTTATGCATTCTACTATCGTCAAGGCACTTACCAGCAATATCTTGCTGCGAAGGCACTGAAGTCTCAGAGCTGGAGGTTTCATAAACAGTACCAGACCTGGTTTCAGCGCCACGAGGAGCCAAAGGCCATCACCGAAGATTATGAGCAGGGGACATACAGGTTCTTTGACTACGAGAGCACATGGTAAGCACTTACTTGATTCACCGCCCCACCCAGTCCTGAGAATCCCCGGACCCCTTCTAACAACTGCGCCACACCTGCCCTCTTCTGAAACCGCCCTACAGAATTTGCATTATGGCTAACATGCAACAGGATGAACCGGAGGAAAGCAGATTTCCGCTTTGCGTACAAGTTCCTCGAAGATGAGCTGTGAACGAAACCACATGACGCTTCAGCAACTGTTCAGAAATATGATAGTGTGTTTTGTAGGAAGTATCCAGACTTAGTCAGTGAGGCTTGCAAGCAGTTTTCTGACTGATGCTATGTGGTAATTTCTATTGAAGGTGCTCTCCACCGCTTGTCAGTCTTTCGAGTGATCGTATTCATGACAGAGAATGGCGGTGAAACACGCGGTCGCTGTTGGGTACACCAGCAGAAAGGTCGTACGCTCGTAGGGCAGCTTCTCTTTTCGTTTTCCTCACGTCTCAAATATGGCAGCCATGCATCGGCTTCAGCTTACAAGGGTTCTCCGGGCGTTCTCTGACATAATACCCGCAGTTATCTGCTGTCTGATCTTATTGGCTGACTGCGTCTAGCCTCATTTCCTATAGCCCCCACACTACACCATTTAGTCAGCACCTTCACAGCCCTAGCTGCGACTATCGGTCTTTTGTTTGTCCCAGGATCCGCCCCTGTAAAACGTAGCACTCGCGCGAACGATAATCCGCTGCTAGGATTTGATGCCTTCGGTGCCGCTTTGAAGATTATGCAGGACATCACCACTATGGGCTGGAAGCTGGACTCTCTGAGCAAGGCTTTCACGACTCTAATCAACCTTAGGCCAAGTTGGCATTGTCAAACCTTGTTCTCGTGCATGACAGTGTACCGCCATCCATGGACAAGCGAAACCCTAACCGAGAGTCATCGGGCGTTTGATGACAGACAACTCTTCGATGGCTCGCCATGGAACGATTTTTTAGTTGGAATAGGAATTTAGTTCCAGTCCTTACACCCTCGCTGAGCCTTGCCGTTTCATCAAGCATCGGGCAATAGCGCCATTACGCTGGTTAGTGGCGCGTGCGCAGCGGCCCGTACCTGTGTTCAGGTATCTGAGGAATACTGATTGACAACTTCTTGGAGCCCTCGTTCTCATGCATGCTTTGGACCCGTGATGCCCCTGTAGAACACAAGGCACCATCCGGCCGTCGAGCGGTCAGGCATATGCAAACCAAGCGACGGGGCGTTTTGCAGTGAGAATTAGTTGCCCAGCCGGCGGTGAAGCCTCATCTATGTTGTTGAGCTTGTACTTGAGATGCATCTGGTGTCGACTGTTTGCTTTCGCTGACCCCTCAGGAAGGTGTTTACATCTTGGCGTTGTGCGGTATGACTTGGAACGAACCAACTAATCATGTTCAGCATAAGACGGGAGGATTTTATGCACGGGAAGATCTACGGCCTGGTCTTCTGGTGGAAGCCTCGCAATGCAACCCCGGCAAACGCCCAGGCCCTTGTCTGTAGGAATTCATTTCTGTAGCGAACTGGCATCAGTGGCTCCCTTCGAACCCGGGCAACGTTTGCCCTGCATATCCGCCTTATCCAAATCAATGCGTTCGGGTATAAAATTCTAGGAATGGCTAGCATAGCCTCATCGTCTAAGCGGCACAGTCAAATCGCATTATGTGATGAATGACCCGGCTCCCACGAGCTCTTGTCCGGCGCTCTACAAGCCTTCCGGAAATACCACCTTAGTACTTGGAGCATCTGAGTGAATTTGATACCCGTAAGACGACGGGTTGGGGGCAGAGAAGGATTGGGAAGCAGTCTGATATTTAAGAATTAGATCGCATCCCCCGCCGTAAGAGAAGCACAACAAAGACATCAAGAGCAAATTTACTAGCTAGTCACCCACACGACATCTAGGACACTTAAGGGCTTTCCCTTCCGTCTCCTACACTCGCACGAACGCACCACGCCGCATCATTTTCACCAGATCTGCGCACAAACCACTTCCCCCCTGCTCAATTTTAGCTACGTTTTAGAGCTCCCTTACCGTGGGACTGGGTTTTTGGTATCAACGATGAGTAACTATGGGGTAAGCCACCAGGCTACTTGGGTCGTCTTTGGTTACCTTTCGTACCTTGCTGATTCGTCTCCCTACGCGCTACAGTATTCATCTGATCCATCGGGATCCGGTTATTACTCGGGGTCTGGATACACGACGCCTCAATACACACAAGCACAACTGAACGCATACTATGCGCAGTATGGATGCTATCCACCCGGTTACTATCAGCAGGGCGCTCAGGGACAACCCCAACCCCAACAGCAACAGCAACAGCATGGTGCCATAGCAGGCACCCCCTACGGGTCCGGTGCAAGTTCCGGCTACGGCCAGCCAGCACCTGCCACATCGGCTTACGAGCATGGATATCTATCTAACACCACTGCTCCCGGAGTTCCTCGGTACGTTGACCACCTGTGACAATACGATGCTTACAGGATGTGACTAACTTGAACAGACCCAGAAGCCCACGGTACGTGAAGATGGATTAAACCCTTTTAAAGGCTCCCCTCGATGCATAATTGTTAGATCCGGTGTGGAAGCTAGTGAGTGACTGACACGGGATTGGCAGAGTCTGGAAGTGCGATATTCCGAACTGCACGTCGAACGCCAACTTTACACGGCTCGCAGATCTCCAGCGACACCAATCGACGGTCCACGGAGTGGGCACACCCGACTTCCCCTGCACGGTCAAGGACTGCACGCGAGTGGGCGAGAAGGGATTCACACGACGGGACCACCTTGTGGAGCACCTTCGCAACTTCCACCACATCGATATTCCGAAGCGAAGGCCTGGCGAGCGCAGCGCCTATCCGTTGGGGCTACCCGACTATCAGTAAATACCACCTTCCATTCCCTCGCCTGCGAGAGTATCCTGAAACAGGCAGGACGGAGTATCGGGTGAAGGAGCGGACGAGACATGGGGCACGCCGCAGAGGAGATGGATAGAAAGGAGAGTCCAGGTGGCCGTTTGTGGTTGAAGCGGATGAGAAGGCAGACTCGGGTGGTTGCGGTTGACGAGCAAGCGGTTAGGCAATGTACAGGTGGAAGCCTCATTTACCGGATTGACGGAATTTTGCGGAGAGCACGGTGGGCCCGTTGGGTATCGCCCGTGTCTGCGGCAAGGCGAATTTTCGCGAGCGGGACCATTGCAGGCCGGCTCCTTTCGGTTGCTAAGCTGTATACGCATGGACAGGTGGCGGCGGAGCACGGGACCACGAGGGTGTTTCTGGCTTTTTTTTCTCTATTTCGTTTGTTCTCGTCATGGTAGAGGCGTTTCAGGATTTCTTGGTTGCATTTAGACTTGGTTGCATAGCGTGGAAGGACGATACGAGGTCGACATTGTCGACGGAACGGACGTGGATTGGTAGATGTAGAGACGTAGAGACGTAGAGATATAGAGATGAGCAGCATTCAACAACCAGGCGGCCCCCCTGCAATGCCACTAGACAACAGCCTTCGAAGGGATTTCTTGCACATGGCACGCACGTTGCGGGTGCGGCATGATGAAACAAAGCAGGCAGCCATGTCTCAGGCCGGAGTCTAGATACGCGCGAGAAGGAAGTGCAAAGGCTATGCCCCATCGATCAGATGCTGAGCCAGAGGCCCGCCATGACGTGCACGACAAACCCTGGGCGTGTCTGGCGTGTCTGGCCTGTTTGCTCGCCTTGATCGTCTTCGACGCCCTTGACGAGGCCTTTAACGAGGCCTTTGACGTGCCCGCCTGTGACTCGTCGTCTCCTCCACCACCACCACCGTCCCATACCCATTGTTGCTTGCAGCGCTGCCTACCAACCTCTAGACCCATGTCTCTTTCACTCTTTGTGCACCCGTCCTCAACCGCTTATCGCGACCACCCACCGCTTCAATAGCTGCATCTGCACTCTATATGCTCTGCTCTATAAAAATTCATCTCGCCCTGCCTTGCCCCGGATCCCTCCCCCGCATCCACGAGCCGGTGACCATTCGCCAGCGCACCACCCTGCAGCAGCAGCAGCAGCGTCTACTTATATTCCTCCTGCATCACCCATTCTAGCCTCCACATATCCATATACATCATGCACGACCTGCGCCGCCAGGCCCTTGAGAGCAAGAAGACCGTGTCGCGCAAGGCCCGCTCGCGCATTGCCTCGGCCACGTCTTCCAGGGCCAACTCGACGATCAACTCTCCCGCCCAGTCGCGCGCCACCTCTCGTAACCCCAGCCGACATGGGTCTGACGACGAGGAATATCTGAGCGACGGCACCGCCTGGAGGTGAGTTTTGCATCTTCTCTGCCTTTTTGTGCGTGGCCATTGCCTGCCACCTTCCCCACTGACATCATGATCTTGGTCTACGACTCGGACGCGACCGGTGCGCTAACTCCACTTTCGAACAGCACAAACTCCATCGACGACATCCTCAACAGCGAAGATGCCGATGTCTCCGCCGACGCGTGGAAAGCTGAGCTCAGCAACCGCCTTGAGCAGATTGTCGACCGCAAACGTAGCAGCACCGAAGGCCGCGCTGAGAGCCTCAATGCCTACGCTCACATCCTCATGGCTCGCTTCGCCAAGGACGACATTGAGAGTCGCATCGGCGAGCTCCTGCCTGCCTTGGTTCGGAGCATCAAGTCAGAGACAACCGAGCGCGAGACCGTTGTTGCCCTCCGAGGTACATATGATACTCCCCCCACCCTCCCATTCGTACCATGCGCTAAGCTCATGCTACCCCAGCACTTTCCGTAACCATCGTTACCCTCGACTCCGATGACATTTATGATTCCGTTGCCGACCTTCTAAAGCGCACCATCTCGAACTCCGAATCCATACAGACAAAGATCAGCGCCATTCATGCACTGGGCACGGCTGCCTTTTTCGGCGGGACTTCCGAGGAAGAGCTTGAGGATGTCATGGCTCTTTTCCTTGAGATCGTCGAGACGGACGGATTGTCTATCGACGCCCATGATGAAGGGTCTGTCGTGATCGCTGCCCTCGAAGAATGGGGTCTTCTTGCGACTGCTGTCGAAGACTTGGAAGATGCTACCGAGGATGCTATGGAAGCTTTTGTTGAGCAACTTCAGAGTTCCGATGCAGGCGTGCAGATAGCTGCAGGGGAAGACATTGCCTTGTTGTACGAGAAATCGTACACGCCGCTCGAGGATGACGAAGCCGCATCGGACAACTCCGATGACGAGGACGAAGAAAATCATAAAGGCGAAAAGATGGTGAAGCGCTACAATGTCTATCGCCGCCAGGATCAGCTTCTGCATGCACTCGACGAACTTGCTAATATCTCCAGCCGTCGTGTATCCAAGAAGGATCGCAAGACCCTCCACTCCAACTTTGCCGACATTCGCAATTCGGTGGAGAAGCCAACACGCGGGCCCAAGTACTCCACCGCGCTTGACCAAGAGACGGGTCGGACCTATGGTGGTGGCAGGATGAAGGTCAAGATCAATAGGAGTGTAGAGGTTCGCATTGATAAATGGTGGAAACTGCAGCGGTTGAACGCTTTGAGGCGTGTGCTGCAGGGGGGCTTCACCCATCATTTTGATGAGAATGAGGCCGTATCCAGGTGTCTGCCCTTTTCGATGACGAGCAAACGATAACACTTGGCTATAAGGCTCTCTTGCTAGTTGCAGACAGATTTTCTCTTCTCTTTCTCTACTTGGGTTTGGTATACGGGCAATCGCCGAGCTGTTTTTTTAAAGGTGTTCATACATCACAAGAGCATTCAATACCCAGCATTACTAGCATTGTGGAAGGGTAGGGGCTAAACAGTTAGATTTCTATGGCTTGAACGAATGATTATTGTTTTACCACGCCGTTATCCACATCACAATCATCTCGCTACATCTTGAAACTAAGCGATGCGACTCTACCTACCCCGCCATTACCCCTCGTTACGAATTCAAATGTACCAGTCGGCAGTAGTTCGACTTTGCCACTTTAAACGATCTGATTCTCGCTTGTTTGTTTGTTTGTTTGTTTGTTTAGTTTGCAAGCATCATTCTTCCCTGCGCTATAACGAATCAAATCTAATGTGAGTGACAAGCAGGCAGCTGCGGGGTACTGCACCAACGCACAGACGCTGCGTGGAGGAGCTTATGGAAACTTCTAGTAGCTCCTACGACTCTTTTTACTTCAGCCTCACGCCTCTCCCTTCGAGCTCTCCCTTTTCACAGGTCGTGCTCGATCTTGCCTGTCTGAGAGTTTGACTTTGGACAATCATCGCTCTGCAAAAGTAAACCCCGCCACAACAATGGCTGCAGATACCAGTAAGTAACCCTACACGTTAGTTGTAGTAGGCCACATTCGAGAGGGTAGGGGCCGAGGCTAATGATCAACAAGAACGAGCCAGGTGCTTTTTCGACATCACCGTCGGCGGCAAATCAGTTGGCCGGATTGCTTTTGAACTGGTAAGTTCTGCCACCGAGGCCGCCGGGCAGTGAGGAGCCTTGAGCTAAGATTTTATGCAGTACAATGACAGTACGTGAACCGTTCGCCCCCATTCGCGCACGAATGCATACGTACTGCAAACTGATGCTAACCCTCCCCGCTCTCAGTCGTACCAAAGACGGCCGAAAATTTCCGTGCCCTCTGCACCGGCGAGAAAGGCGAGGGCAAGTCGGGGAAACCCTTGCACTACAAGGGATCTGCGTTCCACCGTGTCATCAAGTCGTTTATGATCCAGGGCGGAGACTTCACACAGGGCAATGGCACGGGCGGCGAGAGCATATACGGCGAGAAGTTTGACGACGAGAACTTTGAGAAGATTCACGAAAAGCCCTTTCTTCTGAGCATGGCGAATGCAGGCCCAGGTGAGTAGCAAGACAAGAATGAGCACGGGTCTTGCCTAACATTATGTTCTAGGTACGAATGGCTCCCAGTTCTTCATCACGACAGTGCCTACCCCGCACTTGGACAAGAAGCACGTTGTTTTTGGCGAAGTTATCAACGGCAAGAGTATCGTGCGGCAGGTGGAGAATCTCAAGACTCAGAGTGGCGATAAACCAGTAGACGATGCTGTCATTGTCGGTGCGTCCGTCCCTATTCACATTTTGACTCTGTTACTAACGTTTACATGTAGACTGTGGGGAGCTCACCGGTGAAGACTACGACAAGGCCACAGAGAAGGTTGCCGATTCAACTGGTGATCCATACGAAGAGTACCCTGACGACCAGAAGCCCTCGGACCAAGAATGGCAAGGCAACGACATCGTTAAGATAGCAACCGCTCTCAAGGAGCTTGGCACCAAGGCCTTCAAGCAAGGCGAGCTTGAGCTGGGCATTGCAAAGTACCAGAAGGCCTTACGCTACCTGCACGAGTACCCAGCCCCACTTGACTCAGATCCTCCGGAGCTGGGCACCCAACTCAACAACCTCAAGATTGGCCTGTATCTGAATTCCGCTTTGTTGCAGAACAAGGTGGGTCAGTATGCCGACGCGAGTGAGAACGCGAGTAAGGCGCTCGAAATCGACGGGATTACAGAAAAGGACATGGCCAAGGCATACTTCAGGCGGGCACAAGCAAGAGTGGGCAGGAAGAACGAGGAGGATGCGCTAAAGGATCTGGAGACGGCACAGAAGCATGCCCCGGGTGACGGGGCCATCGTGAAGGAGCTGGACGCTGTAAAGAAGAGAGTGAGGGACCGGAAGGAAAAGGAAAGGAAGGCGTACAAGAACGCGTTCAACTTCTAATAAAAGGCACGTGTGCATCCTAAGCATGGATGACAACAACAATAACAACAACGATAACCAAGAGCAGTCCAAGGACACTTAAATAACGAACATGCTATATGCAATAGATATATGTAATATGAAGAGTTTCTGCTCAGTTCAAATTCCCCTGCCCAATCCAGGAAGATCCCCAAGTCTACGCTGTAAAATGCGCACATTGCAAAATCACAAAAATATAGAAATGATCTGAGCAGCAGAGAAGGGACATGCCAACCTCCCGATGGTACACAGCGGCGCTTGATGCCGCCCAACAGCATTCTTCATCATCATCAAACCATCATCAGGAAAGGAAACAAGTCATTCGTGTGGACCCCAGCCAGCCCACCTTCCTCTGCCGTTGCCCGGTCATGAATCAAACACAGACATCCCACACGCACCAAAAAGCGCTACAAACTAGGTCGCTGAACGCCATGCCAATGTGACTTGAACAGAAATAGGGAAGCTTTTTTTTGTCTCGGGAAAAAAAATGGGAATGGGGATATGGATGTTCAAACGACAATGCGTCGAGTGCTCGCTCGCTCCAAGAGATGTGCTTTTTGTTGCTGTTGCTCGTGTATGTGCATGTGAATATAAAGAACTTTCGAAAGCGCTTGATTGGCATGCAGATGCGCCAAGCAATGCCGCAATACAGGAAACCATCCAGAGTGTGCTCTTGATATTGACGTACGAGTGCCTAGAGGCATTTCTCTGCTTCTCTTCTTAGGTGTAGTTGCAAAATTGTATTTTATACCCTGCTACTACGCTCCAGTCACATTCGAACTGGAAAGCATGGGAAGGACGAGCCGAATAGATACCTCATGCGGGGAAACGTTGATCGTCACATCTACAATTCGCTTGCACTCTTTCGCCTCCCGAGTTCGTGCTGGTTAACAGATTTGATCCCCTCCCCTTTGGAACTGTACCGCCCGGTAAACCAACCATCTAGTCAGAATTCGGTGGCTTCGGCGCCAGCTCTCCCACGCAAACTGCTGTGGCTTGCGTATTCGCCCAACGCGCTTCCCTCGCCTCGCCCGTACCCTTCATGCCGATCAGCGCTCCGATCTCTTTCTTTCTCTTTTTCCTTGGTCTTTTCTTTATCTTTGCGCTTGCGCTGGAAGGGTAGCACGCCTCGGAAAACCCGACGTTCTTTGGTCACTGTGTCCTTGGAGAAGGCCGGTAAAGCCGTCGTGTATTCTTCATCCAGGATACTGCCGGCATCTGATCCTTCTACACTGTGACCTCCAGCACTACGAGGAGGGTGGGAAAATGCACCTGAATTGGCCAGAGCCGAAGAGTTGATTTGTGAGTTTGGAGTCGTATACGTGAAGGAGCCAGCTGACACAGAAGGATGTGCGCGAGTTTGTGGATATGATGGAGGCGGCGCCATATGCAATCCATCACTGGATCCTGGCGGTGTTTCTTCGGCAGCAGAAGCCGATGCAGATGCATTGGTAGAAGGAGGTTGTGATACTGAGTCGTTTAATGAAGGTGCGTATCCTGCAGACCGAGGAGTCTTTCCAGCGAATGGATTTGCTATAGTGTTTGAAGTGGTACTCGTCAGAGAGCTCGCAGAAGCTGAAATACTCGAGTGCTGCTGATGCCGTGTTCTAGGAATAGTTACTGGCTTCACCGTTACAGGAGTGCTCGTGGACGACGACGATGTCTGCTCGTCACCAGTGCCTGGGGATGTAGTCATGCTCTCTCTACCGTCGTCTCTGAGCGTACCTCTATTCTTCGTAGCAGCGCCTCTACCTGTTTCAAAGCTTGCGGAACCCTGAAGTTGTTCAACAAGCTCTTCCCATTTTACACTAAGAGAAGAGGACGGTCGCTCGGCACGTTCCGCACGGTTTAGGCAGTCGGATGTGCGTTCATTTAGGGCTACACAGATCTGATGGAACCGCAGAAGATCGCCATCCGTAGTCTCTATGTTTGGAGCACTGATTCTTGTGTTCTCGAGCCAGAGATCAACCAAAGCGGCAAAATTACGTGCATGATCGATAAGATATGGTAGTGAAGGGAAGCCTTCGCGAGAGGTTGGTGGGAGCCGTTGAAGAATTGCCAAGGGCGTACTGTATGATGGAGGAATAGGAGGTGCTGGGGAGGCCATCGAAGAGATGGAACAAATATTGTCTAGATATGATTTGAATTCCTGTCGATGAGAGTTGAGAAATGTGTTCATAGGCTCCATCCACGCCTCCTTGGTGCCGAAAGAGGTCATGTTTGCTAAACCTATGAGAGACTTTGCAATCAGAGTCAAGGCCCGTCTGGCTTTGGGCTTGGGATGATCTATCCTCATGTCAGACCAGCCGGACAGTATCACAATGATGCATCGCACACATACCTTTCAAGAGGCCAAAGAGCTTCGGATTAAGGACAGCCGGGACAAAGAATCGTAAGAACAAGAACCCAGAGACGCTACTGTACTTGACAGTTCTCAAAAAGTCACCGAATCTATCTTCAGCACATGCCCGAATATGCCGGAATATCAACCTTAGCTCCTGGGGACATCGAGACACCGAGTTATAAATCGCCCGCCACATATCTTCGGTCAGATTAATCAACCTTCGCCAATTCCTGTCAAGCTCGTGCTGTGATGACACCTTGTTGGGATCGACCTCACATTCAGGGTCTTTTTCGTTGATTTCTTTGAGCTTGTCACTCAGCGTTTCTTCCAAGTATTCTTTGCCGAGTCGCTGCATATGAAAATCAAGCGATTTTGTCAAAAGGGTGTTGCCTCGGAAGAGTAGGTTTGCTTCCACCTTAGCGTTGTTATTCATGTCTCTGACGAAAAGCTCCCGGTCGCTGGACGATCCAAAATGGGCTTCGTTCGATTCACTGGAGCCAAGTCTCTTGCTGAAGCGGTGGCGCGTCGCTGGTGACTCCTTCAAAGTGCCATCAATCTCTTCTTCAACCAAAGCCATGATCCAGTCCCCAGCCTGGCCGGATACCTGAAATATATTAAGAAGATACTCGGATAGCTTCTTGAGCTCATTGGGGACCATCTGCGCCAGCTGCAAAGTTAGTCCGTTGGAAAAGCGATGCAGAAGTTCTGACATAGGTTGATAATCACGTGCCATCAGTATGACACATTCTTCTGTGCTGACCTTCACCAACACTTCGCCTACACTGTTTCCATACATATTCACAAGTGGCCACCACTTTTCTGTCTCTTGATTAGGCCCGAGATCGTCAAGGTATATGTCCGTCTTGCCGCACGTCTGATCGAACGAAATTCCGGTGAAGCCTCCAGCTTCCGAGCTGAAAGCGTCGGGGGTGGGCGGGGCCTCGTGAGGGGCCTTATCGTTGCGGCCATTGTTTGGAGGCCTCTTCTTTAGCAACAAAGAGGCTGTCGACAAGACAGCAGGAAGATCGAGGAAATCAAACTCTTCTCTCCACCACGGAGTGTTTCCTTCCGACTTGGCCATGGTGCGCGCTCTCGTCTCGCCGTCAAGGAGGATCTCGACGTAATAACCTCCCAGGTTGGTCGCGGCCGATGATCCTGGCCGCTGGGGAGTGTGACCTTCTGCGACCTTTGGGCTGATTGGGGGCATGAGTCTCGCCTCGAGGACCCGTACGAACAAGGATCGTTCCATACGGAACATATCTTTTGTTCCAAAAGACGGTGATAATGCACTCTCCTCGTTGAGAGTAGGTTGTTTTGGCCCGTACAGCTGGGGAATGGTAAATGCGCGCAGCAAGACTATCCAGACTTCATACAAGACGCGAGATTCAAGAGACAAAAAGATAGGACGTAGCAAGGAAAGCGAAGTCGAGGTTGATGTATACTGAGGGTAAATGGCGATGCAAAACTCATTATCTAGCACCGAGGGATCCAAACGTTGCACAGCACAACGCGATAGTTGGGACAATTGTACGACAGACACCAGTGTGACGTCGGTATCGGAATACAGTTTCAGCTCGCCATTCTCCCGGAGTGTGCAGGACACCCTTCTCCAACGCCGAGACCCGTGGCTCTGAACGCGGTATGCCTGGGGTCGTGAATGGCCAGTTCTTGGGGTGCCTGTGTTGCTGTACGTCACACTGGTGTCCCAGTAGATCATCTTGCCGACTTTGATAATGGGCGCCTCTTTGAGCAGCGACACCTCGGAATGCCGCCTGCTATCGACCAAGCGCCGCTCGGCAACCAAGGAGGTTTGCGGTTTAGCCATTTTGTTGTGAATGCCTTTGGGGCGAATGGGCTGCCAACACAGCAGGGCTGCGAACCAGGAGTCGAACTCCTCCTGGGTCGGCGGGCGCAAGTAAACTTCCAATTTTGAGTTGTGTCCCACGACGTGGATATAGGCGGTGTAGGCCTCGGCATCATAGGCACTTTTCACGCGACAACCCCGCAAGTCCGGGATCAGGGTTCTGTGGTAGGAATTGTCACTTTTAGGTTCATACACCAGACTCCCCGCTTCCTCATTAATGTAGCAGTAGGAGAGCGACCAAGGGCTTGATTCACCTCTGCGAAAGGCCAGCATGCCTTGCATCTTCCCGCATGTAGCACGCATAAGCTTCAGAACTTTGCGAGCATCCGAAGCCGGCACAGGCGATACCCACGAGTCTGGCTGGGCATTATGGGGCGAAGTGATGGAGCCAGGCGAGGCGGTCCTCTCAGGCTGAGTGAGAAGGCGACCGCGAGCGGTGGAGTTTGTGGTGCGCGGCGGATGGTGAGCCGTGGGGGAGATGGTGGATGGGTGGCCAATCGAGGTCACAACTGACTCCTCGAGGCTCTGAAAATTGGTGGAGGTAGTGCTATACACGGAGCCGATACGATGGCGGCTGGTGACGAAGAGATTCGGCGGTGACTTCTCGCGGGTGGAGCGCTCTTCGAGGGTGCGTGTGCGCGGGCGGTTGTGACTGTCTTTGGCGCTGCGCAGAGCGTATTCGTTCTCTGTAGAATTGGCGCGAGCAACAAAGGAGCGCGGATTGCCAGAGCGCGAGGTGGTGCTATTGGAGCGCGGCGACACAGGCGGGGAGGCATAGGCCGAGTTTGCGATGGCATCTTCAGGGATCGAGTCGGGCGTTACGGCGCGGATTGAGTAGGCGGCGCGCTCGTCTCGTGGACGGTCGGACGGGTCTGGAGGGTCCATGTCCCGCCTGGTGCGGTGGCGCGACGGGTCCATGGCGGGCATATTGCTGCTCTTTGCTGCTGGTGGTGAAGATGCCCACTGCGGCGTGTGGATATCGGTGAGCGGCGGGACGTGCGCCTTGGCCGTGACCGTGTGCTAGGGCAGCCGAAGCCTGAGTTTGCGTAGTGCTGGCATTGACAGGCAGCGGATCTCGTAGCTGTTGCCACAGCGAGAGGACAGGGCGACGAGCGACGAGAGCGGGCGAGGGCGAGGGTGAGGGTGAGGGTGAAGGTAACGGCGCGGTGTCCCAGTTTGCATGCTCAATGCAGCAGCACAGGCGAGACTGGCTGGACTGCAGGACGAACGACACAAGCGGAGAGGGCGCAAGGCGGCAGCGGCAGCGGCAGCGGCAACGACAGCGGCAACGATAGCCAACGTCGTCAGAGCAGCACAATTATGGCGGCTTCGGGCATCACGCGGCGGATGGGTGGCGGCCGGGGAGGAGGGGGAGGGG
>Ga0247757_10001195_pt1 | contig 18388 bp, 16 predicted proteins | sample UWRJL126311R4_FD_180929 | JGI IMG/M metagenome (GOLD analysis project Ga0247757, IMG submission 180929) | Plant litter microbial communities from Arlington Agricultural Research Station in Wisconsin, United States - UWRJ-L126-311R-4 | ecosystem: Environmental > Terrestrial > Plant litter >... | reverse complement strand
CGCCGACGACGACGGGAGCGCCGCGCAGTCGGACTTCACGGTCGCGCTCACCGTGGGAGCCCAGATCGACGCGACCGGCGTCTACGCGACGCAGACGCCGACCGTGCGCTCGCTGAGCTACCACCTCGTCAAGGAGAAGGGGCAGTGGCGCATCGACCAGGCTCCCGACCTCACGGTGCTGCGCAGCCGCGACCTCACGGTCGTCGCGCGCGCCTACGAGCTGTACTTCTTCGACCCGACCTACGAGTTCCTCGTGCCCGATCGGCGCTGGTTCGTCGACCAGGGCGGCGCCGGCGCGCTGCAGGGGCGGATCGTCGGCGCCCTGCTCGCGGGGCCGTCCAAGTACCTGGCCTCGCCCGTGACGGTCACCGCCTTCCCTCCCGATTCGCAGGCGACCGAGACGCCCTCGCTCGACGGCGGGACCGTGACCGTCGATCTGAACTCGAACGTGCTCGACGCGGGGCAGACGCAGCAGTCGCGGATGCTGGAGCAGCTCACCTGGAGCCTCCGCTCGCCGGCGGTCTCCGCCGTCAAGATGACCGCCAACAGCGTCGAGGTCCCGACGACCGACCCGGCCTCGGCGGTCGCCAACCCCGCGGCGTACTACGAGGCGGTCGGGTCGGACGGCAAGCTCTTCGGCGCCGTGACCGGCGGGTCCATCGCCCCCGTGGCACTCGGCTCGGCGGTGCAGGCGCTGTCGCCGACCGCGGTGGCGTTCGGCGGCGACCGGACCTCGGCCGCCGTCCTCGGCGCCGGTGGCGTGAGCCTCGTGACCTCGGGCTCGCGGCCGGTCGTCGACGCCCGGCAGGGGCTCGTGGCCCCGTCCCTCGACCGCGCCGGGTGGGTGTGGAGCACGCAGCCGGATCCGGGGTCGCTCATCGCGGTCCGCGCCGACGGCAAGGCCCGCCCTCTCCCGCTCACGGCCTCCGACCGGATCGTCTCGATCGCGATCTCCCGGGACGGCACCCGCCTGCTCGTCGCGCTCGCCGCGGACGCGGGCGCCCGGCTGCTCGTGTTCGGCGTGCAGCGCGATAAGGACGGCGCCCCGGTCGGGTTCGGCACGCCGCTCGAGGTCCCCGTCGACGCGGGCCGACCGATCATCGACGCGGCCTGGGTCGACAACGACTCGGTCGCGACGATCGCGGGCGCGGCGGGCGGTCTCGACGAGGTCGTCGAGTACCCGCTCGGCGGGCAGCCGGTGAGCCGGGGATCGGTCCGCGACGGCACGACCCTCGCGGCCGGCGCCGGGAGCGACTTCGACGCCATGCGGATCCTGCTCGGCTCGGGGGAGCTCGTCCAGCCGAGCTTCTCGGGCGACTGGCAGTCCACCGGGGTGAAGCTCACCCTCCTCGCCGCGCAGCAGTAGCGGTTCTCCACCGACGCACGGTCGGCGGTGCCGCGCGGGCGCCCGAGGCGGCAGCATCGCCACGTGCTCGAGACGCCGCTGCGGGCCGCCCTCCTCGACGCGGCGGCGCTGCTCCTCCCGGTCTCCTGCGCGGGATGCGGCGCGGACGACCGCGCGCTGTGCGGCGCCTGCGCGGCGGCCCTCGCGCCCGCGCCGCTGCGGCGCGCGCTCCCCGACGGCACGCCGGTCCACGCCGGGATCGCCTACGCGGGCGTCGTGCGCGAGGTGGTGGTCGCCCTCAAGGACGGCCGTCCGGGCCTCGCGCGCCGGCTCGCCCCGCTCCTCGTCACGGCGGTGGCCGCCGCGGGTGTCGAGGCCGGCGGCGGCCTCGCGGAGCTGTGCGCCGTCCCGTCGACGGCCCGCGCCCGTCGTCGCCGCGGCTACGACCCCGTCCGCCTGCTCCTCGCGCGAGCGGGGTTCCGCCCCGCGCCGGTCTTCCGCGCGGCCCGGCCGCACCCCGCGCAGAAGACCCTCTCCCGCGCGGAGCGGGCGGCCCATCTCGACGGCGTCTTCGTCGCGCGCGGGGCGCTCGGCGGGCGCCGGTTCGTGCTCGTGGACGACGTCGTCACGACCGGCGCGACCCTCGCCGCGGCCGCCGCCGCACTCCGCTCGGCGGGTGCCGAGGTCGTCGCGTGCGCCGCCGTCGCGTCGACCCCGCGGCGTGTCGCCCGGCTCGAAGGCGATCCTGCGGGGACTCGCCGGACTCCCCCAGGGAGGGGCTGGTGACATCCCGGACCAGGGGGACTACGTTGGCCCGAAAGGCGCGGAACCGCCTGACCAGGCGGTCTCCTCGCCGTCATCCGAGTGCGAAGGAGAGTGTCCATGGACATCACGATCACCGGTCGCGGAGTGGGGATCCCGGATCGGTTCGAGGACTACGCCACGGAGAAGGCCGACAAGGTCTCCGCCCTGGCGGAACGTGCTCTCGCCCTCGAGATCCGGGTCTGCCGCCATCACGAGAAGTCGGGGGGAGCCAGCGGCGACGACCGCGTGGAGCTCACCCTGATCGGACCGGGACCGATCGTGCGCGCCGAGGCGGGCGCCAACGACAAGTACGCCGCCTTCGACATCGCCCTCGACAAGCTCATGGAGCGGATCCGGCAGGCCAAGGACCGCCGCAAGATCCACCGCGGCCGGCACACGCCCGCGTCGATGCGCGAGATGACCGGCAACGGGCGCGTCGCCGACGTCGTGCCCGCGAGCATCGACGTGCTGGAGCGCGTCTCGACCGGATCGGTCGCCGTCGTCGAGGCCGACGACGAGCAGCCCTGGAGCCCCGTCGTCGTCCGCCAGAAGGTCTTCCCGGCCGAGCGGATGACGGAGGAGGAGGCCGTCGACCGCCTCGAGCTCGTCGGTCACGACTTCTTCCTCTTCATCGACGCGCACACCGACCGCCCGAGCGTCGTCTACCGGCGCGTGGGCTGGGACTACGGGGCGATCTCCCTTCAGGAGGCGTGAACCCGGCATCCAGAGTCCGGGGGCGGTCGCTTGCTAGAGTCACACTCTGGTAACGGCCGCCATTCCGGCGTGCCCGCATTCCCGGAACACCGACTGGAGTACCCGTGGCCAACCCCCTCGAGAAGGTCCTGCGCGTCGGCGAGGGTCGCACCCTCCGCCGTCTGAAGAACTACGCGGCGGCCGTCAACCACCTCGAGGACTCCTTCGAGGAGCTGACCGACGAGGAGCTCGCCGCCGAGACGGTGCAGTTCCGGGAGCGCTACGGCAACGGCGAGTCGCTCGATGACCTGCTCCCCGAGGCGTTCGCCGCCGTGCGCGAAGCATCCAAGCGCACGCTCGGCATGCGCCACTTCGACGTGCAGCTCATGGGCGGCGCGGCGCTGCACCTCGGCAACATCGCCGAGATGAAGACCGGTGAGGGCAAGACCCTCGTCGCGACCACGGCCGCCTACCTCAACGCGATCGCGAGCCGCGGCGTCCACGTCATCACGGTCAACGACTACCTCGCGAGCTACCAGTCGGAGCTCATGGGCCGCGTCTACCGCGCGCTCGGCATGACGACGGGCGTGATCCTCAACAACCAGGACCCGTCGGAGCGCCGCGAGCAGTACGCCGCCGACATCACCTACGGCACGAACAACGAGTTCGGCTTCGACTACCTGCGCGACAACATGGCGTGGTCGGCGCAGGACATGGTGCAGCGCGGCCACCAGTTCGCGATCGTCGACGAGGTCGACTCCATCCTCATCGACGAGGCGCGCACGCCGCTCATCATCTCCGGGCCCGCCGCGGGCGACGCGAACCGATGGTTCAGCGAGTTCGCGAACGTCGCGCGCCGCCTCACCGAGGGCGAGGACTTCGAGGTCGACGAGAAGAAGCGCACCGTCGGCGTGCTCGAGCCCGGCATCGAGAAGGTCGAGGACTACCTCGGCATCGAGAACCTCTACGAGTCGGCCAACACCCCGCTCATCTCGTTCCTCAACAACTCGATCAAGGCGCGCGCGCTCTTCAAGCGCGACAAGGACTACGTCGTCATGAACGGCGAGGTGCTCATCGTCGACGAGCACACCGGCCGCATCCTGGTCGGCCGTCGCTACAACGAGGGCATCCATCAGGCGATCGAGGCGAAGGAGGGCGTGGAGGTCAAGGCCGAGAACCAGACCCTCGCGACCGTCACGCTGCAGAACTACTTCCGCCTCTACTCCAAGCTCTCCGGCATGACCGGAACGGCGGAGACCGAGGCCGCCGAGTTCATGTCGACCTACAAGCTCGGGGTGGTCCCGATCCCGACGAACCGCCCGATGGTCCGCAAGGACCAGCCGGACCTCGTCTACAAGAACGAGACCGCCAAGTTCGATCAGGTCGTCGAGGACATCGTCGAGCGGTACAAGGCGAAGCAGCCGGTCCTCGTCGGCACCACGAGCGTCGAGAAGAGCGAGTACCTGGCCCGCCTGCTCGCGAAGCGCGGCGTCAAGCACGAGGTCCTCAACGCGAAGAACCACGCGCGCGAGGCCGCGATCATCGCGCAGGCCGGTCGCCTCGGCGCCGTCACCGTCGCGACCAACATGGCCGGCCGCGGCACCGACATTATGCTCGGCGGCAACGCCGAGTTCCTCGCGGTCGCGAAGATGCACGAGAAGGGCCTCAGCCCGGTCGAGACGCCGGAGGAGTACGAGGCCGAGTGGGACGGCGTCTTCGAGGCCGTCAAGAAGGACGTCGAGAAGGAGGCCGTCAAGGTCATCGACGTCGGCGGCCTGTACGTGCTCGGCACCGAGCGCCACGAGTCGCGCCGCATCGACAACCAGCTGCGCGGCCGCTCCGGCCGACAGGGCGACCCCGGCGAGAGCCGCTTCTACCTCTCGCTGCAAGACGACCTCATGCGCCTGTTCAACTCGGGAGCCGCGGAGGCGCTCATGGGGCGCTCGAACGTCCCCGACGACCTCGCCATCGAGTCGCGCGTCGTGAGCCGCGCCATCCGCTCCGCGCAGTCGCAGGTCGAGGCCCGCAACGCCGAGATCCGCAAGAACGTCCTCAAGTACGACGACGTCCTCAACCGCCAGCGCGAGGCGATCTACGGCGACCGCCGCCACATCCTCGAGGGCGACGACCTGCACGAGCGCGTGCAGCGCTTCCTCACCGACGTGGTCGACGAGGTCGTCGAGGAGCACACGGCCGAGGGCCAGAGCGACGACTGGGACCTCGACGCACTGTGGGCGGAGCTGAAGACGCTCTACCCCGTGAGCATCACCCCCGACGAGGTGATCATGGAGTCGGGCAGCCGCGGCCGCGTCAACGCGAAGTCGCTCAAGGAGGAGGTCCTCTCCGACGCGAAGCTCGCCTACCGCCGCCGCGAGGAGCAGCTCGGCGCTCCCGCGATGCGCGAGCTCGAGCGACGTGTCGTGCTGTCGGTCATCGACCGCCGCTGGCGCGACCACCTCTACGAGATGGACTACCTCAAGGACGGCATCGGCCTCCGCGCGATGGCGCAGCGCGACCCGCTCGTCGAGTACCAGCGCGAGGGCTTCTCGCTCTACCAGTCGATGATGGGCGCGATCCGCGAGGAGTCGATCGGCTTCCTTTTCAACCTGGACGTCGAGGTCACGGGCGCCGACGGCACGTCCGTCGAGGCGCGCGGCCTCGCCGCCGCGGAGCAGCAGGGCCTGTCGTACTCGGCCCCGTCGGATGACGCGTCGGGCGACGTCGAGGTCCGCGACCAGCGCGGTCGTCTGGAGCGCGGCGCCACCGAGCGCGCGCAGCGCCAGGCCGCCTCGTTCGAGGACGCGGTCGCGCCGCAGGAGCAGCCGGAGCAGCAGGCCGGTCAGCCGCAGGCTCAGCGCCCCGGTGGCGGCGGTTCGGGTCGCGGCGCGTTCGGGCAGCGTCAGGGCAACGGCGACGCGCCGCCGGCCGCGAACCGCGCCGAGCGCCGAGCGCAGCAGAAGCGCAAGTAACAGCACATCGTGATGGCCACGGCCGGCGGTCGAGCTCAGCTCGAACGACCCGGAGGTCGACTAGCGGTGCTTCTCAGAGCACGCTGATCGCCGTCGCGCGCCAGCGGCGGTCGAGCCCCTCGAGGCGGATCGCCACGGCGCGCGACCGCGCACGGCTGTGGACGATCACGACCGCTTCGACCACGCCGTCGCGCGGTTCGCACACGCGCACCGAGCCGAGCGTGAAGGCGGGACGCTGCGCGGCCTGACCCTTGACCTGGCGGGCGCGCGAGGCGATCACGACGCGCTTCAGGAGAACTCGGTAGACGTCGTCGCTGACCCAGCGCGCGATCTGCTCGAGGTCGCGCGCGCCGGCGAGGATCTCGACGACGCAGCGCGTGAGGTTCTCCAGCAGCGGTTGCGGGTCGGGCAGCGAGCGCGTGGTGGCAGGCTGCTGGCCGAAGTAGTCCTCGGTGTCGAGCCGGCTCCGCGCCGAGCGCGCGTCGCCTCGATCGATCGCCCCGACAGCCGCCGTGCTCATCGAATCCCCCGTCAGTCCGTCCGGATGGCCCCCGTCCGGGGGTGCGCACACACCTAAGCACGACTCAGGATTCGATGTCGATGGGTAGATCTCCCCTGTGGACAGTCGATGGAGCCCTGGCGCCGGCCTGGCTACGTTCGCGACGTGCGCTGGGACGATCTCTTCGCCGACCTCGAGGGTCAGCTGGAGCAGGAGCTCGGCGCCGAGGACCTCGACCTCGCCGCCGAAGAGGAGCGCCTGCGCCTCGGCCGGCTCGGACTGCGCGACCGGATCGCGGCGCTCGCCGGCGAGCCGACCGGGTTCGAGCTCCGCGACGGCAGCCGCATCGAGCTGCGGATCGAGACCGTCGGACGGGACTGGGTATCCGGTGCCGCGACGGGCGCGCGCGAGCGCTCATGCGTCGTGCCTCTCGACGCGGTCGCCGCGGTGCTGCCGGGAGCGGAGCGCGTCGCGGCGTCGCTGGCGGACGCATCCGAGCATCCCGACGCCCTGTCGCGGCGCCTGGGGCTGCCGTTCGTGCTGCGCGACCTGTGCCGGCGCCGGAGCGCGGTCGACGTCACGACGGCGACGCGCGCGCTGCACGGCACGATCGACCGCGTCGGACGCGACCACCTCGACCTCGCCGAGCACGACCCGGGGGAGCCGCGCCGTGCGGGTGCCGTGCGCGCGATCCGGATCCTGCCGTTCTCCACTCTGCTGCTGGTGCGCTTCTGAGGCGAGGGCAGACCGGTTGAGCGCGCGACCGCCCGTCAGCGGTCGATGAACAGCTCCGGTACATCGGCGAACTCGGCCTGGCGCCAGAGGCCGCTGCGGCGGTTCTCCTCGTACTTGGCGGCGATGTAGTCCTCGAGCTTGTCGCGCTCGATGCGCCAGTGCCCGCTGCCCCCGACCTTGATGGCCGGCAGCTCGCCGGAGCGCACGAGCGCGTAGGCCTGGGTCGCGGAGACGTTGAGGATCTCGGCGACATCCGCGAGCGTGAGGAAGCGGCCGAGCGCGCCGTCGGATGCCGTCATGGCTCCGATTATGGGTGGCAGGGGAGCGCGTCGGCGGGCGTGTGGATAACTCGCGGAGCGCAGCCGCTGTGCGGGCGAGCATGGCGCCATGACCGACTCCGCCTCCGCTCCCGCGCCGCGCCGCCGGCCGTTCGCCGACCCGCGCCTGCTCATCGGGCTGCTGCTCGTGGCCGCCTCCATCGCCGCGACGGTCGGGATCGTCGCGGCCGTCGACACGCGCGTCCAGGTGTACGCGGCGACCGGTCCGCTCGAGCCCGGGCAGCGGATCGCCGCGTCCGACCTCGTGGCGCGCGCGGTGGCGCTCGACGGGTCGGACTCCCTCTATCTCGGCGTCGGCGACCTGTCCCGCGGCGGACTCGTCGTCACCCGCGCCGTCGCGCAGGGGGAGCTCGTGCCGGCCTCGTCCGTCGGTCGCACGAGCGACGTCGACGCGACCTCGATCGTGCTGCGGCTCGCGACGCGCGTGAGCGCCGCGGTCCGGCCGGGCGCGTCGATCGACGTGTGGTCGGCCACTCCGTCGACCGGGAGCGCCCAGGTCGACGGCGACGAGGAGGCGGCCGATCCGCCCACGGTGCTGGTCGCGGGCGCCACGGTCGTCCGGGTGATCGACGACGATCAGACGCTGAGCGCGGATCGCGAGGGCAGCGCCGTCGAGGTGCGCCTGCCGCGCTCGCGCGTCGCCCGCGTGCTCGCGGCGATCGCGGCGGGGAGCGACCTCTCGGTCGTCCCGGAGGGACTCGGCCTGCGAGCCGCGTCATGACCGACGTCGCCCTCGCGCTCCCGCTCGCCGAGGAGGAGGCGCTCGCCGCGGAGGCACCGCGCCACGGCCACCGGGTCGTCGCACGATGCTCGGGCGGCGACGAGCTCGCCACCCGGCTCGCCGCGGCCTCGCCCGAGCTCGTCGTGTGCGGCGCCGGTCCGCAGTACCTCACCGGGCGCCTGCTCGACGCGTGCGACCGGCAGGGCGTGCGGATCGTCGCGATCGCGTCGGCGCCCGCCGAGCGGCGGCACGCCGCGGGGTTGGGGGTGCTCGACGTGCTCGCGGGGCCGGCCGGCTGGGAGGCGATCGTCCCGCGCGGGGCGGGGTCGGCATCCGGCGACGACGCCGTCGACGAGCGCACCACGCTGCGGCACGTCGCGGAGCGCACGGAACGGGGCACGGTCGTCGCCGTGTGGGGTCCCGCCGGTGCTCCCGGCCGCACCTCCCTCGCGATCGCGCTCGCGGCGGAGCTCGCCGCCTCCGGCCGGGTCGTGGCGCTCGCCGACGCGGACACGCACGGCGCCGCCGTCGCGCCCGCGCTCGGCCTGCTCGACGAGGCCCCGGGATTCGCCGCCGCGTGCCGGCTCGCCGCGGCCGGCGGCCTCACGAACGCGGAGCTCGATCGCATCGCCCAGCCGCACGGCACGGGCGCGTTGCGGGTGCTCACCGGCATCGGACGCGCGAGCCGCTGGCCGGAGCTCGGCGGCGACCGGGTGGAGTCCGTGCTCACCGCCCTGCGCGCCTGGGCGCCCGTCACGATCGTCGACACGGCGGCGAGCCTGGAGGAGGACGAGGAGCTCTCGAGCGACCTCGCGGCGCCGCGCCGCAATGCCGCGACGCTCGCCGCGCTCCGCACCGCGGACCGCGTGGTCGCCGTCGCCTCCGCCGATCCCGTCGGCCTCGCGCGCTACCTGCGCGTGCATCCCGATCTGCTCGAGCTCGTCGGCCCGGATCGCGTCGTCACCGTCGTCAACAAGGTGCGCGCCAGCGCGATCGGACTCGGCCCCGCCGCGCAGGTGCGCCAGACGCTCGCGCGCTTCGGCGGGATCCGCGATCCGCTGCTCGTGCCCTGGGACCTCGCGGCGTTCGACGCGGCCGTGCTGAGCGGGCGCCCGCTGGGGGAGGCCGCCCCGCGCTCGGCGGCGACCGCCGCGGTGCGCGAGCTGGCGGGGCTGCTCGTGCCCGCATCCGCCCCGATCCGCCGGGTCCGGGGCGCGCGCCGCGCGTCCTGAGGGATCAGGACAGGCCCGGGATCGCCGGCCAGTCCTCGACACCGAGCAGCCGCTCCACGAACCAGATCAGGCCGACCACCACGACGAACGCCGCGACGATCCCCGTGACCCACAGCGACGTGCGGTGCGCCCGCCGCCGCAGCAGCATGAGCGGCGGGAACAGGATCAGGATGATCGTCAGCTGCACCGCCTCGATCCCGACGTTGAACACGAGCAGCGACCACAGCAGCTGCCACGAGAACGCCTCGTGGATGCCGAGGGCGCCCGCGAATCCGAGGCCGTGGATGAGACCGAACCCGAACACGATCGCGAGCCGCAGCCACCCCGCGCGATCGAGGGCGAAGTGGCTCGTCGACCGCACGTCGAGCACGTCGGCGCGGCCGCGATCCCGCAGCAGCCGGATCAGGTACCACCCGGCCACCGCGGCGATCGAGAACGCGATGACGGGCTCCACGATGATGCCGGGCGGCTGGACCGCGCCGAGCGCCGCGAGGATGAAGGTGATCGAGTGCGCGACCGTGAACGCGGTCGCGGCGAGCACGACCTCGCGCAGCCGGCGGGATCCGGCGATGAGGGCCAGCAGGAACAGGATGTGGTCGGGACCGGTCAGCAGGTGCTCGGCCCCGAGGCGGAAGAACTCGCCGAACCGCTCGTACCAGGTCTGCTCGGTCGAGAAGCTCGTCTGCCGGGAGTCGAGTGTCGCCGATCCCTGCTTGCCGTCGAGGTCGTAGACCACGATCGTCTTCGTGCCCTGGGGCACGTAGTCCTCGGACGCCGGGAACAGCGTCGACCCGATGACGTGCCCGACCTCGGTGCGTCCCGCCTCGGGGCACGTGAAGTCGGCGACGACGGTCGCGTACGGCACGTTCTGCGCCTCGTTCATCGCGATCTTGACGGAGTCGGCGAGGTGCCCCGTGCAGCGCGCGCCGCCGTAGCCGGCCACGGTGAAGCGATCGAGGAGGTAGTGCTCGATCGACGCGCGGTGATCGCGGACGGCGGCCGCCATCCGCGCATCGTCGCCGTCGTTCCACGCCGGCTGGGCCTCCTCGTAGAACGGGTCGTCCTTCTCGCTCGTCGCGACCGAGACGACGAGGAGGTCGTACTCCAGGCCGAGCCGCACCCGGACCCCGCGATCCCCGGTCGGGCTCGCGTCGGCGTAGACGACGGACGCGAAGCCGTGCGCCTCGGCCGGCGCGGGAGCGGCGGCGAGGGTCAGACCGAGCGCGCCGAGGACCGCGACGAGGACGACGACCACCGGGGCGACGACGCGGCGCATCAGCGGATCCACAGCACGACACCCGTGAGTCCGGTCAGCACGGCCGTCACCCCGGCGCGCACTCCCGCGCCGCAGCGCTCGGCGGTGAACGACGCGGGATCGTAGGTCGACGCCATCCCGAGCCCCTCGCCGCGGAAGGACGCACCCGTCCAGTCGACGGCCGTCACGTTCTCGGTCGGCTCGGCGACCTCGGCGCCCACGATGAGGAACTGCTGGTCGAGGTGGCTCGCCGTGACGAGCGCGAGGGCGTCGACGAGGTCGTTGCCGGCACCGATGATGAGGTCGGGGTGCTGGTCGATGGCCCGCACGATGCCCTGCACGTGGTCGCCGTCGGCCTGCACGGTGCGCAGGTCGACGTGCTCGGCGCCGGCCCAGCTGCGTACGGCGTCGGCGACGGCCTTCGCGGGGGCGTCGTCGCCGGCGGTGAGGAGCACGACGCGGTAGCCGGGAGAGGGGCGGACGCCGTCCCACGATCCGGCGCGCGGGTGCACCGTGCTCTCGGGGACCGGCGTGACGCGCGGCGCGAAGCCGGCGCCGGGACGGCCGAGCAGGGAGACGTCGTGCGGCTTCGACCAGTCGGCCGCGCATCCGGCGAGGGTCAGGGTCGCGGCGACGGCGAGCGCCACGACGGGGACGAGGCGGGGGAGGGGCACGGGGGAGTCGCTTCCGATCGGGCGCGCGAGGGCGTCGGGTCTCGGGAATCATGCCGCCGCGCCGCGACCGCCGCCCACCGTTCGCAGTGTTGTTCGCCAGACGTTCATCGGAGCGGGGTCAGGGTCGCCGGTGAGCTTTCTCAGAGGAATCTGGGGATTTCCGACGCCCGTCAACCCCCGAACGGGGGACGTTCTCCCGATGTTCATGCGGTCCCAGGACCGTGGCGAGGCAACACGCCCTTCCCCCTCTTCGAGAGAACGGACACCTCCGAACATGACCCCCCTCTCCCCGGCGCGCCCGCTGGGGTCCGCCCGCCGCCGCGCTGCGGTGCTGCTCTCGGCCGTGGCGCTGAGCGCGTGCGTCTCGCTCAGCGGCATCGCCGCGGTCCCCGCGTTCGCGACCGACACCACGTCCTACACCGGGATCATCCTCGGCGTCGGCGCGGACGAGTCGCAGCGCATCGTCACCTGGTACACCTCGACCGACAGCGCCCAGGTCGTCCAGGTCGCCCCGACGGCGTCGCTCGCGAACGGCGCGTTCCCGGCCGACTCGGTCACCTTCACCGCGACCGGCACCGCGAACATCGCCTCGAGCGGCGGCTACAACCGTCACGCGGTCATCACGGGCCTCAAGGAGAACACGTCGTACTCCTACCGCGTCGGCTCGACCGACGGCGGCTGGTCGACGCCGGCGCCCTTCGCGACCCAGTCGTTCGACGGACCGTTCGACTTCCTGTTCTTCGGCGACCCGCAGATCGGGTCGTCGGGCGACATCGCCAAGGATGGCGCCGGCTGGGCCGACACGCTCGACGTGGCGACGACCAACACCCCGAAGGCCGAGCTCCTCGTCTCCGGCGGCGACCAGGTCGACTCCGCCAACAACGAGACGCAGTGGGACGCCTTCCTCGGCTCCGACAAGCTGCGCCAGTACCCGTGGGCCGCCACCATCGGCAACCACGACGTCGGCGGCAAGGCGTACGAGCAGCACTTCTCGACGCCCAACACCGACAAGAGCGCGAAGTTCTACCAGAACGGCACCGCCACGGCGACGACCTCGGGCGGCGACTACTGGTACATCTACAAGGACGTGCTGTTCATCGACCTGAACAGCAACAGCTACCAGGCGGCCAACGGCAGCGGCGGCGACGCGGCGCACACCCAGTACGTCACGGACGTCATCAACGCCCACGGCGCGGAGGCCAAGTACAAGGTCCTCGTCTACCACCACTCGATCTACTCGCCGGCCGACCACGCGAAGGACGGCGACAACAAGGTCCGGCGCGTGGACTTCCCGACGGTCTTCTCGAACCTGGGCGTGAACCTCGTGCTCCAGGGCCACGACCACAGCTACTCGCGCAGCTACGAGATCAAGAACGGCGCCAAGGCCGTCGCGGGTGAGCAGCCCGGCACCGACGAGGTCTTCCCCGGCCCCGGCGGCGTCATCTACGTGACCGCGAACTCGGCGTCGGGCTCGAAGTACTACGACATCACGGCTCCCGACAGCAGCGGCACCAGCGGTGCCGGCAACGGCGCGGACCCGCTCGACCTCTCGAAGTACTGGTACAACTCGGTCCAGAACCAGGAGCACGTGCGCAGCTACGTCAAGGTGTCGGTGCAGAACGACGCCCTCCAGGTGCAGGACATCCGCTCCGGCACTTGCGCGGCGCCGAACGCGGCCGTCGAGAAGGGCAACGTCGTGTGGTGCGGCCCGAACAAGGGCGTGGACCAGGCCAAGCCGGTCGGCTCCATCGTCGACCAGGTGACCATCCACCCGAACCATGGGAACGGTCAGGACATCCAGGTGGCCGTGCCGGACGCCCCGGTGGGCGACTTCGGCTGGACGATCGACGGCCACAACGGTCTCGTGAACCTCGGGGCTCCCGTGGCGAACGCGACGAACGACTACTACGAGGCCACGGGCCACACCAACACGATCACCGTCGCCGACACGCGCCGCTCGAAGGCGCCGTGGTCGGTCTCGGGCTCGGTGAGCGACTTCCGGGACGGCACCAAGACGTTCTCCGGCAAGTACCTCGGGTGGACCCCGTGGGTGACCTCGGGCGGCGCCGGCGCGACCGCCGGATCCCCCGTGGGCTCGGGCTACGAGGGCGGCAACGGACTCAAGACCTCGAGCACGCTCGGGTCCGCGGTCCAGGGCCACCCGCGCGGCACCGCCCAGCTGCGCGCCGACCTCGACCTCAAGTTCCCCACCGAGGTCGACAAGGGCAGCTACCGCACCACCATGACGATCACCGCACTCAGCAACTGATCGCCCGACCCGGCGGGGTGGGACCTCGGTCCCGCCCCGCCGGGCATCCTCATTTCCCCTGCACATCCGCCCCGCCCCGCTGTTCCGGAGGATCGCCATGATCGCCCGCCCGACTCCCGCCCGCCTGATCGCCCCCGTGATCGCCCTGCTCGTGCTCGCCGGCATCGCCGTCGCCCCGGCGCCCGCCGCGCAGGCCGCGACCGCCGACGACGGCAGCGTCACCTGGAGCGTGCGCACGGCGGCCAACGGGTTCGGCGCCGACCGGACCGGCTACCACTACACGATCACGCCGGGATCCCGCGTCGACGACGCGATCGTCGTCACGAACGGCGGCACGGCCCCCCTCGACCTCGCGGTCTACGCCGCGGACGGCTTCACCACCTCGAGCGGGCAGTTCGACCTGCTCGCGGGCGACGAGAAGTCGAAGAACATCGGAGCCTGGACCGCGGCGGCCGGCCACGTCGCCGTGGCGCCGGGGCAGTCCACCGAGGTGCCGTTCTCCGTGGTGATCCCGAAGGACGCGACGCCCGGCGACTACGCGGGCGGCATCGTCACGTCGCTCGTGACCCCGGACGCGGCGCAGCAGGTCAACGTCGACCGGCGCCTCGGCATCCGCATCTCGCTGCGCGTGACGGGCGACCTGAAGCCCTCGCTCGCCGTGACCGATGCGCAGGTCGGATTCAGCGGCGGCTTCGATCCGTTCGGCGGCGGCAGCGCGTCCTTCGACTACACGATCCGCAACACCGGGAACGCCGTCGTCTCGGCGACGCAGGCGGAGAAGCTGGCCGGCCCCTTCGGCTGGTTCGGCGCGACGCCGGGGAAGCGCGCCGCGACGCCGCAGCTGCTGCCGGGGGAGAGCTGGCGCGTCCGCGTGCCGTTCTCGGACGTCGCGACGGCGTTCGCCGCGATCGGCACCGCGACGGTCACGCCGATCGTGACCGACGCATCCGGATCGACGGACGCCCTCGAGCCGGTGGTGGTCTCCGCGGCCGCACCCGCGATCCCGTGGATCTGGCTGATCGTCGCGGTCGTGCTCGCCGGGCTCGTCGTCGCCCTCCTCCGTGTCGTTCCGCGCCTGCGGACTCGTCGCCGGGAGCGCGAGGACGCCCGCGTGCAGGAGGCCGTGGCGCTCGCGCTCGCCTCGACGGAGAGCGAGAAGGAGACGGAGGCGGCCGCCGGCCGGTGATCCGCGGCCGCGTCGCGCGCGCATAGGGTTGAGGAATGTCGACCCTCTCGGAGCTGGCGGTCGCGCAGGGACGCACGGACGCCGATGTCGAGTGGCTGCACCTGCTGGTCGCCGACGGGCAGCTGATCGCCGATCTCGCCTTCGCGGACATCGTCCTCTGGCTGCCGAGCGCCGACGGCGGCTTCATCGCCGCCTCCCACTCGCGGCCCTCCTCGGCGGCGACGCTGTTCTACCGGGACTTCGTCGGGCAGCCGATCAAGGCGGAGTGGCGCCAGCAGGTCTCGGACGCCTTCGCCACCGGGGAGATCATCGACACGGCCGCCCCCGACTGGTACGAGGAGACACCGACCCGCGTGCGCGCCGTGCCGGTCATGCGCCGGCTCGCGCCGAACGAGTCGGAGACGACGCACACCCCGATCGCGGTGCTCACCCGGCACAGCAACCTGAGCGAGGCGCGCACGCCGAGCCGGCAGGAGCTCACCTTCAACCAGTGCGCGAACGACCTGTTCGCGATGATCGCCTCGGGCGACTTCCCGGACCTCGGCGCGCCGTCCGGTCCGCGCCGAGGCGCCCCGCGCGCCGCCGACGGCCTCATCCGCCTCGACGTCGACGGCCGGGTCACCTTCGCGAGCCCCAACGGCCTCTCGGCCTTCAACCGCATGGGATTCCAGGGCGAGCTCGAGGGCGAGTCGCTCGCCGAGGTCACCACCCTGCTGCTGCAGGGCAAGCTCATCGTCGACGAGTCGCTCCCGCTGGTCGTCACCGGGCGCGCGCCGTGGCGCACCGACATCGAGGCGCGCGGCGTCACGGTGACGCTCCGCACCATCCCGATCCGGCATCACGAGGAGCGCGTGGGCGCCATCGTCCTGGTGCGCGACGTCACCGAGGTGCGGCACCAGGAGCAGGAGCTCATCACCAAGGACGCGACGATCCGCGAGATCCACCACCGCGTCAAGAACAACTTGCAGACGGTCGCGTCGCTCCTGCGGATCCAGAGCCGACGCGCGCGCAGCGACACCGCGCGCGAGGCGCTCACCCAGGCCATGCGCCGGGTCGCGGCGATCGCCGTCGTGCACGACACCCTGAGCCAGGGGCTCAGCCAGAACGTCGACTTCGACGACGTCTTCGACCGCGTGCTCATGCTGATCGCCGAGGTCGCGTCGACGCACAACACGACGGTGCATCCGACCAAGAAGGGCAGCTTCGGCGTGCTGCCGAGCGAGTACGCGACGCCGCTGGCGCTCGCGCTCACCGAGCTCGTCACGAACGCCGTCGAGCACGGGCTCGCGGGCCGCGACGGCACGGTCGAGATCTCGGCCAAGCGCCGCGACCAGCAGCTCGTCGTCAAGGTGCGCGACGACGGCGTGGGACTGCCCGAGGGTCAGGTCGGGTCGGGACTCGGCACGCAGATCGTGCGCACGCTCATCCAGGGCGAGCTCGGCGGCACGATCGACTGGCACACCCTCGAGGGCGAGGGGACCGAGGTCACGATCGAGGTGCCGACGCTCTGGATGACCCACGCATAGTCGCCCCGCGTCGCGTTCTCCGGACCGGGATGGTGCCGTATGGAGCGGCCGCCAGGCGGGTGCGGAGCCTAGGAGGCGCGGCGAGCGCGTGCGGCGCGACGCTTGAGAGCGCGGCGCTCGTCCTCGCTGAGGCCACCCCACACGCCCGAGTCCTGGTTGGTCTCGAGGGCGTACTGGAGGCACTGTTCGGTCACCGAGCAGCGGGCGCAGACGGCCTTCGCCTGATCGATCTGGTCGACGGCGGGCCCGGTGTTGCCGACCGGGAAGAACAGCTCGGGGTCTGCAGTGAGGCAGGCGGCCTTGTCACGCCAATCCATGTGGTGCTCCTCTGTGTTGCTCTGACGCGAGCGCACGGCAAAGGACGGTGGTTGCGGCCGCGCGCAGCTGAAGGGAATCCGTAGATTGGGGGAATAGTCTTCGGACTCACCTACCGCGTTGTAGGCGTCACATCAACCGCGACAAGAGTTTCATACTTGTTACGGCAAATCAATGGTTTCGAATTGGACCGACCCTGTGAACCCACCGCATCGTCCCGCCCTGTTGTGGGTGCTCGCGGCGCTGCTCACGGTCGAGTTCCTGCTCGTCGCGGCCCTGACGGTGCTGTCCGTCGTCGCGGTGGTCGAGGGGGGTGCGGGGAGCCTCGCGAGCGGCGTCGCGCTCACCGTGATCGTCGCGCTCGCGGCGATCTGGCTCGCGGCGATGGTGATCGGAGCCCTCCGAGGCCAGTCCTGGATCCGTGCCGCCGCGGTGGTCTGGCAGGTCATCCAGATCGCCGTCGGCATCGGCGCGCTGCTCGGCGCGCTCTCGCAGCCGTGGATCGGGTGGCCGCTCGTCGTCGTCGGCGTCGCGGCGTTCCTCCTGCTCTTCACGCCGTCGGTCGTCGCCGCGACCCGGCGCCGCGACGACACCGCGGTCTAGCGGCCCGGACCCGGCGAGATCAGGCCGCGAGCCCCAGCTTCTTGCGCAGCGACGCGACGTGCCCGGTGGCCTTCACGTTGTACTGCGCGAGCTGGATGCGGCCCTCCTCATCGATGACGAAGGTGGACCGGATCACCCCGACGATCTTCTTGCCGTAGAGCGTCTTCTCGCCCCACACGGCGTACGCCTCGTGGACCGCGCGGTCCGGATCGCTGAGCAGCGGGAACGTCAGGTGCTCCTCCTCCGCGAACCTCTTGTTCTTGGCCGGCTGATCACGCGAGACCCCGAGGACCGCGTACCCGGCCGCGGCGAGCGAGCCCAGATTGTCGCGGAAGTCGCACGCCTCCGTGGTGCACCCGGGCGTGGACGCCTCCGGATAGAAGTAGAGGATCACCTTGCGGCCGCGGAGATCGGCGAGCGCGACGGTGTCGCCGTCCTGATCGACGAGTGCGAAATCCGGTGCGACGTCGCCGGCCTCCAGGCGTGATGCAGCCATGTTCTTCTCCTGTTAGAGTTGGTCCCCGGCCCAGTCAATCAGGGCCGAGCACCTCTAGCTCAATTGGCAGAGCAGCTGACTCTTAATCAGCGGGTTCCGGGTTCAAGTCCCGGGGGGTGTACCACCCGAGACGCCCCGGTCGAGCATGTGCTCGCCGGGGCGTTCTGACTCTCGCCTCTGCCGTAACAGAGCTACGCAATCGCCTTCCCACCAGGCGTCTTGTGCGAGCCTGTCGTCACTCGGGCGGGAGGCTGGTCCCGCCCCGGTCTCCACCAGGCCGTACCCGTTGAGCAGGACCATGAGCACTTCACCCGACGACAGGACGACGGGGTTCACCACCCGGCAGCTCCGATCCGGTGCCCGGACGGACGCCCGGGTCGCGCCCCGCGCCGTCCCGATCCACCTCACCGCGGGCTTCGAGCTCGCCGACTTCGATGCGGCCGCCACGCAGTTCCACGGCGGCGACGGCTACTCGTACACGCGCGTCGCGAACCCGACGACCGACGCCCTGGAGCGCCGGATCGCGGACCTCGAGGGCGGCGCCGAGGCGCTCGTCGTCGGCAGCGGCCAGGCGGCGACCTCGATCGCGCTGCTCGGGCTGCTCCGCGCGGGCGACCACATCGTCTCGGCCGCGAGCATCTACGAGGGCACGCGCGGGCTGCTCCTCGAGAACCTGAGTCGGCTCGGGATCACGGTGGACTTCGTCGCCGACGCGGCGGACCTCAGCG
>Ga0247757_10001194_pt1 | contig 18429 bp, 13 predicted proteins | sample UWRJL126311R4_FD_180929 | JGI IMG/M metagenome (GOLD analysis project Ga0247757, IMG submission 180929) | Plant litter microbial communities from Arlington Agricultural Research Station in Wisconsin, United States - UWRJ-L126-311R-4 | ecosystem: Environmental > Terrestrial > Plant litter >... | reverse complement strand
GAGGGGGCGCATGAGCAGATGACCAGCTTAAGTGAGTCTGCACAGCTCTTCATACACGTACGTTAGCGACCGTTTTGTTCAGAGAATACAGAGGCAGCAAAGCTGTAGAAGAATCATGGATGTCAGCAACGAGCAGTGGGGATTGTTGAGGTTTCTGGTTGCATCTATGCGTTCCTACTTCCTAGAGAGTTGATGTGCACGGCCCCTCACGTTATGCCAACCACGGTTAAGCGCCGGTTGATGCGTGTATGCTGCAACAACCTCCAGAAAACTTGCGCCAGCAATTGACGACCACGGAATCCACGATATCTTACCATGTTCGCTCCCGCCCGCCGGCGCTGCGCTCGCAGCCTCCTGGAAACGTCCAGGCAAACCTCCGACCTCCCCGTTTTTCTTTTACCAGCTTTCCAGGCACCCACCGCCGCCTCGAGGACCTTCGCAACAACTTCACCCTGCCAATCCAAAATTGGCTCCGCGCCGCTGTCTATCCCACCGGGAGTTACATTCAAAATTCTTCCACCATCAGCACGGTCAAAGGGAGCGCGTATGCAGGCCATGTCGACGGTACAAATCAAGGGGCCGCTGGGCGAGCTATCAATGGAGATACCTCCCTACGTAAACATCAACGAGAATGCTGCTGGGTCGGGTCCTACTTTGACGGTACAGGACCCGTCGGACAAGAAGCAAAAATCCATGTGGGGTACGTTTGCCATTGCGCCCATCCGTTTGCGTCAAAGCTGATTTGCCGCAGGAACCACGCGCGCCTATCTCCAAAACCATATCTTAGGTGTTAGCGAAGGCCACTCTGCTATCCTCCGCTTCAATGGCGTTGGCTACCGTGCTTCAGTCGAAACCACAGCGACCACCGTCGAGCCGGAATTCCCCGGCCAACAGTTCATAAACCTAAAAGTCGGATACTCTCACCCCATTGAGCTGGGCATCCCCAAGGGGGTAACAGCCAGCACGCCACAGCCAACTCGCTTACTTTTAGAAGGCCCAGAAAAAGAAGTGGTTATGCAGTTTGCAGCGAATATAAGAAAGTGGAGAAAACCAGAACCTTACAAGGGTAAGGGTATCTTTGTAAATGGGGAGACTATCAGGATGAAGAACAAGAGAACTAAGTAGTAGCGGTAGACGTGTGTACTATATGTATTGGCAGTGTAACATATCGAGAGGGAGACGGAGGTGGCATAGGAATATATCACTATGCTACGAGATTCTCAGCAGTATCAAGCTCTGCTTATGGCTCGTCAAACCGAACAGCTTCGATTCCAATAATGAATATTTTAGCTACACTTTAGAAAAACGATGTGAATGCATTACTGGACTTGAGTTTTTGATATAGCAATACTTAGTGGGCGCTCAATACTGATGCATTCTAGAGTTTCATAGCTAGCGAGCGTCCTCGGCTCTGAATCCTGACATTGAACTTTAATGAATCTACGGAAACAAGCAATCCAGCAGGCAGAAATACCGCTTGAACAGCTTCGAACCGATGCTCTTCAACCATGTTATCCGCTTAGGAAACCGAAAGTTGATCGCCACCATTTATCTTCCGAAGGACTCCTAACCCCTGCATCGACGCCGACAGGCAAGGATAAAAGAGTAATGAAGGGTTTCCAGCAGTGACGAGCAACTACTTGCTCCCAGGCTCTTCCTTCTCTATTTGTGCAGCTCGATCATTCCGTCAACGATCTCACCCCAAGAAGGCCGCTTCGCCTCGGCCGGCATCGCCATTCCCGCTCGAAGCCCCGCCTCTCCAGTCTGCCGTCGAACCAGCCAGAACTGCAACTTCTTCTCTCCATCCCATCGCTCATCCAGCTCATCCAGCTTGGCATGCACTTGCTGCAAATGTGCGTAGTACGGGAGATGCGGAGGGTAGTTCTGCAAGCGAATTGCCGCGGCCGCTACCAAGAGGGTCGAGTCCGTGACAATTTTGATGTCGCAGATGAGCTTGTTCTGGTCCAGGACGACAAAAATGGCATCCAGAGCACGGATCAAGGCTTCCATGGTAGCGTGTTTCTTGGTCTGCGGGAAATAGGCAGGGACCCTACCGTAGGAATCGTAGGAAATATCCGTGACGGAGAAGCTGCCGATGTGGACACCGTAGCAGGCGAAGTTCCGGTCCTGGGTGGAGCCACACAGACGGCCGATGTGGACGACCAGCGTAGAGCATGTCACACGTGGCTCGAACTGCGAAGAGGGCTGCTTCTGCAACTGCTGTATTTTCCATTTGGGGTTGAAGGTGACAAGCGGGAAGCCCGGCCTAAATGTTTCGAAGCATTTGTAGTTGGCGTCCTGGGAGGGTTTGAAAAGGAGGTCGTCAATGCACTTGCGAGACTTGATCGGCAGAGTAGAAAAGGAGCGGCTGGCTTTTTCGACCGCCTTGTCCATCTTTTCGGGATCAAGCTCGTGGTTAAGCTTGCAAAGGTGATTGCCTGGGTCCATAATATTGGGGTTCGTGCCACCGCGTGCGAAGGGCATGTCACCGGCTGTGAAGTACGTCCTGTTATAGACTTTTCCGGGCCCGTAAGTTCCAACCATGTCAATAGGTATGAATTCCATACCAGGTCCGAGATGCATGGTAGATTTGAGGCTCATGCCATCTTTTGAATTCATGCCGTCTTTGCCAACCTGGGTGAGTGAGTACCGGCGCACCGTCTCGCCCATCTTGTGAAGGGTTTCAAGGTGTTTGGCTGGGCCCGTCTGGTACGTGCGACTCAACTCATAGGCGTGCCCACTCATATCCTCCAAAAACTTGCGAGTCTCAGACGAGACATCAGACTTGGAGACCTGGTCGCCTGTGGACTTGGGAACCTGGCCATCTGTAGGCTTGAGAGACTGGAGGTAAGTGTCGTATCTAAGATTGAGTTTGACCGCCTCCTTGCCATCGGCTTGATATTCTAAGCTGGAGATATGAATGCCAGTATTATCTCCAGACTTAGTGTCCCCATTAGACTGGGTTGGACGATGGATCTTCGCTGCATTATGACCAAACTCCTTGTTCGGGCTATGGAGGTGATCACCGGCGGCCTCAACACTGCCAGACATTAGTTCCATCTTCTTTCCCTCCTCATTTTTCTGGCGCTCGGAACGGGCCGTCTTTACTAACTTTTTTCCAAACATGGGGGGGATAATACCGCCTTCATGATAGACATATTTTCTCAAGCCGGGGGCGAGACGGGGAAAAGCTTCGGGGCGGTCAGCCATCGGCTTCCTGTTCTCGGCGAACTGGTTCTTGAGCTCGCTTGTCTCCGACTTGTTTCCTATATCATCAGGCTTCTTGCTCAAATCAGAAGGACCATCCTGGACTGGCTCGTCGCGATTTATATCTAGGCCAGAGAGGCGATCGACAACAGCCGCAACACCTCCAGGCATCGAGCGGGGCTTCCGCTGCTCTACCAGAGAAAGGTCCTCGTCAACGGCGTCGGCGACGTCGACGACATCGAAGTCGCTATCCGAGTCCATACTGTCTTCGATATTATCGTAATCATCCATGCTATGCTCGTTGTCCTCGAATTCGACGACTTTGCTCGGGATTGCCATTGCGAGAGGAACAGCGGGGGTTCTTGAGTTGTAGCTCCTCCGGGGTGGGTAGAGGTAAGAGTAAACGGGTGGGTAGAGGTAAGAGTAAACGGGTGGGTAGAGGTGAGAGTAGGCGAGTGGGTCAAGGTGAGAGTAAACGGGTGGGTCTGGGGGTTTATATGCACCTGACGTGTAGAGTGGCGCCCGAAAGTCATAGCGCTCGAACAATCATGTGAGCGTACAATAGGATTTCACAATACAGAAAATGATTCACCTTAAGGGAAAAAGTCGAAGAGTATTTCCTCCCCAGGTGATGCTATTGATTTATCGATTGTAGCAGTCATAGCAAGGCCCAACGCCGTCTATGTGCCAGCAAATAGCTGGTTGCGAAGCAGCTCCTCCTCCTCCTCCTCCTCTTCTCTTTCTTCACCATCGTCGTCCTCAGAATCGAATACCATGCCATGCAAGCCCTCGCTTTCCCCGCCGATCAACGGTGCTCTCTCACCTTTGTGTCGTGCAAAATGGCCACCCACACTAATAGCCAGCGTGCTAAGTCCATGTACAAACACACTGCCTAGGACAACGAAGCAAATGATAGGATACACAAGGGTAATGGTTCTCTGCTTCTCTATCGGCATGTCATCTGGTGGGGAGGGCAGAGGAAGCGAAGTATCCGTCTCCAGTTGGGCGCGAGCTTCGATAGCAAGAAACAAAGCTCCAACACCTATAGGTCCGAAATGCCCGCAGAAGAGAGCCTCCGTGCTGGTCTTTACATGCGGGAGAAATCTCAACTTGTACATGGAAAACACGATAGGAATCCGCCTGAACAAAAGCACCACAACGAGGAACCCAATGAGCCGGCCAGGCGTTATAGCATCCAGCTTGTTGAACGAGGCCCAGGGGATCATGGCGCCAAAGAAAACGAACAGCGTACTATTGAGCACAAGATCGATGACGATGGGGAGTCGGGCGTCTGCCGTGGGAAAATTGCCGCCGTGTGAGAACCCGACACCTGCGAAGAAGGTGACTAGGAAGTCGTCTACACCTAGAGTCGACGCGATTCCGAGAGAGAACACGGCTAACAGGAGATAGAAAGATAGATAGCTCGCAGAACCCATCATCTCCCGCTTGTAGCTGAACCTGAAGATGCTGTTGAACCCATATCCAATGGCCAACCCAAGAATTGTGCCTAGAGCGCACTGGTATATGATCGTGATTAGGAACCACTTCTTGACGATGCCAGCAACGGTCGTCCTTGTAAGGATGCTAAGTCCGAGATACAAGAAAGGAAATGAGACGCCATCGTTGCAGCCAGACTCTGCCGAGAGCAAGTCTCGGATGCGTTTAGGAACTCGCGTGCTGAACTGAGAATTAGACAGCACCGACGCTGCGAGCACCGGATCCGTAGGCGTGAGGCAGGCCGAGATGATCATGGCAGTTGGAATGTCTGTTTCGAACAACACCACGACGAATGTGGCGCAAATAATCCATCCGAACGTCATGACTGGACCGAGAAGTACAAGAAGGTCCCTCCATTTTTTGCTAAAGTACGACTGCGGCAGCTCTAGTCCAACGGCAAAGCATTGGATGCCGGCGATGAGTCGAGTGAACTCTTGCACTATATCGTCACCAAAGCCCCAGTCATACGGCCTCAGCATGCCCAGGCCTCGCGGACCGACAATGATGCCAAAGACCGTGGCCAGAGGCGGTTCGGATAAATGTAGGCGATTGCGGATCTGGAGCGAGAACAAGGCATAGGATAGTAGAAAAAAGGTAATGACGCCGAACGTTACATGTGGTCCCGTCGGCTCCAGCTGTTTCCACGCCATCTTGGGCTCTCTTGATAAACCACAGTCACCAATGAAATGAGATGTAGGCAGCTCGCAGTAAGCTAAGCAAGACGTGTAATTGGCTTGATGGCGACGCACATTATGCAGCTCAGGGAAGAGATAATCAAAAATTGAAAGCCCGAGGGAAAAAAGAAATATGCCAGCTGTGGGAGCTAAAAAGGGCTTTTCTTGGTAAGAATGATGGAGGATCCTGTGATGACGAAATCCCCCGAAAGCAGAGTGGTTTGGGCCTGATCATCCAACACGAGACGCAAGCTTCTGATAGGCCATGAATCGTAATACTGAAAATCCGCGATTGGTTGAATCAGCGCGATTTTCATGGAAAAAGCCATTGGATGACATGCAGCCGGATCTGCATCGAGAATTGCGCATGTAGATCCTTGCAAAGTATATCGTAATTGATACAGACACGCGTTTTCGTGCGAATTAGTCATCTGAAGCTATTCGCGAGCTGTGGACTTTATGACGCACTAAAAAGTAGAGGAACGCGCCTCTTGGAGGTACAAATGGGCGCTGATGTTCCAATGTGTAGAATTTGGTAGGTAAATGCATGTATTAGACTGGACCTGATCCTATATATTGTTTCTCATGACGACCAAAGCTCACAGATGCATTCTTTGACATGTAGTTGAAAGTATCACTGAATCATATTTTGTTGATCCTGTACGCTATGGAGCACCTTCTCTTCCCTTTATGCCAGCCCAAAACGCCTGCCTAGTCAATGCAGCTCAGTTTTCTCGATCGCTTATGGGGCGGAAGATAGAAATACATGAACAATTACATCCGGAACATGACAATCGCAGTCCCGGTAGTGGTATCTTTTACTAGCCAATCTATGCGTCATCCGGGGGCGGAGAAAAGAAAGAGATGCGTATTCGGTGTGCCTGATTTCATGACGTTAGCTTATGACTCTAAAAGAGGATTGGTGCTGACTCACCGAAGGCAATTTTGGAATGACCACAGCAAGCGTGGCCAGAGTGTTTATGATAAAGTATGTGAGATCGTAGCGGGTATAATGCGTGCTGACCAAGAATAGAGCAATGGGCACAAAGAGTAGAAACTTCTTCGCTGGCGTGTACTGGTCCCCGTTGTCAATCTGCTCCCACATATTGAGGTTGTCGTAGGCTCCAGAATTGAAATCGAAGGGCACGCCGCGGACGTAATGAAACATGAGATACGAGCCGGCCATGTAGGAGATGTTTGTGAGGGTCCATGACGTCTCCTGCGACACGCCCGGTATAATGTCAAATAATATCTTGCCGAGGACAATGAGCACGAAGTGGATTACCCATGCGCCTGTGAGAGAATGTTAGTCGTGCTTTGCAAGAGAGGCCACACGTCCCAACGTGCAGCAGAACAGGATGCTCCCACCACAGCCGGCTCGCGTGCCAGGTACGTAGACCACTGACCTTTAGCATTCACCCATTGCGCGTTCAAGTTGGGAAGAGCAGCCTGGTCGCTGAGTTGCTCGAGCGATTCGGGGGGTTCGGTGTAGACAAGACTACTGCTACGCCGCCTCCGGGCCTCCTTTGCGTCAAGGGGCATGTTGCCAGGCGTCGAGGAGGGTCGGCGGGGCCGCGGGTCGCCGGCGAAGCTCAATCGGGAGGTGCGGTTGAGGAGTATGGGTGACAGTTTGGCGGTATTGGTGGGAGTCTGGAGGGTAAGGTATCGTGGGGTTGTGGTCTTCTCGTGACAAATGGATGATGTCTAGAACGTAAGGGCAGGGCAGCAAGTACGCAGGATCCCCAATGGCCACGGTGGCGTGTGGTTGGATGGATGTCTTAGTGCGTACGCAACACCTTTCCGGCCTGTCCGAGCTTCGACGCGGTGAACGAATGGCAGATGGGTGGGCAGAGGGCGAGCGATGAGGCCGTCGAGGGGCGCCGTGGGAGGCTGGGGCGGAGGGCGATAGAGGGGAGAAAGAAACTGCCCCTGATGCACGGCGACGGGCGCGGAAGGAGGGCAGGTGACCGCTTTCTTGGAGATTTGGGGCGTGGAGGCACATTGCGGCCATCTGGACGCACGGGCCGCCGACGTGCGTCTGGCTCGCCCGACTACGCCCTTGTCCGCTGCCTCGACTCTCCAGCTCTCCGACACGACTCTCCCCATCCCACCGCCGGACCACGCCATGGCCTCGCACGCCGATCCGCCCGAAGCCCAGCTGCATGCCGACGCCCACCCAGACCAGCCCGCCGACAGCGTGCACCGGCCGACCGTGAAGCGGTCATGGAGGTAAGGACACACGCGCCTGGCAGGGCACCGCAGCGCGCTGACGACATCCAACAGACGCAAGTACCGCAAGATGCGCGTCAAGTTCGACGAGACGATGGGCGCGAGCAACAACCTGATCTTGGACGAATGGAAGGCCCAGGCCCTCGCGCGGCGGCTGCGCGAGCAGAACGAGTGCGTTCTTCGCGCCATCCAGTTCCGGACAACACTGACAGCAGACAGCCAAATCCTCGAGCTGCTCCTAGATATGAACGAGACAGCTCGCCTCCCCTCAAACCTCCGCATCGACCTGCGCGAGCCTTCGGAGATCGCAGCCAATGCCAATATAGAGACAGATCCCCAACTCCTTCAAGAACGCTTGCACGACCTCCGCACGCAGCTCACCGATGGCATCATCTCGGCCGACGAATATACAGCGCGCGCTGATCAGCTGCATAACTCGCAGTCCGTCCAATTGACCCACTCGCTCGCCAACATCGAGGCCAAGGTGCCACACACCACTGCACCGCCAGACTCACCTATAGACGGCATTGACCTTAGTGAGACAGCTCCTGGCTATATGTCGCCCACTCATGAGGAGGAATACTTGTTGGCTATGGATGTGGCCCTTGCCGACCCCGGCGTCCAGGATGGTCGCATCCGCATTCCCCAAACGCACCCGGCACCCACTGAGAAAGATCTCACAGTAAGGAACCCAGATAGTGTCTATAACTGGCTCAGAAAACACCAACCGCAGGTCTTCCTACAGGACAAGGACCCGCAACATCTAGAAAATCTTTCAGAGAAATCAGCAGCACGTGCTGGCGGTGCCGGACGTGGAAAGCGCCAATCAGCCATCACCGGCACTCCAGGACCCAAGACGGACCCAGATGATGAAGATGGCTTCGTTGCTGAGTCAGGCGGAGGAAACGGCAAGGGACGTAAAAGCAAAGCGGGGGACGAGGACCCTGCATACCGACCTAAGGGGGGAAGCAGCCGCCCGTCCAAGCGAAAAAGAGAGGATGGCGAAGTCGCACCGAAAGGCACTAAAAAGAAGACTAGAATGAGCACTGGCACAGTTGCTTGACGGTGCGTGTCAATCTGTACTAATATATTTCCTAGATGAGCTGGACGTGAATCAGTCCACACGGTTCAATATTTTTTGGTAGTTCTGGCGTCAACGGATATTCGGCGTCCATATACCCTCCAGAGCGATTGGAAAGCATCTTCAAGGTTGGGTTCACGCGATAAGGCAGAAAAAGCCTCGCTTGATACGGCTCTTTTGTATTTTTCTTTAAACAAGAAATGTATCAATCCATTGCCATGCCAACATTTGTTCTATGCTGTGCTATCTCGAAGACAAAAAAAAAAGAAAAGAAAAGAAAACGCCATGGGTATGCAAATAGCGTTTAAAAAAAAACTCATCAACCGTCGTAGACTTTCAGTCGAAGCTCATTCAACACAGATCCAACACCTCGATCTCGCTCTCCCGCCATCTCCGCCGCGCCTTGTCTCTGGGCACTTCGCCGCCCTTCTTCTCGGGACCCTCGGCCTCCACGAACGCCCACGACCCAGCGAGGCTCTTGCGCAGTATGATCTCGCGCTTCTTCTTCGCCTGCGCCTTCCATGCCGCGGGCGGGGAGGCTCGGCGCGAAGAAGCTTCCCCGGCGCTGGCTGCGTGTCCCCGCGGCGAACGGCGTACTTCGGGAGATGAGAAGAGTAGAGGGGGTGGAGAGGAAGGTACGCGAGAAGGATGCACGTCCGAGACTTCGTCTGCGGGCGGAGCATGGGGTGGTGATGAACGTGTCAGGTCTAGGCTTTCGATTTCGGGCGAGGCAGATTTCGTCTTGCGGAGACGGGGGGAGAAGCGGCGCGGCGCAGCGGTGGTTGAGGTGTGGTGTTTAGAGGGTTTAGTGGATGTGGAAGCGGTGCTGGATGTGGAGGATGTGTTTGAAGTCTTGGAGACCAGGGGCGGACGCGTGACGGAGGGTCTGGCTTCTGTCCGTGTGGGCCTTGAGGATACAGTTGGTTGCGGTGGGAGCAGAGAATGTAGAGGCGAAGTGAGAGTTAGATCGAGCGTTTCCACTTCGAATTGTGGTGCCAGTGATATAGGTGCTGTATCACGGAGAGGCGACTCCCTTCGAGGCTTCGTTGAGGTGTTACCAACGTTTTCCACATATCGAGTGTTCCTTGTCTCATCTTGCTTGGAGACGCTGTGATTGTTGCATCTCGAGCGGTACGAGATGTGGAAGCGTTCCTTTTCGTGCGTGTCTCTGCTTTGCTTGCAAGGGCTGGGGATGGAGAGGGAAGTGTAGGCAAATCAACCAAGTCTAATGTTTCTATTGTATCCATAGATGGCGAATTAGAACGGTTCAATGAATGTTCGGGCATAGTGTGTGATCGCCGCATTGGTCGATGTCGTCTCTTATTAATACTGGAAGGCAACTCAGGAACGGGTGAGAGCGATCGTTCTCGTGAGGGTTGTGGAGGTACAGGGTTGATTCCTTTCATTGGAGATGAGGACAGAAGGCTCACGACTGCTGCTGACGCTTTCGGGGCTGCCTGTAGCGTATCAACTGGGTCTGGGGTTACATTCTTTGCTTTTGACCCAGCGCGCGTGGACTTCACCCCAGGTTTCGTGACCTTTGCAAAGCGCCCAATTGAAGCCTGTGGTGCGCTTCCAGTGGTTTTGTTTCGTCCGCCTCCACGGGGCTTAGCGGTCGGTTTGACAGCATCGTTAGCTGATGCTGTGCGTTGGGGTTTGATCGGCCTTCGTCGCCCAGCTTCCCAATCCTGGACTTTGAGTGGTACACCAACTTTCACATAGCTTTCCATAACCCACACCCTCACAGGCTTGGTGGGGTCAAACTTAGTCGGACCGCGTTTCTTAGGCCCAGCTTCGCCATCGTCGTCGATTTCGAGCGGTAGCTCCTCGTCCGCATCAGCTTCTTCATCTACCTCCTCATCTGGTTCTTCACCACTGAGATCAATCGTGACTAGTTCAATTGGCGTGAAGCTCACACGTAGCTCGGTGCAGTTGTCAGTAATTGCATGCTGCCGCTTTCCATGGATGCCTTTGACAAGAAGGCCCTCATCCTCCTCAATGACTTGAATATCGTCAGTAGGCAACCTGTCAAGTTTTTGGCTTCTCAAACGAAGTTGTTGAACAAAGAGCGAAGGCGCAAGGCTTCGAATGAAATGTTTGGCACCTTCCAGGTTGACCCAGTCGAAGGCATCATAAACAAAACTGCGCAGTCCAACAAAGTCAAGATCCTGATCCCATTTAAGCACCTTCTTGAGCTTATCAAGTCCGGCGTTACTTGAGATGGCAGGGTGGGTATAGTAGCCTAGGATGTCTGTACGGGGGAAATCGTCCGGGATGCGCATGCTCGGACGTTTTCGAGCGAACAGCTTGCTCTCGTTTGTATTGATCTCGTGCTGCAGTCTTTCTCTCCACTCTTTAATAGCTTTTTTGTCGTTCCTAGCAATTTTACACAGATCGTGTCCAAATCCGGCTCGTGCTGCCTCGCATGCTGTCTTGGGACCGATTCCAGGAATACCTTCTGGGACATAATCACCACCACTCATAAGGGCAACCAAGATCATTCCTTCGCGATCAAGCCCCGATGAACCATTTTTCGTCTCAACAGCATCGTACACATTGACATGCGTCGGCGTCTTACTGGAGCTTTGTTCTGGCGACCAATTTCGAATTGTCACTCCACTTCCAAACATAAGCGTATCAACATCCTCGCTCAAAACAGCATCCACGACACCTTCTTTCTGTAACAATGCACATTCCGCTTCTGCCTCCCCAGGCGCTAAGTGAATGGGGAACCCGAATTGCTTGAGAAGCTGTTTTGCGAGAAACTCGGGTATAGATGCAACAGTGGGGCCCGTCCTTTTGTTGCGCTTGAAGGGAGGTTTATTAGGCCCATCAAACACAAAAATAGGATGTATCGAGAGAGAGATCAGGCGTAAAAGGCGGTAATAGAAGGTTCGTAGGGCAGGGTTTGTGCCGCCTAACAGTCGCAAGTTAACACGCAGCGCATTTGACAACCACTCAGCATCTCTTACCTTTGCTAGCCTGGATCTGAAAAAGCCATATGGATACATCAATAGCAATGCGCAACGGTCTGCCCTTCTCCTCGAACTTCTCAACGGCGAGCTTAGAGAGGGCTACGCGCCGGCCGGGCCCAATCTCTTTGTAGATGCTGCAACTGTAAGCTGATGCGATGCAAGTAAATTATTGCTTTCCATACCCGTGAATGCCCATTGCAACTCCATGCTCCGCTGCTGCCTCACTGTGTCGCTTCTGTCGTGGTGTAGGCGCCCAGTCGCCGCGGGCCGATTAGATTGTTGCTATAGCGACAGCCTGAAAGTGACGCACAACAGCTATCCATCTCAACTTTGGATACCCGGCGACCGCATTTTTAGCGCGCGTTCCACACCACGACCAAACACTATGGCGCCTCACGCCGCTTCGGGGGATGATACTTATCCCGACTCTTCGCCAGATCCTCTTGCTATGTCTTTCAACGAAATTAGGATGAGGTCACGGCGTGCCGCGACGCGCACAACAAAACAACCGCTGGCGTCAACATCGCCCAGCAAGCAGAACCGCAAGCCAGACGTTCAAGAGTTCGAAATTTCATCACCATCTAAGCAAATGGTGCTCAGTACCCCCCGCACTGGCGGCGCAAGCCCATGGCGCATCAAGGTTACAGTGGAGGCAGAGCCAGAGGGATCAGACGAGAATGCGACGCCAACTGTGAAGCGATATACGCGCACCAAGACGACCACGGTTCCGCTAAAGGACCCGGACAACTCATCCCCAGTCAAAAGGCCCCGCGGACGACCGAGGAAGTCAGACACAGCTCCAGCGGCCAAGCGTAATGGTACTCCTGTTAGGAAGAGGTCCACTTCTAAAACGCGCCGGCCAAGTATAGGTGCCGATGCGCATGCTGATCAAGAACAGCGCGATGCTCCGCCCAAGAGAAAGAGAGGCCGTCCTAGGAAGAGTATTCAACGGCCTGCAGAGGACGAAGCATCGCAAGTCATTGAAGAAGCTATCCCACGTGATCTAATGGCTGATCCGGCGATATTTGAAGACATGGACGAGACAACAATAGATAAGACGCAGAAGCTGGATGATATACCCGCAGCCAATACATATTTTTCTATTCCTACTAAGAGCCCTAGTCCAAACGAGGCAACGTCCTTGCCTCTAAGTGGGAGCAGAAAATCAATCGTGATAGATCCAGAGAAGTCCCTGAAATCTACGCCCGCACGATCGGATCTGTCAAACCGCCTCAAGGCACGACGAAGCACACCAGTGGCAACTCGCAAAACTGCAATAGAGATTTCGTCGGACTCAGAATCAGATGAAGAGAGCAGCATCGACACCCCTTCCGGCACCGATGAGGAGCCATTAGAAGTCCAGGCTCGTTCCTTAGTGGAGTTCCAGAATATTCCTGCAAACAATGGAATGCATGACGATGAATTTGAGCCTGAGCCTGCAATGCAGGACGACGAGGCCGACTATGAGGTTGGAAGCGAGACGTGTTATGCTTTTGAAGAAGGTGCAACAAGGATGCCGGATGACACAACCGTTATTGACAGTGAAAATTTCAGTATGATTTCTGTCGATTCGCTACCCAGCAGCGGCGGTCTCACAAGTCCTATCAATGGACCTACAGGCAGGACACCATCAGTAACAGCCATGCGGTCGTCTGGGGATCCTAATTCTCTTCAGGTGCTATCTGCCGGTCTGCCACAGGGAAGACGTCCCACTACAATCACTAAATCATCACCTGTCCCTCAACAGCAGGCACAGCCTCCTACTGAGATCGAACCTTGTCCTCAGGTCGTACCGCTGAGGTACATCACGCCCTCGATGGAACCCGAGCTGCCCTCCGCCCCACCCCCTATCGAGCCTGCCCCAGTCACTGTCTTAGAAGCTCAAACGCCAAAGATTGGTCCAGTTGTTAAGGCTGGGGTTGCCCTCCAAGGTGTTGTAGACCCAAACCGTGCCACTCCGGAAGCCTCTCGGCCGGCTGTAGCAAAGGACCAACCCAACCACTTCGATGATCTTTTCCGTGGCTTTAGTGAAAGGACTCGAAAAGAGCTTCGGAAAGGACTGCAACTTGGTGAGCAGTTGTGCCAAGAACAAAGAACTCCAGAAACCACACAAGCGCAACTGGCGTCGAAACAAGCCCATCTAGGAGACCTCTTTAACGGTCTGAGTGAGAGGGCCCGACGAGAACTGCGAGCCGGATACCAACTGGGTGAGCAGTTATCACAGCAGAGTGAATCGAGTAATCCGTCGTCATCGCTGCCTTCCAGTCCAATCAAGGCCAAATCTATTCAAGTCATGCCCACCTCACATACTCAAGAACATGAGCCTCGGTTACCCACCCCGGAAAATCAGGACCAAGGGTCTTCAGTAACAGTGCCAACTGATGTACAATATCCTGCATTGCCAAATGATATCCAACAATCACATCTCCTTAGCCCTGCCAGTAGCCCAGAACGAGAAGAGAACGAGATGAGCTGGAGAGTCGATACACCTCCTGTACATGTTGTTCATCAGCAAGAAAAATGTGCAACAGGTGTCAGCGCTTTCAACAGGCGCAGAAACAGAGGAACAGCTTCACAAGACATATGGGAAGAAGAGGCTAGTGAATCATCGAATTCACCAGAGGCTGACGATGGCTCTGTAACCAAGCCTACCCAGTCTCAAGGATCGCCTCCTGATGATCTGTCAGTCAGGCCCGCACGAGGCAAGCTTCCAAGGACATGGCGACGCAAGAGCACTGCCGACTTTCAATACAGCGATGAAGCGGAGGGGTCTCAAGAACCGACGCCCCCATCTACGGAGTCGGATGAACCCTCTCCTCCACGCAGCGACAACAAAGGAAAAGGGAAAGCCGTCGAGAGAGTTGTCGAAGAAGCGTTAGAGGCCTACGACGACGCGGAGAGTGACGGAAGTGATGACACTGGATTGTTCTTCCAATCCAACATGCCGAATCTGTTCAACAAGAGACGGTCGGCGGAACTTCGAATGCAAAAAATAGAGAGGTGCCAGGTGTCTGTACCGGCTCATGACGAGAGTTTGTTACCGGAATCTTCCCCTCCAGTACCTGTTTTAAAGACCCCATTGGTGGAGAAGCCTAATTTGTTCCTGAACACCCCGCCGCATTTCCCAGCTCTGCGCAACTCTCCAATTAAGAGTAGTCCTTTGAGGCAAGAGCTGCGCATGTCCAGTACACCCCATGGGCCCTCCCAGCATCAATTCGAAGAGTCGACACTCCCACTGGCCCCGAGTTCTCCCTTTCATACCGAGGTTGACAGCATGTTTGTTCGCACTGTAGCGTCCGATCAGCAGCAAATCCTTCAGGAGATGGGCGCCACCGATTCCAGTTTGCGTCGGATCAGAGATGAAGCGGATGACTATCTCGAGGCCTATGAGCCGCAAGAGCGTACCCTTGATGAGATTGAAGAAATGACTGAACCCAGCCGGACTTGGAACAGGGCTACCATTACAAGCGCATCAACCCCAGCAGGCGTCAAGCAATCTTTTGAAGAAAGCATGGTGAAGCCGAAGCGCGCATATGCTCCGCTCTTCGTCAACGAAACCCCTGCTGACGCGTCCTCATCTACCACATTGCTACAGGCAAATGCATCGAAAGCTACTAAAGCGCTTTCTCCAGTGAAGGTCGTCAAGCCGAAGATTGCCGTAGCTCCACGAGATGCCCAAGAACAAACTATCCAGCCAACGCAGGCTTCCGGAGGCATGTTCAGCCGCCTCACCTCCACGGTCTGGAGCGCCTTTGGAGGTTCACCGCAGCCATCCGAACACCACGTCCTTGAGATGTTCGACCACCTCCCGAAGGTCGAGCCCTGGACGAAGACGCACTACAAAACGCTCGATGCTCTCTTCCAGCTGCATAAGAAGCAGCCAAAGACGTTCCTGCCCGACAGCACGGTACCAGGCGACGCCAACACCGCACTGCTGACACACTTCCTCCGCATGTCGCGGCGTCCTTTTGTTGGCGCCCGTTACGAGGCGTGGGGTTATAAGGTCACTTTTACGGAATCGCTCGTTGTGCTGTGCGCCGCTTACATGCAGTTGCTTACACTCAAGGACATCTCCGATTACGAGGAGAAATCAGGAAAGGAGATCCAAATAGGTGATTGCGGACCCGGCGTTACAGGAGAAAGGATTTCCGAAGAGGAAGTTGTGAGACGTCTCGCAAGTGTCATTATGGGGGAGAAGCTGAGAAGGGATGAGAAGAGGGGGAAGAAGATTAACAGGAGCGGGACCATGGGTGTTGTGTGGCCGCAGTAGAGATCGGGTTTCTTTTTGTCCGGGTTAGGGCCAGGAGTCGTAAGGTTGGGACATGATTTGGTGTATGTTCAGGCAGTTTGGAGTTACACTATTGGGCCAGCGGCTCATTGTATGCGTTATGATGCCTCTAATCTCACGAGTCTTTCGTTCAAGCCTACCGCGGGTATTATGATGTGTTGAATACTGCCCTGAAATTTAACATGTTGCCCACACCAAGTACTTTGGTCTATGATTGTCCAGCAGCAAACATGAGAAATCTCTTATTTCCGTTCCACATCATCGACAGCAGGAATCTTCGTTATTGGGCGAATCTCATACATCCGACAAGTGAAAATAAGCCAAAAATTCTTTTCAGGGGGAAAAAAAAAATTCGCCCTATCCTTGACGAGACCCGGCAAGGGGCAAAAAGACTCGGGCTCCGCCGCGATTCGAACGCGGGGCCTCCTGCAAGTTTGAGAACCCAAAGCACCCAAAGCAGGAATCATACCACTAGACCACGAAGCCGATACCAATCATTTGATACTGTTTATCTTAAAATTAAAATATATATATCGTGGTTATATTCTACTTGCTGTTTGTGCTGTTCTCCCCTCACGTTGTCGGCGCGTCAGCAGCCCAAGGGGAGGAAACTAGCTGACCCTAAGACGGCTAGCCTTGAAAGACGGCATCTTTGTCAGCAAGATTCCGCGAGGGATGCCGGATTCGTGGGTTTTGGGCGCACGGGCCGCGCGTCTCTTCCGACGGTGTGTTTCCTGCCACACCACGACCCCACGAGGGGTTGATGGGGATTGCTTTACAGCGGCTGGGGTGAGGAGGGGGTGCTGATCGTTCCGGGAATAAAGATTGATGTGTGGAGACTGCAGGGGTGAATATCGAGAATTGGGCAAGGGGGAGTACGGCTGGGGTGTTGGAGGTGGTTGTCAAGTATGTGCTCGCACGACGGGCGGCTCATCTATGAGGTATGTGGGCGTATTCAGACGTTGTAGCATTTTCGAGGAGGAGGTAAGGACCGTAAAAGGTTGTATTTTCCTTCTATCATTATCGTTCTCCTTTTTTCAGTTTCATGATTGTCTTTTCTCCTCCATGCGATCGCTACGTCTTTCAAGAGACCTTCAAGCTGATTGTCAAGACCTACCATTGCTCTCATCTTTTTCGTATCTAGAAAACTCCCCTGTTGAGCAGGATGTCTTGGGGTTTCTGGATTTCATGTCCTCTCGACGCTCTTCGGTAATGTTCACTTGGACTCAAGACAGACATAGCGGTCATTTCCTTGCGCCTCACGACGAGAGAAGACATCGTTTCAGAACATGAAGTCTATTTGAATTCCCTACGAGGAGTCCCTCGGCACTGTCTGCATACATGCAGGCCATTTCGCATCTCTTCATCTCGTTTCATTTCGTCAGTCATTTCCGTCATGCATGATGCAAGCAAGTCATTTCCCGAAGCACCATCCCCATCCCCATCTTCATCTTCATTTTCATTTATATCTCCTCTTTTCCTCAACAACACTCACTCCGCATCGCGGAACATGAGAATCTTCGCCTGCCCCCTACTCACCGCATCCAGCCACGGCCGCCAAACAAACGCATCCGTCCGGTACGCATCGACAAGCGGAATCGCGCCCCCCTTCTCAAACACCAATGTATCCCGCCTAACATCCACCGCCGCCCTCTTCGTGCCCAACTTCCCCGGGAAAGCCGGCACGGCAGGCGGAAGCACGGAGCTGGACGCCTCGCGCAAGGCGGCGTAGATGCCGACTGCAGCCGCGAGTCTCTGGTCGACGTGGGGCGAGAGCGTCGGCGGACGCGCCTTGCGGGGCCTCTCGTCGGGCAGCAGGGAGGTGGTGCAGTGCGCGTGGCGCGTGACGGCGGTGGACGGCCACGCGACGTAGGCAAACGGCGCGGCGGCGGCGTCGTCGTCGTCGCGCTCGAGCTGGCCGTGGGCCTCGACGATCAGGAAGCACCAGCGGCCCTCGCCGCGCGCGTGGCGGTCGGCCATGGAGAGACAGCCCTCGGCGTCCTCGACGTCCATCTCCTGCAGCTCCATGAAGGTGTCGACTTCGGCGTACACGATGCGCGCCACGTCGCCGGGGCCGATGAAGTGCAGCTCGCGGGGGGGATGGGTTGCCGTGTCCCAGAAGGAAAGACCTAGGAGGGGGACGCTGAGCGGAGACGTCGGCGCGTAGGTGAAGAGCGGGTGCATGTCCATGATGCGCTGCGGGTCGGCGAAGCGCGAGTAGAAGCTGCGCATCGTGGTCAGCCAGGTGTAGAGGATGGGAGCCAGGCCACCCATGTTGCCCGGGAAGCCGGTGTTCCATCGCTTGAAAGAGGAGCGAGGGAGGGCGGCGAGACCAGTGGTGCCGGTGTAGCGCGCAGGAGGGGCGAGGCGTGTACGGGCGTCCTGCGTGTTTGTGTTGGATCGAGCTCTCTTGTTGGATCCGACTGGGGGCAGGGGCTGCTTGTCTTCCTGCGCGGGCTGAGAGGACTGCCATGAGAA
>Ga0247757_10001193_pt1 | contig 18431 bp, 18 predicted proteins | sample UWRJL126311R4_FD_180929 | JGI IMG/M metagenome (GOLD analysis project Ga0247757, IMG submission 180929) | Plant litter microbial communities from Arlington Agricultural Research Station in Wisconsin, United States - UWRJ-L126-311R-4 | ecosystem: Environmental > Terrestrial > Plant litter >... | reverse complement strand
CGACCACCACGACAACGTGGTCATCGTCTGCTCGATCGAGAACATCGACCCGATGGGCGTCCACACCGGCGACTCCGTCACCGTCGCCCCGCAGCAGACGCTCACCGACCGGCTCTACCAGAAGCTTCGGGACCAGGCGATCGCCGTCATCCGCGCGGTCGGCGTGGAGACCGGTGGATCCAACGTGCAGTTCGCGGTCAACCCGGACACCGAGGAGATCCTCGTCATCGAGATGAACCCGCGCGTGTCGCGGTCCTCGGCACTGGCCTCCAAGGCGACGGGCTTCCCGATCGCCAAGATCGCCGCGCGCCTGGCCGTCGGGTACTCCCTCGACGAGATCGACAACGACATCACCGGCGTCACGCCCGCGAGCTTCGAGCCGACGATCGACTACGTCGTCGTGAAGTGGCCGCGGTTCGCGTTCGAGAAGTTCGCCGGCGTCGACGCGCGCCTGTCGACCCACATGAAGTCGGTGGGCGAGGCGATGGCGATCGGCCGCACGTTCAAGCAGGCGTTCGGCAAGGCGCTGCGCAGCCGGGAGCTGGACACCGTGCCGTCGCTCGCCGAGGAGCCGACCGACGTCCTGCTCACGGGGCTGGAGCAGCCGACCTCCGACCGCTACGACGTGATCCTCGAGCTGTTCCGGCGGGGGCAGTCGGTGGACGAGATCAACGGCCGCACGTCGATCGACATGTGGTACCTGCGGGAGCTGCGCGACCTCGCGCTCCATCCCGAGGAGCCGTTCTCCGGGTTCCGCTCGTTCAAGTCGGTCGACACCTGCGCCGCGGAGTTCGCGGCCCAGACGCCCTATTACTACTCGGGGTGGGAGCGCGAGCAGTCCCATGAGGTCCGCCGCGGCACCAACCCCAGCGTGGTCATCCTCGGCGCGGGCCCCAACCGCATCGGCCAGGGCATCGAGTTCGACTACTGCTGCGTGCACGCCGCGATGACCGTGAAGGCCGCCGGCAAGGACGCGGTGATGGTCAACTGCAACCCCGAGACCGTCTCCACGGACTACGACACGTCGGACCGGCTGTACTTCGAGCCGCTGACCCTGGAGGACGTGCTCGGCGTCTGCGAGGTGGAGCAGCCCGAGGGCGTCATCGTCCAGTTCGGCGGCCAGACCCCGCTGAAGCTCGCGGCCGGCCTGGTCGAGGCCGGGGTGCCGCTGCTGGGCACGAGCGTCGACGCGATCGACCTGGCCGAGGACCGTGGCCGGTTCGGCCCGCTGCTCGACGAGCTGGGCTTCAAGGCGCCGCCGTACGCGACGGGCCAGACGGTGGAGGAGGCGCTGGCCGCCTCGGAGACCGTCGGCTTCCCGCTGCTCGTGCGCCCGAGCTACGTGCTCGGCGGCCGGGCGATGGAGATCGTCTACTCGCGGGACGGGCTGGAGGACTACCTGCGCCGCCACGCCCCGACGGATGGGTCCGCCCGCGGGGAGATCTTCCTCGACCGCTTCCTGGAGAACGCGATCGAGGTCGACGTCGACGCGCTGTGCGACGGCGACGACGTGTGGATCGGCGGCATCATGCAGCACGTCGAGGAGGCCGGGATCCACTCGGGCGACAGCGCCTGCGTCCTGCCCCCGCACTCGCTCGGTCCGGACATGCTCGACCAGATCCGCGAGCACACCCGGGGCATCGCGCTCGGGCTCGGCGTGGTCGGGCTGATGAACGCCCAGTACGCCGTGCACAGCGGGAACCTGTACGTGATCGAGGCCAACCCGCGCGCCTCGCGCACCGTGCCGTTCGTCTCCAAGGCGGTCGGCATCCCGATCGCCAAGATGGCCTGCCGGATCATGCTCGGCGAGAAGATCGCCGACCTGGGCCTGCCCGCCGACCCGATGCGCGGCGACCACGTGTCGGTCAAGGAGGCGGTGCTGCCGTTCGACCGCTTCGACGGCTCCGACGCGCTGCTCGGGCCGGAGATGCGCTCGACCGGCGAGGTCATGGGCGTGGCCCGCGACTTCCCGACCGCGTTCGCCAAGGCCCAGGCCGCGGCGGGCGCCGCGCTGCCGACGTCCGGCACGGTGTTCATCACCGTCACCGACGCCGACAAGCCGGCCGCCTACGCGATCGCCCAGGCGCTGCACGACCAGGGCTTCAAGATCGTCGCGACGCGGGGCACGGCGGAGGCCATCGAGCGCATGGGCATCCCCGTCGAGGTGCTCAGGAAGATCGGCGAGGGCTCACCGAACGTCGTCGACCGGATCAACGCGGGGGAGGTCGACCTCGTCGTCAACACCCCGACCGGCTCCGGCGCCCGTACGGACGGGTGGGAGATCCGCCGCGCGGCCGTCGCCCACGGCATCCCGTGCCTGACCACGCTGGCCGGCGGGCTCGCCGCGGCGCGGGCGATCCAGGCCCACGGCGACCCGGACCATCCGGCGCCGGTGCTGTCCCTGCAGGAGCTGCACCACAACATCGAGCAGACGGCCGGGGCCGGCGCGTGAGCGCGGCCTCGCCGGTGGCGCTCCCCGTCCGCACGCCGGCGCCGTTCGGCCGGCGGGCGGTGACCGTCTCGGCGGTCGAGCAGGTCGGGGCCTACGTCGTCCTCACCGCGCCCGATCCCGCGGGGCCGGCGCCCGTGCCCGGCCAGTTCTACATGCTCGCCGCCGTCGAGCGGTGGGGCGGCGGCGTCGACGAGCGGCCGTACCTGCCGCGCGCGTTCTCGGTGCTGCGGGCCGGTGAGGCCGGCCTGGCCTTCATGCTCGAGGACGTCGGTCCGGGCACCGACCGGCTGTGCGAGCTGCGCCCCGGCGACGGCCTGTGGCTGACCGGCCCGCTCGGCCAGGGCTTCGCCCCCCCGGCGGATGGCCGGCGAGCAATCCTCTGCGGGGGCGGCGTGGGCGTCGCCCCGCTGGCCCTGTGGCAGCGCGCCCTGGTCGCCGCCGGGATCCCGGTCGAGGTGCTGCTCGGCTTCCGCGACGCTCCGCACGCCGCCGGGGCCGCGCTGCTCGGCGGGGGCGACCCCGCGCGCGTGGCCACCGACGACGGCAGCGTGGGCCACCACGGCCTGGTCACCCACCTGCTCGACGCCTCGCTCGACGGCGATCCGCACGCGACCGTGTACTCGTGCGGACCGCCCGGGATGCTCGAGGCGGTGCGGGGTCGGTGCGTGGACCGCGGCGTCCCGGCCGAGCTGGCGCTCGAGTCCGGCATGGCCTGCGGGTACGGCGCGTGCTTCGGCTGCGTGGTGCCGCTGGCCGCCGGCGGCTACGCGCGCGTGTGCGTGGACGGGCCGATCTTCGCCGCCGACGCGCTGCCCGCGGGCGCGCTCGTGGCGGCCCACGGTGGTTCACCGTCATGACGATCTCCTTCTGCGGCCTGGAGCTCGCCCATCCCGTGGTCAACGGCTCGGGCACGTTCGACGCGCTGGCGGCCCGCCGCGTGTTCGGCGACGCCCTCGACGCCGGCTTCCCGTTCAGCGCGTTCGTCTCCAAGACCATCACCGCCGCCCCGCGCGACGGCAACCCGCCGCCGCGGCTGTGGGAGACCGCCGCCGGCATGGTCAACTCGATCGGCCTGCCGAACAAGGGCCTGGACAACTACCTCGCGCACGACCTGCCCGAGCTCGCCCGGCTGCCCGTGCCGATCGTCACCAACGTGATGGGCAACACGGGGGAGGAGGTCCACGACCTCGTGGCGGCCGTCTCCGCCCGTGACGAGGTGGCGGCCATCGAGCTCAACGTCTCGTGCCCGAACGTGAAGACCGGCCTCGACATCGGGGCCGTCCCCGACGTGCTGCGGGCCTTCATGGCCCAGGTGCGCCCGGCGACCGCCAAGCCGCTGATCGTGAAGCTGACCCCGAACACCGCCGACGTGCCGGCCTGCGCCGCCGCGGCGGAGGACGGCGGGGCGGACGCCGTGTCGCTCATCAACACGCTGCGGGCCATGCCGCTGGCACCGCGCGACGGTCACGCGCCGCTCGGAGCGCCGCCGCGGCCGTGGCTGGGCGGCGGGACCGGCGGGCAGTCCGGGCCGGCGGTCCGGACCATCGCGCTGGCGCAGGTCGGCGCCGTCTGCGCGCGGGTGGCCATCCCCGTCATCGGCATGGGCGGCATCCAGACCGCCGTGCACGCGCGCCAGTTCCTCGACGCCGGTGCAACGCTCGTTGCGGTGGGGACCGAGAGCTTCCGGGACCCGGCCGTGGGGGCTCGGATCGCCGCCGATCTGGGATGGAATCCCGCAAACAGCGGGAATATCGCGGGCTGAGCCCGGGCAATCGGCTCGCCCATAGCAAAAGTCCCTGCAAATCGCGGTGTCAGGGTCAAGCAGGGTGCATCCGCCTGAACCTCAAGTCGAGGTCGAGGCGAATTCGCCGATCGGACTTTGTTCGGGCCCTTCCGTTCTGTAGAGTCCCGCGCCGTGCCGCCGGTTGCCCACACCCCCCAAAAATCTGTTGCGGCACCGGAAAGATCGTTGAACCAGCGCATGGACGCGCTGGCTCGCGCCAACGACATCCGGACGCGTCGCGCGCAGCTCAAGCGCGACCTCAAGGCGGGGCGGATCTCGATCCACGCGCTGCTGGAGGATCCGCCGGACTTCCTCGAGACCGCCAAGGTCTTCGACATGCTCCTGGCCGTTCCGAAGTACGGTCGCGTGAAGGCCAACAAGGTCCTCACCACGTGCCGGATCTCGCCGAGCAAGACCATCGGCGGCCTGTCCGAGCGCCAGCGCAACGAGCTCGTCGGACTCCTGCGTCGCTGAGACGCAGATCCCGCGTTCGTCCCATTCGCCGGTCGGCCCACTAGCGTCTCGCGCCATGGCTCGCGTCTTCGTCATCACCGGTCCCTCGGGGGTCGGCAAGGGCACCCTCATCCGCACGCTCCGCGAGCGGCATCCGGAGCTGGGCCTGAGCGTCTCGGCGACCACGCGGGATCCGCGGCCGGGGGAGGAGGACGGCGTCGACTACCACTTCCTCACCGACGAGGACTTCGCCGCGCGCGTCGAGGCGGGGGACTTCGTCGAGCACGCCGGCTACTCGGGCCGGCGCTACGGCACGCTGCGCAGCGAGCTGGAGCGGCGCCTCGAGGCGGGCGAGCCGATCGTCCTGGAGATCGAGCTGCAGGGAGCGCGGCAGGTCCGCGAGACCATGCCCGAGGCGCTGCAGATCTTCATCGAGCCGCCCTCGTTCGAGGCCCTGCACAGCCGGCTCGTGGGGCGGGGGACCGACGCGCCGGAAGCCATCGCCCGGCGGCTGGAGGTCGCGCGCGAGGAGGTCCAGGCCAAGGACGAGTTCGCTCACCGGGTGGTCAACGACCGGTTGGACGACGCGGTCGAGGAGCTCGTCTCCATCGTCCGTGGCGCGCTGCACGACTAGTCGGCCGGTCCGCCTTTCCCCTGCACACGGTGGTCCCGGCCGGTGCGGCGCTACACTGCCTCTCCAGCCCTTCGCCTGACAAGGACGCCGATTCTCTTGATCTCCCCCCGCATCGACAAGCTGCTCGACCACGTCGACTCGAACTACGCGAGCGTCATCGTGGCCGCGAAGCGCGCGCGTCAGATCAACTCGTACTACCACTCGCTCGGCGAGGGGACGTTCGACGAGTTCCCGCCTCCGATGGTCGAGACGACGTCGAAGAACTACCTGACGATCGCCCTCGAGGAGATCCAGGCCGGCAAGATCAAGTACGACTACAAGTAGTCGGCCGCTCCGGCCTTCCCGGCCATCGCGGCATGAGCTGAGCCGGTCGCGATGGCTCGCATCCTCCTCGGCGTGAGCGGCGGCATCGCCGCCTACCGCGCCCTCGACGTCGTCCGCGCCGCCACCGGCGCCGGGCACGTCGTCCGGGTCATCCAGACCCCCTCGTCCCTGCGCTTCGTCGGCGCGGCCTCGTTCGCGGCCGTGACCGGGGCGCCCGTCCTCACCGAGGAGTGGGAGCGCGATCCCGCCCGCGGGGCGTTCCCCGACCAGGAGATGCCGCAGCACGATCCGATCAGCCACCTGGAGCTGGTGCGCAACGCCGACGTGTACCTCGTCGCCCCGGCGACGGCGAACACGGTGGCCAAGCTCGCGGCGGGGCTGGCCGACAACCTCCTCACCAGCGCGGCGCTCGCCGTCGACGTGCCGCTGGTCGTCGCTCCGGCGATGAACGACAAGATGTGGCACCACCCGGCCACGCAGGCCAACGTCGCCCTCCTCGCCGAGCGCGGCGCGACGGTCATCGAGCCCGGGCTCGGCCGCCTCGCCTCCCGGGGCGAAGAGGGGCGGGGCCGCCTGCCCTCGCCGCCGGAGCTGATGGAGGTGGTGGAGCAGGTGCTCGCCGCCCGGTTCGAGGAGCGTCAGACGTGGCTCGGGCGCCGCGTCCTCGTCACGGCCGGGGGCACCCGCGAGCCGATCGACAGCGTGCGCTATGTGGGCAACCGCTCGTCCGGGCGCATGGGCTTCGCGGTGGCGGCCGCGGCCGCGGCCCGCGGCGCGACGGTGACCGTCGTCGCGGCCAACGTCGCCCTGCCCACGCCGGAGGGCGTGCGCCGCGTCGACGTCGAGACGGCGGCCGAGCTGGAGCGGGCGCTGGACGACGCGTTCCCGGCGTGCGACGTGCTGCTGATGGCCGCGGCCGTCGCTGACTTCCGGCCGGCGGCCCCGGTCGACGCGAAGGTCAAGAAGGAAGGGCGGACGGGGATGACGATCGAGCTGGAGGCCACCCCCGATCTGCTCTCGGGGCTGTCCGCGCGCCGGGCTCCGGGGCAGACGCTGGTCGGGTTCGCCGCCGAGCACGGGGAGGGCGCGGTCGCGTTCGCCCAGGGGAAGCTCGCGCGCAAGGGCCTCGACGCGATCGTCCTCAACGACATCTCCCAGCCGGGCATCGGGTTCGACACCCCCGAGAACGAGGTGACGATCATCACCGCCGCCGGGGCGCAGCCCGTGCCCCGCGCCGCCAAGGCGCGGATCGCCGACGCGATCCTCGACGCCGTCGCCGCCCTGCGCGGCTAGGCGCCGGCCCCGGCGGCGAGGCTGGACCGCTTGCGTACCATGGGGGACGTGGCCGACGACGACGCCGCCCAGGACGCCTACACCCTGTTCCGCTCCGGGACCTCGCTGCTCGAGGGCGGGGATCACCACGCCGCGGTGCTCCCGCTGCAGCGGGCCCGGCGGCTGGAGCCGGACAAGGCGTCGGTGCGCGAGGCGCTGGGCCGCGCGCTGTTCCACACCCAGCGCTACGCCGAGGCGGCGGAGGAGTTCGCGGCCGTGACCGCCGTGGAGCCGACCAACGACTTCGCGCTGTTCTGCCTGGGGCGCAGCCTCCAGCAGCTGGGCCGCCACGCCGACGCGCTGCCGCCCCTCACGCAGGCCGCCGCGCTGCATCCCGAACGGCCCGACTACCGGGTCTACCGCGATCGCGCGCGCAAGGCGGTCGACTCCTAGGCCGAGCGGCCAGCCGCCTCATTCGCAGTGGTGAACGGGGATGCCCAGGGGCCCGGCGCGAGATGGGGCTACTGCTAGACTGCTGGGACAGCTTTCGGTCGGCGCCCTGCGCCGATAGTCGTTTGAGAGTGGGCAATAGCCCGCTCTTTTTATTGCCAGAGGACATTTCGTGACCAGCATCCAATCCGATATCGAGGCCCGGCTCGCCACCGTCGAGCCCGATGTCGAGGTGCTGCTCGCGGAGGTCGCCGGCGGATCGACGATCCGCCTGTACGTCGACCATCCCGACGGCGTCTCGCTCGAGCTGTGCGAGCGCATCACGCGCCACCTGGTCGAGATCCGCGAGCGGTACGCGCTCGAGGTCTCCTCGCCGGGCGTCGAGCGCCCGCTCACCAAGCCCGAGCACTACGCCCGCTTCGTCGGCCGGACCGCACGCCTGCGCACGCGGGAGGCCATCGACGGCGCCCGCAACATCACCGGCGAGATCGTCGGCGCCTCGGACCGCGACGTCACCGTCGCCGCGGACGGCGGCGTCATCGCCATCCCGTACGACAACATCACCCGATCCCACCTCGTCGAGGAGTAGCCGCATGTCACGAGAGATCCTTGAGGCGATGCACGTGCTCGCACGTGAGAAGAACATCGATGAGGAGAAGCTGATGGTCGCGCTGGAGGACGCGCTGCTGTCGGCCTACAAGAAGCAGCTGGACTCCGCGAAGTACGCGCGCGTCGAGGTCGATCGCGAGACGGCCGACTTCCGCGTGATCGAGCTGCTCATCCCCGAGCGGCTCGAGGCGCAGCTCATCGTCGAGACGATCGACGAGGGCACGACGGTGGACCCCGAGACCGGCGAGATGATCGAGCCGGCCGACCCCGAGATCGATCCGGTGAAGTTCGAGGAGTACCGGGACCAGATCGAGGAGCGCAACGTCACCCCGGACGACTTCGGCCGGATCGCCGCGCAGACGGCCAAGCAGGTCATCCTGCAGCGCATCCGCGAGGCCGAGCGGGACATGATGTTCGAGGAGTACCGCGATCGCGTCGGCGAGCTGATCACCGGCATCGTCCAGCAGAAGGACGCGCGCTACACGCTCATCCAGCTGCGCGAGCGCGTCGAGGCGCTGCTGCCCAAGTCCGAGCAGGTCGAGGGCGAGCGGTACGAGCACTCCCAGCGGATCAAGGCCGTCATCAAGGAGGTCTCCGCCTCCACGAAGGGCCCGTCGATCATCGTCAGCCGGCGCGACCCGGAGCTGATCAAGAAGCTCTTCGAGCTCGAGGTCCCCGAGATCGCCGACGGCCTCGTCGAGATCGCCGGCGTCGCCCGCGAGCCCGGCTACCGCTCGAAGATCGCCGTCGTCTCGTACGCCGACGGCGTCGACCCGGTCGGCGCCTGCGTCGGCCCGCGCGGCTCCCGCGTGCGCATGGTCGTGTCCGAGCTGCGCGGCGAGAAGATCGACATCATCCCCTACAACGAGGAGCCCGCCCGCTTCGTGGCCAAGGCGCTCTCGCCGGCCCGCGTGCGCGAGGTGCTCGTCGACGACGAGGGCCGTCAGGCGACGGTCATCGTGCCGGACGACCAGCTGTCGCTGGCGATCGGCCGCGAGGGGCAGAACGCCCGCCTGGCCGCGCGCCTCACCGGCTGGCGGATCGACATCAAGTCCGAGAGCGACTACGCCAACGAGGACGGCGGCCAGGAGTACCCGCAGGAGGAGGCCGAGCAGGCCGGCGGCGGGCGCTGCGCCGCGGTGCTGTCCAACGGCCGTCGCTGCCCGAACGCCGCGCTGCCGCAGTCGCAGTACTGCGGCCTGCAGCTGCACCAGGCGCTCTCCCGCGTCCCGGGTACGCACGCCGTCATCGCGCTGTCGGAGCTCAACGACCTGCAGATCGAGCAGCTCGCCGATCCGGACGCGCCCGACGAGGTGACCGAGCCGCTCGTGGACATCGCGGTGATCACCTCCGAGGCGTACATGGCCCAGGCCGTGGCCGACGCGGAGGCCCTCGCCGACGCCGAGGCGCTGGCCGAGGCCGCCGAGCTGGTCGAGGAGGACCTGGAGCTGATCGAGGCCGCCGAGGCCGAGATCGAGGCCGTCGAGGAGACGGTCGCCCAGGATGTCGCGGACGGCACCGCGACGGTGGAGGAGATCGAGGCCGCCGTGGAGATCGTGGCGGAGGACCTCGCGGTCGAGGCGGTGGCCGAGGCCGAGATCGAAGCGGTCGTGGAGGCCGTGGCGGAGGGTTCCGACGGAACGGCAGGGGAGGGAGAGGCGTCGTAACTACACCGCCCGTCCGCCGGTGCGTCGGCTGCGGATCGCTCAGACCTCGATCTGAGCTCCTGCGGCTGGCGGTGGACGGGGACCTTGTGGTTCGCGATGTGGCGCGGCGTCTGCCCGGACGCGGCGCCTGGGTGTGCGGAGACGAGTGTCTCCGCATCGCCATGAAAAGGAATTCCCTCCCCCGCGCCTTCCGGCGCGCCGTGTCGGCGGCCCCCGACCTCGTAGACTTTGGAGACTGATGGCCAAGAAGCGCGTACACGAGATTGCCAAGGCACACGACCTCGCCTCGAAGGACGTCCTGGAGAAGCTCCAGGCGGCCGGCGTGGAGGTCAAGACAGCGTCGTCCTCCGTGGACGAGGCCGCTGCCCTGCGCGCTCTCGGTCTGAGCAACGGCAACGGCGCCGGTGCGCCGGCGCCCGCCAAGCCCGCGGCGGCGAAGCCCGCCCCGGCAAGCCCTGCCGCCGCGAGCCCCGCGGCCGCGAAGCCCGCCGCCGTCCCGGCGGCCAAGCCCGTCTCGCCGGCCGCGGCCCGCGTCCCGGCGGCCAAGCCGGTCAAGCCCGTCGCGCCGCCGCCGCCCCCGGCGCCGGTCGCCAAGCCGAAGCCCGAGCCGATCCCGCTGGCCCGGCCCAAGCCGGCCGCACCGGTCGCGCCCGCGCCTCCGGTGGCCATGAGCACCCCGGCGGCCCCCAAGGCGCCGGTCGCTCCGAAGCCCGCCGCGCCCGCGGCCAAGGCTCCGGCGCCGCCCGCCGCTCCGGCGGCCCCCAAGGCACCGGCCCCGACCGGCCCGAAGATCATCACGCCCGAGCCGCCCGCGGCGAAGGCACCGGCCCCGGCCGCCGCCGCACCCGCGGCTCCGGCCTCCCCGGCCGCGGCTCCGGCCCCGGCCGCGTCGGCTGACGCCGCTCCGGCTCCGACGGACGCCCCGGCCGAGCCGACCAGCGCCCGTCGCGACACGACGCCGCCCGGCAACAAGATCGCCACGGCGTCGGCGGACATCACCAAGATCGCCAACCCGATCGCGCTGCGCGCCGCTCGGGCCGCTGCCGCGGCAGCCGCGGCGGCCGCGCCCAAGACGCCGGCGGCCAAGCCGGCCGCGGGCGAGGAGGCGGCCAAGCCCGCCCGTCGCTCCTCGGCGCCGGTGCGCGCCGACGGCCTCGTGCAGGGCTCGGGCCCGCGCATCATCGCCCAGGCGCCCGCGCCGAAGAAGGACAGCAAGGCGCCCGCCAAGCCCGGCGAGGCCGCGGGCGGTCCCGGCGGTCGCCGTCGCGTCGTCATCGACTCCCAGGCCTCGCGCCGTGCCCCCGGCACGGGCGGCCCGATGCAGCAGCCGCCGCGCCGCCAGCGCCGCGGTCGCCGCCGTCGCGGAACGTACGACGACACCGTCCAGCCGCTGGATCAGGATGCGCTGACCACCACGGACGAGATCAAGGTCAACTCCGGCTCGACCGTCAAGGACGTGTCGGAGTACCTGGGCGTGCCGGTGCCGGACATCATCAAGAAGCTGATGATGCTCGGCCAGATGGCCACGCTCACGCAGACCCTGGCGGACGAGGCGATCCTCGTCATCGCGGAGGAGTTCGACAAGAAGGTCGACATCGTCCACGTGGGCGACGAGGCCGACGACGAGCCCGTCTTCGACGACGACGACGCGGACATGCAGCTGCGCCCGGCCGTCGTGACCATCATGGGCCACGTCGACCACGGCAAGACCTCGCTGCTCGACGCGATCCGCGAGGCGGACGTCGTCGCCGGCGAGGCCGGCGGCATCACGCAGCACATCGGCGCCTACCAGGTGCACCACGACGACGACGTCATCACGTTCCTGGACACCCCGGGCCACGAGGCGTTCACCGCCATGCGTGCGCGCGGCGCCCGGGTGACGGACATCGCGGTCATCGTGGTCGCGGCCGACGACGGCGCCAAGCCGCAGACGGTGGAGGCCATCGACCACGCTCGCGCGGCCGGCGTCCCGATCATCATCGCGGTCAACAAGATCGACAAGGAGGGGGCGGACCCCACGCGCGTGCGCACCGAGCTCACGCAGCGTGACCTGCAGCCCGCCGAGTGGGGCGGCGAGACGGAGTACGTCGACGTCTCCGCCAAGACCCGCCAGGGCCTGGACGACCTGCTGGAGACCATCTCGGTCGTCGCGGAGCTCCAGGACCTGAAGGCCAACCCGGACGCCGAGGCGTCGGGCGTGGTCATCGAGTCGAAGCTCGACCCGGGCCGCGGCCCGGTCGTCACGGTGCTCCTGCAGCGCGGCACGCTGCGCGTCGGCGACGCGCTCGTCGGCGGCCCCCAGTGGGGCAAGGTCCGGGCGATGCAGGACTACACGGGCAAGCGCGTGAAGGAGGCCTTCCCGGGCGACCCGGTGGAGATCCTCGGCTTCGACGGCGTCCCCGACGCCGGCGAGTTCGTGCAGGTCGTCAAGAGCGACAAGGAAGCGCGCCGTCAGGCGACGGAGCGTGAGATCCGCCTCAAGACCGAGGCGCTCGCCCGCCGCTCCGGCCGCAAGGTCTCCTTCGAGGAGGTCTTCCGCCTCGCGCAGGAGGGCACCGTCAAGGAGCTCAGCCTGGTCCTCAAGGCCGACGTGTCGGGTTCGCTCGAGGCGTTCGAGGACGAGATCGCCAAGCTGCCGCAGGACGAGGTGTCGGTCAACATCATCCGCAGCGGCGTCGGTGGCATCAACGAGTCCGACGTCATGCTCGCGGCCGCGTCCGACGCGGTCATCCTCGGCTTCAACGTCCGGCCCGTGGGCGACGCCCGCGCCGCCTCGGACCGCGAGGCCGTCGAGATCCGCACGTACTCGATCATCTACAAGGCGCTGGACGACCTGCGCGACGCGATGACGGGCATGCTGGAGCCGGAAGAGGTCGAGGAGGAAGTCGGCCGCGTCGAGGTCCGCACGACCTTCCGCGCGTCGAAGATCGGCATCATCGCCGGCTGCTACGTGCTGGAGGGCAAGGTCAACCGCGGGGCGAAGGCCCGGCTGGTGCGGGACGGCACGGTCGTCCACGACGGCCGGATCTCCACGCTGCGGCGCTTCAACGACGACGCTCGCGAAGTGGCGGCCGGGTACGAGTGCGGCATCACGCTCGAGAACTACCAGGACGTCAAGGAAGGCGACATCGTCGAGGTCTACGCCACCAAGCAGGTCGAGCGCGCGCTGTCCTAGTGCGCCCTCGACGTGTGAATCACCGCGGTTTGCGGCACCTTTCCGGACGTTGTCCAGAACGTCCGGAAAGGGGCCTGACCTTTGTCTCCCCTGAACGTGTCGAGGTCGTAGGATGAGCGGACGCATGCGCCGGGTCGACGTGGCCATGCGAGAAGTGCTGGGCGAGGCGATCGCCCAGGGACTCAAGGACCCTCGCATCGGATTCGTGACCGTCACCGACGTTGAAACCAGTGGAGATCTCCAGCAGGCTCGCGTCTACGTGAGCCTCCTGGGCGACGACGCCGAGCGGCAGGCGAGCCTCGACGGGCTCAACTCCGCCCACGGCGTGCTCCAGCGGCGCATCGCGGACAAGCTGCGGCTCAAGCGCACGCCCACGCTGGTGTTCCACGAGGACCCGACGGCCCGCCGCGCGGCGCGCGTCGACGAGATCCTCGAGCGCGGCCAGCCGGAGCCCCCGGTCTCATGACGAGCGTCAAGAGCGCGCTGGACGCCCGCGCGGCGGTCCTCGCCGAGATCGAGGCGGGCGACAAGTTCGTCCTCGTCACGCACGTCAACCCGGACGGCGACGCCCTCGGCTCGCTGGTCGCGATGCACAACGTGCTCAAGGCGCTGGGCAAGGACTCCGTCATGTTCATGGCGGCCGACGAGTTCCCGCTGCCCTACGAGTACCGCTTCTTCGCGTTCGACGGGCTGGTCAGCGTCCCGCCCGCGGACATCGCCGATCGCACCGTCGTGTTCCTCGACTGCGGCAACATCGACCGCCTCGGCGAGGGCGTCTTCAAGACCGACGGCCGCCACATCCTGAACATCGACCACCACCACGACAACACCCGCTTCGGGACCGTGGACCTGGTGGTCGAGGACGCATCGTGCACCGCCGAGATCGTGTGGGACCTCATGCGCGCGCTGCGCGTCGAGGTGACCCCGGCGATCGCCGACGCGCTCTACGTGGGCCTGGTCACCGACACCGGCAAGTTCATGTACGAGAACACCGGCACGCGCGCGCACGTCATGGCCGCCGAGCTGGTCGCGGCCGGGGTGGACGTCCACGAGATCTACCGGCGCCTGTACGAGGAGATGCCCTACGCGAAGCTGGCGCTGCTGGCCCGCGGCCTCTCCAACGTCGAGCGCTACGACGACGGCGTGCTCACCGCCTCGGCGCTCACCCGCGAGGACTTCGCCGCCGCCGAGGCGGAGGAGAGCTACAGCGAGGGCATCATCGACCACCTGCGGTCGGTCGCCGGGACGAAGGTCGCCGCGCTCTCCCGCGAGCTGCTGGACCCCAGCCGCCCGACGCTCAAGAAGGTGTCGCTGCGGGCCACGGACGGCGAGGTCGACGTGTCGGTCATCGCGCGGGCCGGCGGCGGCGGCGGCCACCGTCAGGCGGCCGGCTTCACCACCGAGCTGACCGGCCCGGAGCTCGTGGCGTTCCTGCGGCACGAGGTCGCGGCGCAGCTGTCCGGCTCCGCGCCGGCCGCCCCGTAGCCCGAGCGAGCACGGTCGTGGACGGCGTCCTGCTGGTCGACAAGCCCGCCGGGGTCACGTCGCACGACGTCGTCGCCGGGATCCGCCGCGAGCTCGGCCGCACGGTCAAGGTGGGGCACGCGGGCACGCTGGACCCGTTCGCCACGGGATTGCTGCTGATCCTGGTCGGCCGGGGCACGCGCGTGCAGCGCTGGCTGATGGGGCAGCCCAAGACGTACGAGACGGTCGCGCGCCTGGGCTTCACGTCGACGACCGGCGATCCGGAGGGCGAGATCGTGGAGACGGGCGTGGTCCCGCCCGATCCCCCGGTGCTGCCCACCGGGCTGATCACCCAGCGGCCGCCGATCTACAGCGCGATCCACGTCGACGGCGAGCGGGCCTACGCGCGCGCCCGGCGGGGGGAGGAGGTGGTGATCCCCGAGCGGGAGGTCACCGTCTCGCGCTTCACCCAGGACTGGCGCGACGGCGACCGCGCGGGCTTCACGATCTCCTGCTCGTCCGGCACGTACATCCGCTCGCTGATCATGGACCTGGGCGACGCCTACTGCGTGGAGCTGCGCCGGACGTCCATCGGGCCGTTCTCCGTCGACGACGCGCGCGGCGGGGTGGCGGAGTCCCTGGTGCCCTTGGGCGACGCCCTGGCCGCGGTGATGCCCGTCGTGCGGGTGGACGCGGAGCAGGCGCGGCTGGCCACCCACGGTCGCGTGGTGACCGTCCAGACGCCGGACGCCGAGCACGTCCTGCTGGCCGACGAGGACGGCCCGATCGCCGTGACCGAGCCGGCGGGCCCCGGCGAGCGCAAGCCCGTCGTAGGGTTCCGGGGATAGCGTCCTACGCTGCTGGACGCTTGCGGCGGTCGGGGGCGTCGCCCTCAGGGCCACGACGTCGGTGCCTGGGACGAAAGGCGGGGCGGACCGCGAACGTAGCCTACGTTGTTGAACACAAGTCCGTGTAGGTTCCTGTCCGTGGAACCGCTCGTGATCAAGTTGTCCAGTCACTACTACGAATCTCGGGTCGACCGGCTGATCCGCCAGCTCACGCCAATCTTCGAGCTCCAAGAGCGGCAGACGCTCCATATTGACCTCAAGGGGTTGGCCGGTATCGGTCAGCCCGCGCTCGCCCTGCTCATCGCCACGCTGGTGCAGGCAACCGATCGCGGGCTGGTGGGCGAGAAGAGCTTCGTCAGCCTCCCAGACAGCCCGCCGGTAGCTCGTTACGTTGAGCGGATGAACCTCGTCAAGATCGTCTCCCCGACGCTGGAGCGGGAGGAGGCATTCGTGCGGCGCGATGCCGAGGGATTCATGCCGTGTCGCCGGTTTCACGATCTCGCTGAGGGAATCAGCGTCGGGAGGGAATTGGCAGTCCATCTTCAAGAGCGCTGCAACGTCGACGACGTAGGCAAGGCATCGGTGCAGTTGGCGCTCGGAGAGATCACGGATAACGTCGCTTACCACGCTGACACCGCGCACGGTGGGTTCGCCGTCTGCCAGCACTACAAGAACCGGCAGGCGTTCGACATCGCCATCGTCGATCTTGGCGTCGGCATCATGGAGAGCCTTGCGCGCAACCCGATGCTCCCGACGCCCGCTGATGATGCGGCAGCGCTCAAGCTTGCGCTGACGCCGAGAATCACCTCTACGCCCACACGGAATGCTGGTTTGGGCTTGTTCGTGACAGCGATGCTGCTTCAGGGAAACGGTGGACGCTTTACGCTGAGATCTGGGAATGCCGTGGCGTACCGGGGCTCAGAAAACGAAACCCGGCTTACCACCGTTGCGTTGCCGGGTACACTCGCCACGATGCGCGTTAGGTCTGACCGTCCACTGAATATCGAGACGGTCTACTCGCGCTTTCGGAAGGAACTCGGAGATGGCCCAGACCTGTGAAATGCAGACCATTCGTCCCTCAGACACGCTCGGTCCGGCTCTCGGGGGTCGTCCTGTCGCTGCGCGATTGCGAACGCAGATCGAGCAGGCGGTCCGGCGTGGGAGTCGAGTATTGGTGGACTTCGACGGGGCACTGATGTCTCCATCCTTCGTGGACGAGCTGTTCGCGAAGATGTCTGCGGAGGTCCGGAACTCTGAACTCGTGGAGTTCCGCGGGCTGAGCGAAGGAACGCAAGCGTTCGTTCGGTTCACCGTTGACGGCCGTGAATGAGCCGGGCGTCCACGCACGAGAAGCCGTCGGGTAGCCGCGATCCTCAGCGTGGCGGCGCGGGAGCAGGTCACGGCCGACCGAACTGAGCCGAAACGCGTGGGAGTCGTAGGGTTCCGGGGATGAAGATCACCTCGCTCCCCGACGTGGAGCCGCGACCGCGGCGCGTGGCCGTCGGGATGTTCGACGGCGTCCACCTCGGGCATCAGGCGGTCATCGAGGGCGCCGACACCGTCCTGACGTTCGATCCGCACCCCACCACGGTCCTGGCACCCGCCACCGCGCCGAAGCTGCTGACCACCGTGAAGCGCAAGGCGGAGCTGCTGTCGCGCCTGGGCGTGCAGGAGCTGGTCGTCGTGCCCTTCGACGCCGAGTTCGCGGCGCGGACCGCCGAGCGGTTCGTCGACGAGGTCCTGGTCGACGCGCTGGGGGCCACGCACGTGAGCGTGGGGGAGAACTTCCGCTTCGGCCAGCGCGCGCAGGGCACGCCCGCGCTGCTACAGGCCGACGACCGGTTCGAGACGCGCGTCGTCCCGCTGCTGGAGCGCGACGGCGAGATCGTGTCCTCCAGCCACATCCGGGGGCTGATCCTCGGCGGCGCGGTGGAGTACGCGGACCAGCTGCTCGGTGCGCCGTTCCTGGTCGAGGGGGAGGTGCAGCACGGCGAGAAGCGCGGCCGGGAGCTGGGCTTCCCCACCGCCAACCTGGTGCCGCCGCCCGGGATGGTCGTCCCCGCCTTCGGGGTCTACGCGTGCCGCGCCAACGGCCTTCCGTCCGCGGTGAGCGTCGGCGTGCGCCCGACGTTCGCGACCGGGCTGGGCGAGCTGATCGAGGCGTTCCTGATCGACTTCTCCGGGGACCTCTACGGGCAGACGCTGCGGGTCGAGTTCCTCCGCCGTTTGCGGGGAGAACGACGCTTCGACTCGGCGGAGGCGCTGATCGAGCAGATGCACCGGGACGTCGAGGACGCCCGGACCGTCGTCGCGGCGGCGGGCTGACGCCGACGGCTACGCAGGGACAGGGGTCCCTTTGCTACCGTTCGCCGCCGCATGACGACCCTTTCTCTTGAGCGCAAGTCCGAAATCATCACCAAGTTCGGGGACTCCCCGACGGACACGGGCAACACCCGCGTCCAGATCGCGCTCCTGAGCGCGCGGATCAGCGACCTGACCGAGCATCTGCGTGATCACAAGAAGGATCACCACTCCCGCCGGGGCCTCCTCATGCTGGTCGGCCGTCGCCGTCGCCTGCTGAACTACATGCAGAAGAACGACCTCGACGGCTACCGCGAGCTCGTCAAAGAGCTCGGCCTCCGCAAGTAGCGTCCGCCATGGCGATCATCGCGGCCGGCGCCCCCGTCCCGGAGTTCGTGCTCAAGAACGGTGACGGGGAGGACGTGACGCCCGCGACGCTCGCCGGCAAGACGTCGATCCTCGTCTTCTACCCCTTCGCCTTCAGCCCGGTCTGCACGGACCAGCTGCAGATCTACGAAGAGGTGCTGCCCGACCTGCGTGAGCAGGGCGTGGAGCTGTACGGCGTGTCGGTCGACTCGTCCTACAGCCAGAAGGCGTTCGCCGACTCGCTCGGCGTCAGCATCCCGCAGCTCAGCGACTTCGAGCCGAAGGGCGCCGCGTCCAAGGCGTTCGGCGCGTACTTCGACCCGGCCGGGATGAGCAACCGCGCGCTCGTCCTGATCAACCCGGACGGCACGATCGGCTGGAGCTACGCGGCCGACTCCCCGGGCGACCTGCCCGGCGCGAACCTCCTGTTCGACGGCATCGCCGCCGCGCGCGGCTAGCCGCCGCTCACGCGGGGCGGACGCCGGCGGCCGCGGCCGCGGCGAGCGCCGTGTCGGCGAAGCCGTCCGCGTGGGACGTGTAGCCCATCCAGTCCATCGACCAGACGGCGGCCAGGCCGTCCCCGACGGTGGTCACCGTCCGGCTCTCCGGCTGGTTGATCCCGCCGGGCGCGGT
>Ga0247757_10001192_pt1 | contig 18447 bp, 16 predicted proteins | sample UWRJL126311R4_FD_180929 | JGI IMG/M metagenome (GOLD analysis project Ga0247757, IMG submission 180929) | Plant litter microbial communities from Arlington Agricultural Research Station in Wisconsin, United States - UWRJ-L126-311R-4 | ecosystem: Environmental > Terrestrial > Plant litter >... | reverse complement strand
CCAGCGTCTGGCGCAGCAGTCCGCAGAAGCCCTCCCACGGATCCTCGGCCTCCACGTGGGTGCGGATCAGCAATGCGAGCGCGTCGAAGTGCTCGGCGATGATCGCGTCGACCAGGTCCTCCTTGGTCGGGAAGCGCCGGTAGACGGTGCCGACGCCGACGCCGGCCCGCCGGGCGATCTCCTCGATCGACCCGTCGATGCCCTGCTCCAGGAAGACCTCCCGCGCGGCCACGAGGATCGCCTCCAGGTTGCGGCGCGCGTCGGCCCGCTTGGGGGCGGGCGGCGCCGACGGAAGGGGCTCGGCGGGCGCCTCGGCGGCCGGAGGTGTGGAGGAATCCACGGGGTTCACGTCACCAGCGTAACGGTCTGTGACGAAATCGTGACAAAACGGAAGGCGCCTTCCGCTTCGTGCTAGCGTGCGCCGCGCTCGTTCGCTCCGCACTCGAACCCAGGCCCGCGCCCATGCTCCGTCTCGCCCGCTGGTGCTTCACCCATCGCCGCATCGTCGTCCTGATCTGGATCGTCGCCCTCGTCGGCGTCGGCGCGCTCTCCAGCGCCGCCGGATCCGGCTACGTCAACAACCTCACGATGCCCGGGAAGGGCTCCCAGCAGGCCAACGACCTGCTGAAGGAGCGCTTCCCCGCCCAGGCCGGCGACAGCAACACGATCGTCATCCACGCCAAGGACGGCACGATCTTCGACGCCGACGTCAAGGCGCAGGTCGCCCCGATGCTGGCGAAGGTGGCCGGGCTCCCCCACGTCACCACCGTGGTCAGCCCGTACGACAGGCAGGGCGCCGGCCAGGTGTCCCAGGACAAGTCGATCGCGTTCGCGCAGGTCGACCTGGACAAGCGCGCCAACGAGCTGCCCAAGGACTTCGGCAAGACCCTCCTCTCCACCGCGCGGACGGCGGACGGGAAGACCGTGCAGATCGAGGGCGGCGGCCAGACCATCGAGCGCGCCGAGGAGGCCGCGCCGGCCGCCACCGAGGGCATCGGCGTCCTCGCCGCGGTGGTCATCCTCCTGCTCGCCTTCGGCTCCGTGGTCGCGATGGGGCTGCCGCTGCTCACCGCGCTGCTCGGGCTCGGCATCGGGCTGTCCGGCGTGGCGATCCTCAGCAACCTGATCGACACCGCCGACTTCGCCCCGCAGCTCGGCGCGATGATCGGGCTCGGCGTCGGCGTCGACTACGCGCTGTTCATCGTCACCCGCTTCCGGGACGCGTACAAGGAGAACGGCGGCGACGTGGAGGCCGCGACGCTGCTGGCCATGGACACCGCCGGGCGCGCCGTGCTGTTCGCGGGCGCCACCGTGGTCATCGCCCTGCTCGGCATGCTGCTGCTCGGCGTCAACTTCCTCTACGGCGTGGCCCTCGCCGCCTCGCTCGTCGTCCTGCTCGTGATGCTGTCCTCGCTGACCATGACGCCGGCGCTGCTCGGCTTCTGGGGCAAGCGGATCGGGAACACGCGGCGGGACAAGCGCCAGGCGGCCAAGCACGGCGACGCGCCGCCCGCCAGCGCCTGGGTGCGGTGGTCGGCGTTCATCGCCCGCCACCCGTGGCCGATCGCCGCGATCACCACCGTCCTGCTCCTGGCCCTGTGCCTGCCCGCGCTCGGGCTGCGCCTGGGCTCCAGCGACGCCGGCAACAACCCCACCTCCTCGACCACCCGCAAGGCTTACGACCTGCTCGCCGAGGGCTTCGGCCCCGGCTTCAACGGCCCGCTGGTCGTCGCCGCCGAGACGGGCGACACCCAGAAGCTGCTCGCCCTGTCGGCCGCGATCGCCAAGACGCCCGGCGTCGAGGCCGTCACGCCGCCCCAGCTCAACCCGGCCAAGGACACGGCCGTGCTGCGCGTCTATCCGACGACGTCGCCCCAGGACGAGAAGACGACGGAGCTGGTCAAGCGCCTGCGCGACGACACCATCCCCGGGGCCCAGGTCGCCGCGCCGGTCTACGTCGGCGGGCTCACCGCGGCGTTCATCGATCTCGCCGACCTGTTCTCGGCCAAGCTGCCGCTGTTCATCGGCGTCGTCGTGCTGCTCTCCGCGCTGCTGCTCATGCTCGTGTTCCGCTCGCTCGTCATCCCGCTCCAGGCGGCGGCGATGAACCTGCTGAGCATCGGGGCCTCGATGGGCGTCGTCGTGCTCGTGTTCCAGGAGGGGTTCCTGGGCGGGCCGCTGGGGATCGAACCAGGGCCGATCCAGTCGTTCCTCCCCGTGATGCTCTTCGCGATCGTGTTCGGGCTGTCGATGGACTACGAGGTCTTCCTCGTGTCCCGGATCCGGGAGGAGTGGGCCCGCAGCGGCAACGCCCGCCAGGCGGTGGGCGACGGGCTGTCGGCCACCGGGCGGGTGGTCACCGCGGCCGCCGCGATCATGATCTGCGTCTTCGCCGCGTTCATCTTCGGCGACAACGTGGTGATCAAGTCCTTCGGGCTCGGCCTCGCCGTCGCGGTGTTCGTCGACGCGGTGTTCATCCGCTGCCTGCTGCTGCCCGCCGTGCTGCACCTGTGCGGCGAGACGACCTGGAAGATCCCCGCCTGGCTGGACCGGGCGATGCCGCACATGAACATCGAGGGTGCGGAACCCACTCGAGGCAACGGCCGGGGGCCGTCGCACGAGCGGGTTCCGTTGGAGCAATCGGCTGGCGCCGATTCCTCCGACGCCGGTGGGGATCCCGACGCCGACCCGGTGCCGGTCGGGCGAGTCTAGAGCCGGCCGAAGCGCCGACGCAGCTGGCGGTGGCGCCAGCTGAACACGGCGTGGAAGATCGGAGCGCCGGCGATCAGCGGGGCGGCACGGGGCGTCCAGGCCACACGGTCGGTCAGCACCGTCCCGCCGCCCGGCGCGGGCTCGACGGTGCGCTCGTGCTCCCACACCAGCTGGGTGCGGGTCGACGAGCGCTCCAGGAACCGGCGCCCCGGCTCCAGCTCGACGATCACCAGGTCGTCGTGGTCGACCGGGAACCGGCCCAGCAGCAGGATCTCGCTGCGGAACCACGGAGCGTCGACCGGCACGTCGTCGAGGGTGTCCGCCACGCCGGGCGGCGGCGGGGTCATCGACAGCAGCGGCCCGAGCTCCCGGTTGATGCCCTCCAGCGTCACGCACTCGGCCCACACCCGCGCGGGCGGGGCGAAGAGGACGGAGGTCCGCACCAGCCCGGTCATCGATTCGGCGTTCATGCTCATCGCTCCCCGTCCGCCGCGACCTGGACGATCGACGCGTCGATCAGCCACTCGACCGGGGCGTGGTCGTCGGTGTACACGGCCCCGCCGGGCAGCGCGGGCGTCAATCGGGCCTGGGCCTCCCGGCCGGCCGGGACCAGCTCGGCGGGCAGGACGGCGGCCGGCGGCCGGGTCGACCGGGGCGCGGTCAGCCCGACGAGCATGGTGCTCACGTCGGCGCTGGGGTCGCGCAGGACGGTCGGGAAGGATGTGCGCATGGTCGCGGCCAGCACCTTCTCCAGGTCGGTGGATCCCTCGGGGTGGCCGACGTTGATCACCACCACGCCGCCGGGGTTCAGCCGCTTGCGCACGAGCGCGAAGAACTCCTTCGTCGACAGGTAGAAGGGGATGTAGGGCTGGCGGTAGGCGTCGACGAGGATCGTGTCGTAGCGCCGGTCGTCCTGGCGCAGGTACGGCCGCGCGTCGGCGGTGTGGACCTTCAGGTGCGGCGCCCGCATGTCGAACAGCTCGCGCCCCACCTCGCTGAGGTCGCCGTCGATCTCCACCGCGTCCATCCGCGTCTGCGGGAAGTAGTGGCCGTACTGGCGCACCGTGGTCCCCGCCGCGTTGCCGAGCACCGCCATCGTGCGGGGCGGCGCGCCGCGCATCAGCGTCGGCAGCACGAGCAGCTCGTCCCAGTAGTTGCCGGTCAGCCACTGGCCCGGGGTGTACTGGGAGTGGATCGCCTGCCCCTCGTTGAGCTCCAGCGTGCGCTCGCCGTCGCTCTCGTCCTCCACGACGCGGGCGTACTGGTACTCGGTCTCCTTCTCCCAGATCACCTTGCGGTCGCCGGTCGCCTTCACCGTCCCGACGGGGATCACCAGCAGCAGCGCGACAATGGCCGGCGCCAGCAGCGCGGCGCGCCGGGCCAGGCCCCACACCGCGACGATCGCCAGGGCCAGCGCGAAGAACAGGAACGTGCGGCGCGTGCCGAGCAGCGGGATCAGCAGCAGCGAGGAGAGGAACACGCCGACGAGCGAGCCGATGGTGGAGATCGCGTACAGGCGCCCGGAGACCCGGCCCGCCTCCTCCACCGACGTGACGGCCAGGCGCACCGCGTACGGCGCGACGATGCCCAGCAGGATGAGGGGGACGGCGATCAGCACGAGGACGCCGATCAGCGAGCCGGCGAACGCCCCGGCCTCGACCGAGTCGAGCGCGTCGACCGAGACCCGCAGGAACGGCCCGGCCACGAACGGCACCGCGGCCAGCAGCACCGCGGCGGCCAGGACGATCTTGCACAGCCCCCGCATCGTCGGGTCGCGATCCGCCAGCCGTCCCCCGATCCAGTAGCCGATGCTCAAGCCGACGAGGACGGTGGCTATCGTGTTGGCCCAGACGATGGTCGAGGCGCCGAACCACGGGGCGAGCAGCCGCGCGGCGGCGATCTCGGCCCCCAGCGAGGCGCCGCCGACCACGAAAGCGACGAGGGCGACCGGAGGACCCACCCTCCGGGAGGCCCCCTGACCGGAAGAAGGATTCTCAGGTGCAGAGTTCATGAAGACCGCAGAGCTTGCCGCATCGGACCGCTCGACCCTCTGGCACCCCTTCACGCAGCAGCAGGGCTGGCACGACGAGGACGCCCCGATCATCGACCACGCGCGGGGTTGCGTGGTCGTCGACACCGAGGGCCGGGAGTACCTGGACGGCACCAGTTCGCTGTGGTGCAACGTGCACGGCCACCGGCATCCCGTCATCGACGCGGCGGTCAAGGCCCAGCTCGACAAGGTCGCGCACACGACGATGCTGGGCCTCTCGCATCCGGGCGCGATCGAGCTGGGCGCCCGGCTCGTGGACATCGCGCCCGACGGCCTGTCGCGCGTCTTCTACTCCGACAACGGCGCGACGGCCAACGAGATCGCGCTGAAGATGGCCTACCAGTACCACCACCAGGCCGGCGAGTGGTGGCGCTCCGGGTACGTCTGCCTGCAGAACAGCTACCACGGGGACACCATCGGAGCGGTGTCGGTCGGCTCGATCGAGCTGTTCCACTCCAAGTACCGCCCGCTCCTGTTCGAGACGTGGGCGGCCGAGCCGGGCGACGTCGACGCGATGGAGGCCCTGCTGCGCGAGCACGCGGACACGGTCGGCGCGGTGATCGTCGAGCCGCTGGTGCAGGGCGCCGCGGGGATCTTCCTGCAGCCGCCCGGCTACCTGCGGGCGGTGCGCGAGCTGTGCGACCGCTACGGCGTCTTCCTCATCGTCGACGAGGTGGCGACCGGCTTCGGCCGCACCGGCACGATGTTCGCGTGCGAGCAGGAGGACGTCTCCCCCGACTTCCTCGTCCTCGGCAAGGGGATCACCGGCGGGTACCTGCCGTTGGCCGCCACGCTGACCACCGAGAAGGTCTACGAGGGCTTCCTCGGCGCCCACGAGGAGCTCAAGACGTTCTTCCACGGCCACACGTACACCGGCAACCCGCTGGCCTGCGCGGCGGGCCTGGCCTCGCTCGACGTGTTCGAGGAGGAGGGCACGATCGCGGCGCTGCAGCCGAAGATCGCCCTGCTCGAGGCGCTGCTCCAGGAGCACGTCGCGCCCCTGGAGGTGGTCCGCGAGATCCGCCAGAAGGGCGTGATGGTCGGCATCGAGCTGGTCGGGTTCCCCCTCGAGACGCGCATGGGCCACCGCGTGACGCTGGCCGCCCGCGAGCGGGGCGCGATCGTCCGTCCGCTGGGCGACACGATCGTCGTGATGCCCCCGTTGGCGGTCTCCGAGAGCGAGCTGCGGCGGCTGGTGACGATCACCGCCGAGGCGATCGTCGCCGCAACCGACGGCGTGGTGCCCGAGGCTCCCGTGACCGCAGATTCAGTGTAGGCAGCGGGATCCCGGCATATACCCTTGAGAAGTCTCACCTTCGAGTCGAAGGTGAGACTCGGGGGTTATGGGAACCGATTCAGCGCTGGGTGAAGCGCCGCAGGCCCGTCGGGGCCGGACGGCGCCGCGCGGCGAGCGCCGCCCCCGCCAACCCGGCCGCGGCGCCCGCCAGCAGAGCCACCGCCGCGCCCGCGCCACCGCCGCGACCACCGCTCGGGATCGGCCGGAAGCAGCTGCCGTCGTCGGTGATCTCGATGTAGCCGAGCGGGGAGGCGTTGAGCAGGCCCGCGCCCCCACCGCCCGTGCCGGGCGCCGAGCCGCCGGCGCCCGCCGGGCCGTCGCCCTCGGAGCCGGGGCTGGCGCCGAAGCCCATCCCGCCCCGGGCCCGCACCTTGCCGACCGGGATGACCGTACGCTCGCCGACGGTGACCGGCTCGCCGTAGCAGAGGGCCGCGCCGCTGAGGCGGGAGACGACGTCCCGCGCGGCGACCGCCACGGGCATGCCGGCCGACCCCACGGGCGCGCCGGGGATCGGACGGGCCGGCGCGCGGCGCAGCACGGCGGGCGGGGTGACGCCGGGGAACGGGCCGGACGGCTCCAGCGGCGCCGGCGTGCCGGCGGGCGGAGGCGTCAGGTCCGGCACGGGCACGCCCTCGGCGGCCGGGTCGGCGTCGGCCACCGGCTCGGCGCGGGCCTCCTCGAGCAGGCGCTCGGTGTCGGCGCGCCGCTGCTCCTCCTCCCGCTCGCGCCGCTTGCGCGCCTTCTTGTCCTTCTTCTTGCCCATGGCCCGCGGCCTAGTCCTCGTAGGGGACGAAGTCCTTCTTGCGGGCGCCGCACACCGGGCAGAACCAGGTGTCGGGGATGTCCGCGAACGCGGTCCCGGGCGGGATCCCGCCGTCGACGTCGCCTTCGGCCGGGTCGTAGATGAAGCCGCAGGACTCGCAGATCCAGCGGGTGACGGTGTCGCTCATGCCCAGAGGCTACCCCGCCCGGCGCCACGCGCGAAGCCCGCCGCCGCGGCGGCCTTCCGGGGCCCCGGCCGTGCATACTGGCCGGGTGGAGGAGTTCAAGGAAGCCCCGCCGGAGCAGATCGTCCGACCGGGCGAGGAGGCCGCCGTCCCGCGGCAGGCCGCGTCGATCGTCGTGCTGCGCGGTGGCGACGCCGCGCTCGAGCTGCTGCTCGTCCAGCGCACCCCCGCGGCCCGCTTCATGGGCGGCGTCTGGGTCTTCCCGGGCGGCGCCGTCGACGCCCACGAGGGCGACGGCGACCCCTCCCACCGCGCCGCGGCCGTGCGCGAGCTGCGCGAGGAGGCCGGCGTCGACCTCGACCCGGTCGGCGGGCCGGACTCGCTCGTGAAGTACTCCCAGTGGATCACCCCCGCGGTGGTCCGCATCCGCTTCGACACCCACTTCTTCCTCGCCGTCCTGCCGGACGGCCAGGAGCCGGTGATCGACGGCGAGGAGATCGTCGACCAGGCGTGGTTCACGCCCCAGGGCGCGCTCGACGCCCACGCCGAGGGCCGGCTGGACCTCGTCTTCCCCACGATCAAGCACCTGGAGCAGTTCGCCACGTTCCCGTCGGCGCAGGCGCTGCTGGACCACGCGCGGGCCACGAAGGTGGTCCCCATCACCCCGGTCGTGGTGATGGAGGGCGAGATCGCCCGCGTCCTGCTGCCGGGCGACGACGGCTACGTCGCCCCCGCCGGCTGACCGTCCGACCGAGGCGGACATCACGTCCGCCTACCGGCCACGATGTCCGCTTCGCCGGTGCGCGGGGGTAGGCTCGCGCCATGCCCTCCCCCAAGCTGACCGTCGCCGTCACCGGGCCGACCGGGGAGGTCGGCACCGCGTTCGTCGCCGCCTTGGAGCGCCGGCCCGAGGTCGGCCGGATCCTCGGCATGGCCCGGCGCCCCTTCTCTCCCGCCGACCACGGCTGGAAGAAGGTGGAGTACCGCCGGGGCGACATCCTCGACCGGGCCGCCGTCGACGCGCTCGTGGCCGAGGCCGACGTCGTCGTCCACCTGGCGTTCATCATCGTCACGGGCCAGGGCGAGAGCCGGGACATCAACCTCCTCGGCTCGCGCAACGTCTTCGAGGCCACCGCGGCCGCCGGCGCCCGGCGCCTGGTCTACACGTCGTCGGTGGCCGCCTACGGCTTCGGGGACGACGAGGACGGCGAGGACGGCCTGCTCACCGAGGAGTCCCCGGCGCGGGGCTACGAGCGCCACCCGTACTCGGCCCAGAAGGCCGAGGTCGAGGCGGTGCTGGACGAGGCGCTGAGCGGCTCGGAGACCGACGCCTACGTGTTCCGGCCGTGCGTCGTCGCCGGCCCGCAGGCCCCGCTGCTCATCGACTCGATCCCGTTCGTGGACCTCGGATCCCGGCTGCCGCGCGCCGTCCAGGCCCTGTTCGAGCAGGTCCCGATCCTCAAGCCGGTCCTCCCGGATCCCGGCGTCCCGTTCCAGCTCGTGCACCACGACGACGTGGCCGCCGCGCTGGTCGCCGCGGTGCTGGGCGCCGGGGAGGCCGGCGTCTACAACCTGGCCGGCGAGGGGGAGATCACCGTCGCGGATCTGGCCGACGAGATCGGGTGGTACTCGATCCCCGTGCCGGACCTGGCGATGGACGCCACGGCGGAGCTCGTCGCCCGCCTGCCGTTCCTGCCCGACGAGGCGAAGTGGATCGAGGCGCTGCGCCGCCCCGTCCTCATGGACACCACCCGCGCCCGCGAGCGACTCGGCTGGGCGCCCGAGCACGACGCGCGAGACACGCTGCGCCAGACCGTCGCCGCCCACCGCGCCGAGCTCGAGGCCGAGACCCAGCGGGGGACGTAGCCCGCGCGGGACCCGCCCCCGCCCCGCCACCTCCACCTCCACCTCCGCCCGACTTTCGTTTGGTCGGCACATCCGTTCCCGTTTCGGGCATGGATGTGCCAACGAAGCGGATCAGGCGCTCAGGGCCCGCCGGAGGTCGGCGACGACCCGGTCCGGGTGGTGCTCCAGGTCGGTCCAGGTGAAGCGCAGGACGCGGTAGCCAGCGAGCAGGAGCGCCCGATCGCGCAGCCGGTCGCGCTGGAAGGCTGCCCGGGTCTTGTGGAACTGCCAGCTGTCGGCCTCGCCGACGAGCCGCCCGCCCGTCCACAGGAAGTCCACCTCGAAGCCCTCGACCATCGCGTTGCACACGGGCGCGGGCAGCCCGGCCTGCACGCACAGCCCGAGCATCGCCAGCTCCAGGTCGGACCGCGTCCACGCCGACTCGGGATGCAGCTCGGCGAGCGCGGCGAGCAACGGCTTGGTCCCCCGGTGGCGCGGCGCGCGATCGATGGCGGCGCGCACCTCGTTCAGGTCGAAGACCTCACGCTGCTCCGCCCGGGTGATCATCCTCGCCACCCCGTCCCCGACGACCACGGCGCAGTCCAGCAGCGTGCGGGCCACCGTGGTGACCGGGATCGCGTCGATCGCCGTGACGTCCGCGGCGTGCAGGTGCCGGACGCGGCGGACCCGCACGCCGGGCCGCGCACGATGCCCCCGGTCGCCCTGGACGATCAGCTCCGGGACGCCGGAGTACGGCCGCAGCGCGTGGAACGCCCCGGCGTAGCGGTCCCCCACGACGGAGTCCCGGACCGAGAGCGTCGCGGCACTGCGCCGCCCGTTCGGGCCCAGGATCCGGTGGCCGACCGCGTAGACGCCCGGATGCAGGCGATGGAGCCGGCCCCGGCGGACGAACCGCGCCACGGCCTTGCCGTCGAAGCCGAGGTCCAGGAGCTGCCCGCGGGAGATGACGCCGTGCTGCAGCTCGGCCATCCTCGACAGGAGCTGCTCACGCTTGTCGTTGGCGCATCCGTTCCCCATTCGGGCAAGGATGTGCCAACCGAGCCGGGCCGTGGGGCGATGCCACGGAATCGTTGCGGGGCCGACACGGAATTGGCACGGGCCGTGACGGTTGCGTCACGGCCCGGCCGACCGCTAGGGGCGGGCGAGCAGCATGGCGATGCCCTGCCCGCCGCCGATGCACAGGCTGACGATGCCCAGCTCGTGGTCGCCGCGCTCCATCTCACCGATGAGCTTGGCGGTGATCGCCGCGCCGGAGGCGCCGATCGGGTGGCCCAGGGCGATCGCGCCGCCGTTGGGGTTGACCTTGGCCGGATCGAGGTCGAGGTCCTGCATGACCGCCAGGGCCTGCGCGGCGAACGCCTCGTTCAGCTCGAACACGCCGACCTCGTCGATCGTGCGGCCGGCCTTGGCCAGCGCCTTCTGGATGGCCGGGACGGGGCCGATGCCCATGATCTTCGGGTCGACGCCGCAGCTGGCCCACGACAGGATGCGCGCGCGGACCGGCGCGCCGAGCGCGGCGGCCTTGTCGGCGTGCATCAGCACGAGGGCGGCGCCCGCGTCGTTCATGCCCGACGCGTTGCCGGCGGTGACCGTGCCCGTGCCGTCGCGCTTGAACGCGGCCGGCAGCTTGGCCATCGCGGCGAGGTCCGCGCCGTGGCGGATGTGCTCGTCCTCGAGGAAGTCGACGGTCTCGCGCTTGACCTTCACCGGGACCGGGACGATCTCGTCCACGAAGCGGCCGGCCTTCTGCGCCTCGGACGCGCGGCGGTGCGACTCGACCGCGAACTCGTCCTGCTGCTCGCGCGTGATGCTGTTGCGCTCGGCCAGGTTCTCGGCCGTGATGCCCATGAGGACCTTGTGGAACGGGTCGGTCAGGCCGCCCATCACCGGGTCGATCATCTTCGTCTCGCCCATGCGGGCGCCCCAGCGCGCGGCGGGCAGCCAGTACGGCCCGCGCGACATCGACTCGGCGCCGCCGGCCAGCGCCACGTCGCCGTCCCCGGTCTCGATGACCTGCGCCGCAGAGACGATGGCCTGCACGCCGGTGCCGCACAGGCGGTTGACGGTGAAGGCGGGCGTGGAGTGCGGGATCCCGGCGTTGACGCCGACCACGCGAGCCATGTACATGTCGGCCGGCTCGGTGTGGATGACGTTGCCGAAGACGACGTGCTCGACCTGCTCGGGCTCGATCCCCGCGCGCTCGATGGCGGCGCGGGCGGCGATGGCGCCGAGCTCGGTCGGCGGGACGTCCTTCAGGGACTTCCCGTAGGAGCCGATCGCGGTGCGGGCGGCGGAGGAGATGACGACGTTGCTCACGTTGGCGGTCCTTGGCTTCGAGGGGGTCTCGCGCGCGATGCGACGCGGAGGCGGCGAGGAAGGATAGGGAGACCTCCCCGCCTGCGTGGCGTGCCGCGGCCTCCCGCCTCGTACGGAGCGGCCTAAGCCGTTGGGAGCGGCCCCGTCGCTGGGCTAGGCTGGACGCAGGAATTTCGATTCAGACGGAGGAGACCCATGGCCACGGCCACGACGAGCCTGCAGAACTTCATCGGGGGCAAGAGCGTCCCCGCCAGCGGCGAGGGCACGCACGACGTCCACAACGCCGCGACGGGCCAGGTCATCGCCCAGATGGGGCTCTCGACGGCCGCCGACGTGGACGCCGCCGTCCAGGCCGCCCGCGCCGGCTTCCGCGAGTGGGGCCAGTCGACCCCGAGCGAGCGCAGCCTCGCGCTCCTGAAGATCGCCGACGAGATCGAGGCGCGCGGCGACGAGCTGGCCGCCATCGAGACCGAGAACACGGGCAAGCCGCTGGCGCTCGTGCTCAGCGAGGAGGTCCCGCCGGCCGTCGACCAGATCCGGTTCTTCGCGGGCGCGGCGCGCAACCTCGCGGGCCTGGCCACCGCCGAGTACATGGCCGGTCATACGTCCTCGATCCGGCGTGAGCCGATCGGCGTCTGCGGCGGCATCACGCCGTGGAACTACCCCTTCATGATGGCCGTCTGGAAGTGGGCCCCGGCCATCGCCGCCGGCAACGCGATCGTCCTCAAGCCGTCGGAGAACACGCCGACGTCGCTGCTGTGGATGGCCGAGCTGATGCAGAAGCACCTCCCCACCGGCGTGATCAACGTCGTCCTGGGCAAGGGCGACATCGGCGAGGCGCTCGTGCGCCACCCGGGCGTCGACATGGTCTCGATCACCGGCAGCGTGCGGGCCGGCAAGGCCGTCGCCCGCGCGGCCTCCGACACCCTCAAGCGCGTGCACCTGGAGCTGGGCGGCAAGGCCCCGGTCATCGTGTTCGACGACGCCGACGTCGCGGCGGCGGCGGAGATGATCGCCGGCACCGGCTACTTCAACGCCGGCCAGGACTGCACGGCGGCCACGCGCGTCATCGCGGGTCCCGGCATCCACGACGCGTTCGTGGAGGCGCTCACCGCACAGGCCAAGGACACCGTCTTCGGCAACCCGCTGGACGAGAACACGTACATGGGCCCGGTCATCAGCCAGGTCCAGCGCGAGCGCGTCCAGGGGTTCATCGACCGCACGCCGTCGCACGCGCGGGTGACGACCGGCGGGAACGCGTCCGGCGACGCCGGCTACTTCTTCGAGCCGACGGTGGTCGACGGGCTGCGCCAGGACGACGAGATGATCCAGGACGAGATCTTCGGCCCGGTCATCACCGTGCAGCAGTTCTCCGACGAGGCGCAGGCCCTGGAGTGGGCCAACGGCGTCGAGTACGGCCTGGCCTCCAGCGTGTGGACCAAGGACCACGGCCGCGCGATGCGCATGGCCAAGCACCTGGACTTCGGCTGCGTGTGGATCAACACCCACATCCCGCTGGTCGCCGAGATGCCGCACGGCGGCTTCAAGCACTCCGGGTACGGCAAGGACCTCTCGATGTACGGCTTCGAGGACTACACGCGCATCAAGCACGTGATGAGCAACATCGAGGACTGAGCCGCCCCGGTGGGGTGAGTGTCGCTCGGTGGTTGCCCCGCAACCACCAAGCGACACTCGGCCCGCCAGACGTGAAAAAACCGGGATGAATGGTGCTCGACGCCGGCAAAGCCGGTAACGTGCCGTGTATGGAGGCCTCCGCGTTCCCCAGCTCCTCGGCCGGCGTATCCGCTGGGGCGCGACCGTCCCGCGTCTCGCTGCTGCGCCTGCGGTCCGACGAGCAGCTCCTGGCCCAGTTCCGCCTCGGGTCCGACGAGGCGTTCGGGGTGCTGTTCAACCGCTACCAGAGCCGGTTGCTGTCGTACACCCGCCGGATGCTCGCGGGCTCCCAGCAGGACGCCGAGGACGCGTTGCAGGACGTCTTCCTCCGCGCGTACGGCGCGCTGCGCGCCGACGAGCGGCCGGTCAGCGTGCGGGCCTGGCTCTACCGCGTCGCCCACAACCGCTGCATCGACCACATCCGCCGTGCCGCGCCGGCCCCCGAGGACATCTACGCGGTGTCCCGTCCCACGTCGGTCAGCGACCCCGAGACGGCGCTCGAGCGCCGGGAGGACCTGCGCCAGGTCGTCCGCGATCTCGGCGCCCTGCCCGAGACGCAGCGGTCCGCCCTGCTCCTGCGTGAGATGGAGGGCCTCTCCTACGTCGAGCTGGCCGCCACGCTCGACCTCACGATGCCCGCCGTCAAGTCCGTCCTGGTCCGGGCGCGCACCTCGCTGGCCGAGACGAGCGAGGCCCGGGGCACGTCCTGCGTGGAGATCCGCACGGAGATCGACGGTGCGTTCGACGCCGGCGCCCGGCCGGAGCCCCGCTCCAAGCGGCACATGAAGGAGTGCGACGGCTGCCGCGACTACTACGCGGCGCTGCGCTCCACGTCCAGCGCCCAGGCCCAGTCCGGGCCCATCGCCTTCCTGGCCAAGCTGCTGGGGCTCGGCGGCGTGACCGGCGCCGGGACCGGCGTGGCCGGCGGCGCCGCCGCGGGCAGCACCGCGATCGGCACCAAGCTCGCCGCGCTCGTCTGCTGCGGCATGGTCGTCGCGGGCGCGGGCGCCGCCGTCGAGCTGCCCCGCCAGATCGAGGGCGGCGGCCCGGTGCACGCCGCGCCGGTCGCCCACGGCCCGTCCGCGTCCTCCCTGGCCCGCGCACTGCATCTGGGCCCCGCGATGCCGGCGGCCGCCGCCGTGGCGGGCCAACCCTCCTCCTCCTCGTCGCACGCCGCCGCTCCCGCCGCGCGGGAGCCCCGGGTCGCCCCGCGGTCCACGCGGGTGGAGATGACCCCGGTCGTGCCCCACGCGGTCGCCGAGCCGGAGCCCGTCGCGCCCACCCCCGTCGACGACGCCACGGCGGAGCCCGAGGTCGTGGCCGAGCCGCCCATCCGCCGTGCCCCGACGGCGATCACGCCGACGCCGGCCCCGGCCACCCCGGCGCCCGCCACCGGCGGGCCGACCACCCCGGCGACGCCGGCCCCGACGGCGCCCACCGCTCCGGTCGAGCCGCCGGCCGCGCAGGCCCCGGCCCCCGCGCCGACCAGCCCAGCGCCGACGAGCCCAGACCCCGCGCCCGCGCCGACCAGCCCGGTCGACAGCGCCGCGGCCACGTACTAGCGACGGCGCGCCCCACCGGCGCCGCCCGTCGACAGCGCCCCGCCCTCCGTTCTAGGATCCGCGGGTGGACACCTCCCAGCAGCGCGTCTCCGACGCCGAACGCGAAGCGACGACGGACCAGCTGCGCACCGCCGCCGAGGAGGGTCGCCTCGACGTCGACGAGCTGGACCAGCGGGTCTCCTCCGCGCTCACCGCCCGGACCCGCGCCGACCTCGACGGCCTCACCGCCGACCTGCCGGCCACCGCGCCCGCCCCGCCGGCCAAGCCCCGTCTGTGGGAGCGCCCGGACGTGCGGGCGCCCCTCGTCGGCCTGCTGTCGGCCGGCGGCGTCTGCACCCTGATCTGGGTGGCGACCGGAGCCGACGGCTACTTCTGGCCGCTGTGGATCTTCGTCGGCCTCGGCATCGCGCTGATCGGGTCGGTCAGCCGCGCGCTGAACGACCGCTAGGCGCCCAGCATGGGGATCAGGCGGATCGTGCCCGACCTGCACGCCGAGGACCCCGCCGCCGGCCACGGCTTCTACGCGGACGTGCTGGGCCTGGAGGTCGTCATGGACCACGGCTGGATCGTCACCTACGCCGACCCCGGCAACCGGGCCGCGCAGCTCAGCGTGATGCGGCAGGACGCCTCCGCCCCGGTCCGGCCGGACGTGTCGATCGAGGTGGACGACGTCGACGCGGCCTACGCGGCCGCAGTGCGGCTGGGCCACGAGATCGTGCACCCGCTGACCGACGAGCCGTGGGGCGTGCGCCGCTTCTTCGTCCGCGGGCCGACCGGGGACGTGCTCAACGTCCTGGGCCACCCGGCCGACTGACCCCTGACGGTCACCTTTTCCCGCGCATGGCGGAAGAAGGTGACCTTCGGCGAGACGCGCTTCGCCCGCGCGGCGGGCTCAGGGCCGCGGCTGGTCCTTCAGCTCCGGGATGACCGGGCGCTCCACGTCGGGCGGCAGCCGCCCCTCGTCCGCCAGCTTGTCCAGGTGCGCGGCGAGCGTGACCGCCGCCGCGGGCCGCAGGGCCTCGGGCACCTCCGACCACACCTCGTCGAGCAGCTCGTCCACCGTGCGCAGCCCGGCGTCGAGCCCCTCCAGCACCCGGCGCTCGCGGTCGCGGCGGTGGTCGAGGTACTGCGTCAGCTTGGCGTGGGGATCGGTGACGGGCGGCCCGTGGCCGGGGGCCAGGAGGTCCAGCGGCAGCGCGCGCAGCCGCTCCAGCACGTCGAGGTAGCCGGCCAGCGCCCCCGGGTCGGGCCAGATGAACACGCTGCCCTCGCCGAGCACGACGTCCCCGGTGAACACGACGGGCCCGGCGACGAACACGTAGTGGTCGGGGGCGTGGCCGGGCGCGCGCAGCGCGGTGAACGGGCCGACCGCGGCCCCGTCCGCCAGCCCGGCGTCGGCCGGGAACCGCGCCGCGTGGACGGGCGCGCCGGTGGACGCCGCGACCTGCTCCACCGCCTCGGAGTGGTCGGCGTGGTCGTGGGTGAGGACGATGCCCCCGGCGCCGCCCCGCGCCTCCACGGCGGCCAGCACGGCGGCCACGTGCTCGGGCAGCGCGGGCCCCGGATCGACGATCCACGCCGGGTCCCGCCCGACGATCCACGTGTTGGTGCCGCTCAGCGAGAACATCCCCGGGTTATCGGCCCGCAGGCGCAGGATGTCGTGGCCGGGGATCTCCTCCATCCCGCGAAGCTATCAACGCGCCGTGAGAGACTGGTGGCGCATGGCCCCCGTGGACCGACTCAGCGCGCTGGACGCCGCCTTCCTGGACCTGGATCGGCCGGAGGCGCCGCTGCACGTCGGCGCGGTGCTGCGCCTGGACGGTCCCGTCCCCTCCCTGGCCGGGCTGCGGCGCCATCTCGACCGGCGCATGGCCCGCGTGCCCCGGTTCCGCCAGCGCGTGCTCGCCGGCGCCGACGTGCTCGGCGACGCGGTGTGGGTGGACGACGCCGGCTTCGACGTCGCCCGCCACGTCCACGAGCTGACCCTCCCGCCCGTCGCGGCCGGCGACGAGGACGCGACCCGCGCCGCCCTGGCCGAGCAGGCCGGCGTCCTGCTCTCCACCGCGCTGGAGCCCGACCGGCCCCTGTGGCGGATGTACCTCGTGCGCGGGCTGCCCGGCGGCGGCTGGGCGCTGGTCGTCCAGATCCACCACGTGCTGCTGGACGGCGTGGCCGCGGTCGGCGTCGCCGGCCTGCTGCTGGACCTCGCGCCCGACGCGCCCGCCGACGCCGCCGACGGCTGGCGTCCCGCTCCCGCCCCGGGCCCCGTGGCGACCACCTCCAGCGGCCTGCGCGACCGCGCCGGCGCCGGCGCCCGCGCCGCCTGGGCCGCGCCCGGGCAGGTGCGCGAGGCGGGCACGCTGGCCTCCCAGGCCCGCGCCGCGCTGTCGGCCCTCACCGAGGGGCCGGCGGCGACCGCGCTGGACGCCGGCGCGGGGCCCGAGCGCGCGGTGGCCTTCGCCCGCGTCCCGCTGGACGGGCTGCGCGAGGCGGGCCGCCGCCACCGGGCGACGGTCAACGACCTGTTCCTCACGTCGGCGTCGCTGGCGCTGCGCGGTGCGCTGGCGCGGCGCGGCGAGACGCCCGAGGCGGTCCGCGCCCTCGTGCCGGTCAACGTCCGCCAGGCGCAGGACGGCACGCTCGGCAACCGCATCTCGTTCCTGGCCTGCGACCTGCCGACCGGCACCGAGGACCCGGTGCGCGCGCTGCGCCGGATCCGCCAGCAGATGGAGCAGCGTAAGCGGGCCGGCGAGGCGCACCCGCTGACGGCGCTGGCCCAGGCCGCCGACGCGCTGCCCGCCGCGGGCCGGCGCCAGCTCACGCGCCTGCTCGCCGGCCGCATCCCGTTCACGACGATCGTCTCCAACGTGCCGGGGCCGCCGATGCCCCTCTACCTGCTCGGCGCGCGGCTGCGCGAGGCGTACCCGGCGGTGCCGATCCTCCAGGGCCGGGCGCTCACGATCGGCGCGCTCTCGTACGCCGGCACCGTGCACGTCGGCCTGTACGCGGACGCCCGGGTCGTGGGCGACCTGTCCCGCATCGCCGCCGACCTGCAGCGCGCCCTCACCACGCTGTGCTCGGCCACGGCGCCCGCCCCCACGCCGTGGCAGGCCCGGGCCCGGGCCCGCCGGCGCGACTCAGCGGCCTAGCGGGTCGTGGTCACTTCGCTGCGAGGCGATAGACCGGCCCGTTGAGCGACACCACGTAGACGTGGCCCGCGGCGTCCTCGCCGAACGAGGAGATCGACCCGACGTTCGGCAGGTTCATGCGCCGGTCCCCCTTGGCCTTGCCCGGGGAGAGCGTGGCCGACCACACGCGGCCGCCGCAGTAGTCGCCGTACACGTACTTCCCGCGCAGCGCCGGGACGGCCGGATCGCGCACGACGTAGCCACCGGTGATCGAGCACCAGGCGTCGCCGTGTTCGTGGGTGATCACGGGGAACACGGCCTTGGGTGCCTGCTCGCTCGGGGTGTAGCGGTTGCGGCCCTCCCACACGCGCCAGCCGAAGTTGGCCCCGCGCGCCTTGCCCCGGCGCAGGAAGTCGATCTCCTCGACCTTCTCCTGCCCCACGTCGCCGATCGTCAGGTCCCCGGTCTTGCGGTCGAACGAGAAGCGCCAGGGGTTGCGCAGGCCGTACGCGTAGATCTCCGGCCGGGCGCCCTTCGTGGCGCGGAACGGGTTGCCGGCGGGGATCGTGTACGCGCCGGAGCCGGACCGGGCGGGATCGATCCGCAGGATCTTGCCGAGCAGCGAGCCGAGGTTCTGCGCGTTGCCGTGAGCGCCGTGCCGGTCGCCGCCCCCGCCGCCGTCGCCGGTCCCGATGTACAGCAGCTTGTCGGGTCCGAACGCGAGCTGGCCGCCGTTGTGGTTGGGCTCGGGGTCGTCCATCCGCAGCAGGATGCGGGCGCTGCCGGGGTCGGCGGTGCCGGGCGTCCTGCGCTGGTACTCGGCCACGACCTGCTTGGAGGCCTTGTCGGTGTAGTAGACGTAGAACCGCCCGGAGCTGGCGTAGTCGGGCGCGAA
>Ga0247757_10001191_pt1 | contig 18456 bp, 18 predicted proteins | sample UWRJL126311R4_FD_180929 | JGI IMG/M metagenome (GOLD analysis project Ga0247757, IMG submission 180929) | Plant litter microbial communities from Arlington Agricultural Research Station in Wisconsin, United States - UWRJ-L126-311R-4 | ecosystem: Environmental > Terrestrial > Plant litter >... | reverse complement strand
ATCGCCACCTGCCGCGCTCTCCGCGTGCCCGCACAGGCCTATCTCGTCTGGGCCTTCGAACGACTCGGTACCCATCGCGATGTCTTCGACCTCCCGCTCGAAGCGCTGACCCCCGCCGCCTTCAGGAAGACGCTCGGCTAGTTGTCAGCACGATCCCTCGCGCTTCGCATCCCGGCTTCGCTGATCGGTCACCCCGCGCCGCTAAAAGCGGGAGCGCCGAAAGTAGAGTTTGACTTCGAACTCAACTTTTCTCCGCTCACCGGCAGTGGCGTCACACCGAAAACGCTCGATACCGAGTCGAACTCGATTTTGCGACGCGACAAGTGTGGCGCCTGTGCTCGGCGCGTCGAGCATGCGTCGCACGAACGCGCGAGCGCGCGAGCGCGCGAACGCACGAACGCACGAACGCACGAACGCATCGACAGCGCGAACTCCGCTGCTTACTCTTGCCTACCATGAAGCTTTACGGCTTTGCTCCCACGCGTACGCTCCGGGTTCAGTGGATGCTGCAAGAGTTGGATCTCGACTTCGAGTACGTGGTGGTAGACCCGCGGAAGGACGAGCACCACGGGGCGGCGTACTTGGCGTTGAATCCCGCGGGCAAACTGCCCGCGCTCGTCGATGGCGACCTAGTGCTGACCGAATCGGTCGCGATCGTGCTGTATCTGGCCGAGAAATATCCGGAAAAGGCGCTGTTGCCGGCCGACGTACGAGCGCGCGGCGAGGTCTATCGCTGGTTGTTTTTCACGGCGACGGAGCTCGAGCAACCGGTGTGGCGCATCGCGCTGCATACGAACCAATATTCGGTCGATCGGCGCATCCCCGCCGAGATCGCCAACGCGCGTCAGGACTTCTTGAAGATGGCGGCCGTCATGGAGAAGCACCTCGAGAAACGCTCGGTGCTGGTGGGGGAGACTGCGACAGTCGCGGATTTCATCGCCACCTACACGCTCGACATGGCGAGTATGTTGAACTTGATCGATACATTTCCCAACCTGCGTGCCTATGTCGACCGGATGTATTCGCGGCCAAAGGCGGCGCCGAGCATCCGGGAGGCGTTTGCAAGCCTCTCAGCGAGCGGCTGAGCGCCCAGAAAGAATCCGAAGCGGCGGCCGACGCGGCGAGTCCGACCCAGGGCGCGAGAGGCCGCGCCGCAATCGTGATCGGATCGAACGGCGTATCCACGTGCAGCGCGCGCGTTGCCTTTAGCTCGCCGCAAGCCGATCCAGCAATTCTTGCAACAACAGCCGCTCACCCGCGCTCAAGATCGTGGCGGTCGGCAGCACCGCGCGCAGCGCGATCGCCGCCGTCGCGGGAGCGCGGTTCTCGATCGCCGGTGCGCCCGTCGTGATCGCGGCGATCACCGCCTCACGCGCCGTCACGGACAAACCCAAATCACGACCCGATTCGGGCATCGCCAACATGGCGAGCACGGCGCCATTGCCCGCCGCGTGCACGAGCTGCGCCGCTCGCTCTTCACTGACTCGCAGTTGGCCCGCGACGGCAATACGCCGAATGTGCGCCTTGAGGATCTGCTCGGCGGCAACTGCCGTGGGCGGCCGCACTCCGACATGCGGGTAACCGTACATGATCGAATAGATCGCCGGGTTGGCCAAGCCGAAGCCAATGTGCAGATCCCAACCCACGCGCAGATCCTCGACCGGGTCCGGACCGAGCGCGCGCACTTCCTTCTCTCTCAGGTACAGCGCGAAGCCGTGCTCCGCGACCGCATCGAGCAGACCGCTCTTGTCCCCGAACAGCCGATACAGAGTGGGCGCTTGCACGCCCGCCGCTGCCGCCACCGCGCGCGTCGTGAGCGCATCGCGCCCGCCGCTCGCAAGCAGCTCCGTGGCCGCCGTAAGGATCCGGACCCGCGCCTCGTCGCGCCCGCTGTCCGCATCATCCTCTTCGCTCATCTCGTTAGAATTACGCTTAAATTCATCGATAACAAGATTTTGTTAGCGCGCGACAATATCGGTGATATTGTTTTATTGTTATCACTGGTATCAGCACCTTCCGGCTCCTGCTCGAAGCTCAGTAACCGTTCTCTATGAGGAACTCATGATCATCATCACCGGTGCCAATGGCCAACTCGGCCGAATGATTGCGGAACGACTCCTCGAACGAGTGCCGGCATCAGGGGTCGGCGTTAGCGTTCGCGATCCGGAACGAGCGCGCGCGCTCAGCGAACGTGGCGTGCGCGTGCGCCCCGGCTCCTTCGACGACGCAGCCAGCCTGCGCCACGCCTTCGAGGGCGCATCCCAGGTCTTGATCGTGTCGTCCAACACGGCCGGCGCAGACACGGTGCGCCAACACCGCACTGCGATCGAAGCCGCCGTCGCGGCGGGTGCGCGACGCATCCTCTACACGAGCCACATGGGCTCCAATGCCAAGTCACTGTTCGAACCCATGCGCGACCACGCGGCGACCGAAGCGGTCCTACAAACCTGCGGCGTGGCGTTCACCTCCCTGCGCCACGGCTTCTACATCTCGTCCGGGCTGCTGTTCATGGGCCCCGCACTCCACACGGGCGAACTAGTCGCCCCCGACGACGGCCCCGTCTCCTGGACCGCCCACGCCGACCTCGCCGAAGCTGCCGCGATCGCCCTGAACGAAGAAGGCAAACTCGACGGCATCACCCCGCCCCTCACCGCCTCCGCCGCCCTCGACCTGAACGACATCGCCCAGATCGCGGCGCAACTCGGCGGACGCCAAATCCAACGCGTCACCGTGCCAGACGAGCAATATCGCGCCGCCATGGTCGCCCACGGCGTACCCGAAGATCGGGCCACGCTACTTCTGGGCGTATTCGCCGCCAGCCGCCGCCGCGAGTTCGCCGCCGTCGATCCCACGCTCGAACGACTACTCGGCCGCCCCCCGCTCACCATACGCGACGGACTCGCGAGCCAACTCGCCGCTTCCTGATCACAGCCAGCGCTTCCTGATCACAGCCAGCGCTGACCGATCACACCCAACGCTGACCGATCACACCCAGCGCTGAACCGACTCCGCCGTATCTTGCGGCGCCGTGTTGAAGCAAAGCTTCGCCCGCGGCGCCTTTGCGTGCACCACGTTGATCAACTTCTCGAACAAGCCAAACAGCGGCACGATGGTCCGGATCCCGGCCCCGATCAGAATGCAATCGAACTCGTTCTTCGCGAGCGCCTCCGACACCACCGCTTCCGCCGTCTCCCCGCGATCGATCAGCAACCAGCCCGCGTCGTAGCCCAGGTCACGCAGCCGCTTCTCATCCGCCGCCAACCCCGCGCGCAACGTTGGCTCGTCGAGCTTCGTTGGCAGCGAAGCAAAATCGACGAACTTGGGCTCGAGTCCGATCAAGAGAACCTTTTTCTTGCTCGTGGTCATGCGTTGTCTCCCGCTCTGCAACTAGCACGATGACACGCCGCCATCGCCAGCAGTTTCGGCGACATCATTGCCACACAACTGGCAGCAAACCGCCCGCAGCATCGACGAAAGTGCTCGTGGCGCTTTGCCTGCCGGGAGTGCTTGCGGCGCTTCGCCCAGCGAACGTGCTCGCGGCACTTCGCCCAGCGAACGTGCTCGCGGCATTTCGCCCAGCGAACGTGCTCGCGGTACTTCGCCCAGCGAACGTGCACGCGTCGACCGGTGGGCACTAGCTTCAGCGGCCACCTGCTCATGCAGCTTCGACGCGAACGCGCAGCTGCAGTCACCGCCGCGTTCACCTCGGGCTGCGACGCGAGGGTCACGTCCTGTGCGTCGAGGTAGCCCAGCACGCGCGCAGGATGGCGCACGTTCCACGCTCACCGATCGACGTCCTTTCTCGACGTCACACAGGTACGCGCGAGACACGCCGAGTCGGCTCGCACGTGCTTCGAGTGAGAGGCCTTCGGCAAGCCGGGTCGAGTCGATCGCCTGGCCAAAGTGAGCGGACCGCTGGGTGAGTTGGACGTGGCGCAGGTTTGCTCCTCGCGTCCGACGCTCGCCGCTACTGGAGAGTGCGCTCCGACCATGGCCGATCGCCTTTACGTCCCGCACCGGGAACAACTCCGGTTTAGGAGGTGCGTGGCGGGCCCACGAACGCCCATTCTACACGGCGCATTGGAGAGCGATCACCAGCCCGAAATATGCTAACAGGCATTCAAGGCAGCCGTGGCGCGATCCGATCTCCTCATCAATCTGGTCAAAGCCGGCTCCGGCGGCGATCAAGTCGGCTTCCGCCGCACCCTCGAGGCGCTGGTTGCGGAAGAGCGCGGGCTGCAGCATCACGTCATCGCGAACCAGCTGGCCACGTTCCTCGAACCGAGCGCGCAGCAACGTGGTGGCGGTAGCGGCGTTGCGGCGATGCCAACGACCCTAGAGGGCCTGGCTGAACAACTCGAACCGCAACGGCGGTTGTCGGACCTAGTTCTGCCAGAGCTTGTCCAGAGCACGTGCGCGGAGCTGATCGAGGAACAGCAGCGTGCCGATCTATTGCGCTCTCATGCGCTCGAGCCGCGCCACCGGTTGCTTCTACTTGGGCCGCCAGGCAACGGCAAAACTTCGCTCGCGGAGGCCGTCGCTGGTGAACTGGGCTTGCCGCTCTTGCGAATCCGCTACGAGGCGGTCGTTGGCAGCTACTTGGGCGAGACCGCCACGCGCTTGGCACGCGTGCTCGACCATGCTCGCTCGCGCCGCTGCGTGCTCTTCTTTGACGAGTTCGATGCCGTCGGCAAAGCGCGCGGAGATCAGCAAGAGACTGGCGAGATCAAGCGAGTCGTGAATTCGCTCTTGATGGGTATTGATGGCCTGCCGAGCTACGTGGTGGTGGTGGCTGCAACCAATCACGGCGAGCTGTTGGATCGAGCGGTGTGGCGGCGGTTTCAGGTGCGGGTCGAGCTGCCTCCGCCCTCAGAGTCCGATATCGCCACCTGGCTTGCTCGTTTCGAAGGTGCGCTTGGAATCAAGCTGGGGCAAGTGTCAGCGTCAATCCGCGAGCAGCTCGTGGGCCTGAGCTTCGCGGAGCTCGAGGAATTCTGCCTTGACGTGCACCGCCGCATCGTTCTGGATGGCGTGAGCGCCAAGCCGTCCACGATCGCGCGCCGCCTGCTGAAAGTTTGGGACGAACGAGGCAAGCTCAGAAAGACCTAGCAATTGGCTGAACCAGGGGGAGTGGGGGAGTTTCCGGTCTTGGCGTTGGGCGCGGCGCAGCAGGTGCCGCCGATCGACCGGGAGGGCGGAGGTGGCGGAGGGATTGCCTTTCCATCAAAAGGAAGGAGCATTGAGCGGCTCGAACCTCAGTTCGCAGAGCTAAAGCGGGTGCTGGACGCGCGCAATGCCGTGCTCGCGTCTGCGCCCGGTGCCGCGTCGCCAGAGCAAGTGCTGGTACTCGAGACCATTGGTCCCCCAGCAGATTTCCTGGCTGCGGTTCGCGAAAATCCGGACCTCGATTGGCTCGTTGAGCATGAGGAACAAGTACCTCCCGACGATGACTTTTTCAAAAAGAAGGACGAGAAGGACAAGACAAAGCTGCTGAGCGGGTGTTTCTACATGGTGGCGTTCAATCTCAGGGCGTTGGAACAGCTGCTTTCAATCTGGAACACGTACACGAAGGCAGACCGTCTCCCCGCTGGATATGGCGCATGGGGCAAGCTGTTCCGCTGCCTGCGAGCGGTGCGGCGTTGGGGACCGGAAGACCGCCTGCGTGAGGCCGGCCTGCTGCAGCAGGTATTCGACAACGATCTAACGCGGCTGATCATTCCGGTCGAAATCGAGCTCTGGTCTCGCAACGCCAGCCGGAGCACAGCTGCCGAGAGCCACATCCGGGATTTGATCGAGCAAGCGCAGGGATCGGTGTTGGACGCCGCTTCGGTGCCTGAGATCGGGTATCACGCGCTGCTCGCTGAACTGCCACGCGAGTACCTTGGTCGGCTGCTGGACTCCAGAGACGTCGATCTCGTTTTGGCTGACGAGATATACCTGCTGCGGCCGACCGCCCAGTGCGTTCCCGGTCTCGCGAACGATGGCACTCCTTTTGACGGGGATGAGTCGCGCCAGGCGGCCGTAGGCGATCCAGTTTGCGCACTGTTGGATGGTCTTCCGATGGAGAATCATCCGCTACTTCAGGGGCGCATCGTCGTTGACGATCCGGACAATTGGACCCCGAGGTACCCTGTTGCCGACCGGAGACACGGTACCGCCATGGCCTCGCTGATCGTGCATGGCGATCTGGCTCGAGGTGAGCCCCCGATCGCGGCACCCATTTATGTGCGGCCGATCTTGCGCGCTCGGGGCGACCATGAACATGCCCCGAGAAATCGGCTCTGGCTCGACCTAATTCACCAAGCTGTTCGTCGAATGGTCGCGAGCGATGGGCCACAGCCTCCCGTCGCACCCACGGTGCGCATCATCAACCTTTCATTGGGAGACTCTGGACGACCGTTCCATTTTGCCCCCAGCCCGCTCGCCCGCCTGCTTGACTGGTTGTCGTACAAGCACGAGTTGCTGTTCGTGGTTAGCGCAGGGAACCATGACCGAGTCTTGCCGCCATCTTGCCAGACGGACGAGGGCGCCATTCGGCATCAATTCGAATCCGCGCGGCACAATCGCTTGCTCAGTCCCGCGGAGTCTGTCAACGCGCTCACGGTTGGCGCCCTGAACGCGGATGCGACAGACCGCTCCGTGTCGCCGCATCAGCGGGCGATTCCACACGGCGACCGGTTGCCTGCGGTGTACTCCGCGCTCGGTCGTGGAATCCGGCGAGCTGTAAAGCCGGACGTGCTTGCCCCGGGTGGCAGGCGAGTATTTCGGCCGCAGATTCAGGATCCAAACTCTGACTGGGAACCGGTGCCGAATGCCGCCGTGGGCCACCGCGTTGCCGCGCCAAGCCCGGCCGGTAACAGCCAGGTTGCGCGACTTTCTGGGACGAGCAACGCCGCGGCGCTCACGTCGCGCGCCGCGATCCAACTCCTTTCCGTCGCTGAACGACTACGCCAAACGCATCCGGACTTACTGGAGCAGGTTCCGGCGGCACTGCTCACCAAGGCGCTGCTCGTGCACACCGCCAGCTGGCCGCGAGGCGCCTTCGACTTCGTGCGCGGAGCTGTTGACGGTCTAGTCGAGCCAAACTGGGCAAGGGACACGCTTGCAGGACTGCTCGGGTACGGCGTGATTGACGCTGATCGTGGTGCTCAGTGTCGACCGGAGCGGGCGACCGCGGTGGCCGGCGGGAGGCTGGTGGCGCACGCTGGCGCGATTCACCGGTTCCCAATCCCGCCATCCATACATCTTCACCGTGGTTGGCGACGCGTCACTGCGACGCTCGCTTGGCTTTCTCCCATCGCACCTCACGACCGCCGCTACCGAAGTGCGCGGCTGAGGCTTGATCTGCCGAAAGAAGGGCGATCTCCGCTGCTGCTAGAGAGCTCCCAAGTGCACGCCGAAGCGACTGTTCGGGGAACGGTGCAACACTTCGTGCTCGAGCAAGACGACCAGGTGATCAATCTGCTCGACGAGAAGGCGCTCGATTTCACGGTGTCGTGCTTCGAGGACGCGGGCGAGATCACCGAGGCTGTCCCGTACGCTCTTGCGGTTTCGCTAGAGGTGGCTCCTGGGATTGCACTTCCGATCTACACCGAGGTCGCGGCGCGAGTGGCGGTCCCGGTTCAGGTGCGAGTCAGTTAGGGCGATGTTGTGAGGCTCGGCGATAAGTGAGCGACGTGAACTACTCTTGACGTTCAACGCCGAGTTCATGGGTAGATGTCGTCGCTAGCCATGCCAAGGCTTGGATGAAGATATTCTCAGTTTTGTTCGAGCGCATGGCGCGCGTCAGCGCTCCGGATAAAAAATATCTATGGATGCAGCGCTAAACATTCGCCATGTGTTCGAGTTCTGCCGATCGGTCCGGGCGGTTCGGTGATAAGGTCGTTCGCAACGTGGCCTCGTTCACTCGTTCGCTCTTGGTCGTCTTTCTCTCGGGCACTACGGCGCTGCTGAGCGCCAGCTGCCGCGACTCAGCCAAACACTTCGACACCCGCGTCGAAATCTTGTCCACGCGCACGATGGGCGGCCAACAGGGCAAAGCCGCGCCCTCGCTGATCGAGTTCGAGATGCGCTTCGTGGATTGCCCGGGCGACGTGAAGCGCGTCGTGCGCGGCGATAAGGCCCTCGCGTCGTGCGCGGCGGGGTTGAAGCAGGGCGAGACCGTGTCCGCGGGCATCGACTTTTCGTACGATCGGGAGCGCGAGAACTATCGCGGCGATCTCGTGAAGCTCGGGCCCTGTGACGTGAAGCTCGATCCAAAAGAAGACGCGAACTACGAAACTGTACAGGTCTGTCGTGATTTGAAGGCGAGCGGCGTGGTCGTCGGCGTGCACTGCGACAAGAAGCGCGAGGGTGAGCTCGTGGCTAAGTGTCCGTGGTTGAAGCGCATCTAGCGCTGACCATCGACTGCTCAGAGCAGGCAGGCGGCGGCCATCGTCGCGACGGTCAGGACAGGCACCGCGACGCGGGCGATCACGAACACGCGGTCGAGGTTTTTCTCTTCCACGAGGAACATCCACCAGGTGGAGAGCATACCGAGGGCGAGGGAGACGTACACGCCCAGCATGAGCTTGTCGGCGCGCGTGAGGTAGCTCGTTGCGGGCAGCTCTTGCATGAGGGCGAAATGGAACAGCACGGCGGCGGCGAGCATGGGCGCGCCGGCGTTGGATCGAACTTCCATCTCCCCTGGGGGAACCCACATGCCAATCAGGGCGATGAGTACGATCACGAACGCGGGGACGAACACGGTGAAGGCGGCGCTGGTCGCGTAGCGTTCGAGCGAGAGGGTGAAAGTATAGCGGCCGTAGATCAGGTCGTCGTTTTCGAAGCGGTCGGGGTACGACTGGCTGGTGGAGCGGGCTTCGACGAACGCGACTTGCCAACCGAGGGCGCGGAAGCCACGCGCCAGTTGCGTGCGCTCTTTGTCGACGACGAAGCGCAGCTGGTCGATGCCGCGATAGTCGTCTTCGATCATGATTTTGAGCTCCTGCGTGTCGAATGGGTATTTGCGCAGGTTGGGCGGCGATTTGAAGTCGCCCGTGAGGCGATACAGTTTGAACGTGGGTTTGTCGGCGATGGCTTCGTTGGCTTCGACCTTGCCATTGGGGAATGACAGACGGATCGCCGGCATCGGTTCTTCACTGGTCAAGCTGAGGAAGAAGTCGGCTGTGTAGCGGCCGGTTTTGATGTCGTAGTCGTCCACGCTGTTGAGCAGCATGCCGACCTTGATCTTGAGTGGCTGGCCACCGCCCGGTTTGGCGAACGGGCTCTTGTACACCGTGGCGGCGGGGTGCGTGGGCACGCCGCCGTTGGGGGCCACCGCGAGGTCGATCGGGTCGGGTGTGCCAGCGTCTGCTTCTGTGCTCGTTGCGGGGGCCGCGGGGGCCGCGGGGGTCGGTGCTGAAGCGGGCGCGGCGCTCTCTGCCGGCGCCGCCGCCGAGGTGACGACGGCTGCACGCTTCAGGGCCGGGGCGGCGAATGCTTCGGCTTCGCCTTGGCCGGAGCGGAACGCGACGTACAACACGGCGATCAGCGCCATGGCGATGCTCACGGCTTGAAAGACCAATGAGCGTCGGGAAGGTCGGTGAGCCATTGATGGCTGACCATAGCCTAGCGGCAATGCGGGGCGCTAGCCGTCGAGGAGTTGGCGCAGGTCGTCGCTGGAAAGCGAACTCGCCCGATCCGACTCCGCGAGCAGCGCTTTCGATGCGCGCTTCCGGCACGACCAAGCGTGCGTCACAGCAGACGCGCCTGAGTTTGGTGAGTCCGGCGAGGATGGCGGCTCCACGAACCGACCGGCCTCGAAGTACCGCGCAAGCGCTTCGCGCAAAAGCTTCGACGCAATTGCCGCGGCTCCGACTCTCGCGCCCCAATCGCGTTACACGTGCCCACCCAACCCGTGATCTTCGACGGACCCCTCAGCGCCAAAGCCGCCAACGCGAGCCGAACGTTCTCCGTGGATGGCGGCGGCGGTTTCATCACGAAGGCGTTGCGGGGCGACTCCTGGCTATGGTCGAGCCTGGCCAGTCACGGCGGCTCGTGCCTAAACTGGGTCGCTGCTCCCCGCAATTGCCTCGGAGTACCGCGCAATACCGCCGAGAATCTCGGCCGCATCTGGATGATGCCCACGTTTACGTCAAGCGCCGGCGGCGACGAGCGTGACAACCGCGTCTTCGATCAGAAGCAGGCCATGAACGAGCTTCCGCTCTGCATGCATGCGCCCGTTCCATTACAGTCTGCGTCGGTCGCGCAAATGATTCGATCGAGCGTCGCGTCGCAGGCGGCTTTGCAACCGCTGCCGAAGTGCGTGGCCGTTCCGGGGCCCGATGGTTTTTTCGCGCAGCACTTCTGGCCTGGGCAATCGCTCGGGTCGTCACAACCGAGCGGCAAACCGGTCGTGCACGCGGCATACGAGCTCGCACAGGTATCGTCGGCTCCGAACGGTGGTTCGCAGCACGCGCTACCCGCCGGACACGATCCTTCAGGGACGTAGCAAACCACCGGACCGACGCCGATCGTTCCCAAACCTGCCCCCGGATCGGCGCTGCCCGCGCTCCCCGAGGCCTTGCCCGCCGTGCCGGCGGTGCCCGCGAGGCCGTTCGCGGAACCGCCCGTGCCAGTTCCGCCCGTGCCGCCGCCCGAGTCCGAACCCGCGCTGCTACAGCCCGCGATTGCAGCGACCAACCCCCAGAGTGCCCACCGTGCCCCGCTCATGGCTCGAGGCTATCACGAGCCAGGTCGCGATCAACGGCTTCGCTTTGGGGCTTCATCGTCGCGAGTTCGCCCGCTACTAAAGGTCGAAGCGACCGGCGGCTTCGGGCTGAAAAACGACGCGCTCCACCCGCGAGCGGCGCACGCCACGCGGTGTTTGCCATGCTACCTCGTCCCCCTCACGGCTTCCGAGCAACGCCAACCCCATGGGCGCCAGCACGGACACACGCCCGGACTCGATATTGGCTAGCGTCGGGAACACGAGCGTCAGACAAAGCGCGGAACCGGTTTCCAGATCTCGGACCTCGACCTCGGAGTTCATCGTGACGACACTGGGCGGAATCTCCTCGGGCTTCATTACGATTGCGCGCTCGAGCTCTCGATCGAGCACGGGCAGTATCGGTGGCGGCGCCGCTTGTTGGCTGAGACGATCGACGATCACCTCCAGGCGAGACACGTCGAAGTCAGTGAGGGTGGGCGGATTGTTGGAAAGCATTGCGTATTTCTCCCGAGTTGCTGTTCGTTGACGGCCATCGGCCGCACACGATCCGTGCCCGGCAATCGCGCGACAACGCACGCCATTGCAGAGCAACACGGCAGCGACATCACCCCCTGCAGGGCAACGCCGCTGTCACGAGCGTGTGGCGGTTCGCATGGAAAACGCTCGCGTCGACGTCGAACGCACGCTCTGCGGCGTGGCGAGACGGTTGACGGAGCGAGTGGCCATGGGCTCTAGGTTTGGCACAGGGGGGAAGGGCGCGCCAGGGCGTCGGTTTCTCGAGAATCATCGAGGCGCCGACCCTGGCGCATTGCGGATCAACGCAGCGCGAGTGAGGTCGCACAGCGCTTGATTGAGCCATTGACCCCGTCGGTGCCGTGATGGCGCGCACCACTTTTGCTGGGCCGCCAACTTCACCGAAGACGCGTACGGGGGTCGACTTTGGCTCGTTCTGCGTCGCTGTAGGCGGCGTTGCCCCAGACCCAGGCCCAGGTGTTGGACCGGGTGGAGAACGAGCCCACCACGACGACGACGGCGAGTACGGCGTCGTCGTTGTCTTCTTCGTCGTAGAAGCGCATCACACGGGTGTCAGCGTCGAAGAACCATTGGGACTCGCTGTCGAACGCCCACTGGTCGATGGCTCGATCGCGTTGTTGCAAACGAGGCCATGTCGGGCGAGTTTTCGTCGGTCCATTCGCCGTCGCGCGTGAGGATAGACTCGCACAGGTCACAGCAAGCGTGGGCCATTGGTCGCCGTCGTGTTCGCCTTCTTCGAGGCCGTCGTGCGCGTCGTGGAAGCCGCAGCTACGACCTCGGAGGAGGTGGCGACAGGCGAACGCGGCGGGTGTATCCCCGTGTTCGTCGCCGCGCGCTGTTTCGTCGGCATCACTCATCGTCGCCCGCGCCCGCGCGAAGTATCACGGCTCTGCTGGCGTCGGTGCAAGTGCGCGTCGGATGTAAATGGATGCAAGGGGTGCGGCAGTTTGGCCGCGTGCTGCGCTCGCTTTGCGTGGCGAGTGAAAGTTTTTGCTTCTGGGGCGATCCCTGGGCTCGAATCGCAGCCCGAATCGCGCTCGCAGGTTCCCGCGAGCGCACCGACAGTGTGGGATGACAGGCGCTCGTTCGTTGCGCGCGGCGCACAACGCCACTATTGCGCGGGTTGCTGACTGGAAGTCGATGGGTCAGGGTACTTGATCTCGGAACGCAGCCTTGCTTGGCTCGCGTCTTTGGAAGGGTCAGATGTTCAAGTTCCACTCATCGCTTTTGCTCGTGATCGCCTGCGTTGCATGCGGTAGCAGCTTCACGGCCAACGGCGACAGCGGCGGGGCTGATGGCCTGGGCAAAGCGGGTGAAGGCAGTGCGGCGGGGCCGGGCACGGCCGGCAGCTCCAGCGGTGGTGCTGACAGCGAGGACGGTGGGGGCAGCGGCGGCGCGGGCTACGGTCGGGCCGGCACCTGGGGTTGGGGCGCGGCGGACGGTCGCGGCGGGTGGGGCTCGGGTCGCGGGGGCGCTTCGGATACGGGCGGTGCCGGCGGTAGTGCAGCGGGTGGCTCCGGCGGCGCGCCCCCGGTTGAAAAATGCACGTCGCTGCGCGAGCAATACTCGGAAGCCGTCGAGAAGGCCCGCGTGTGCAATGCGAACACGAAGGACGAGTGCAGCGCGAGTTCTACGCTCGAAGCGATGGGCTGTGGCTGCCCAATCCTCGTCAACCCCAAGAGCGAGTACGTGGAAGAGGCGAAGAAGATCTACCAAGCCTATCAAGACGCCAAGTGCGTGGATGACGTGGCGTGCGCGCAGGTTCTGTGCGCGCCGATCCTCAGCGCGAGCTGCGCGCGGGTATCGGGTTCGGGTACATACATGTGCACGAACACGGGCATCGCGAATTAGCGGTCGGCGAGGGCGCGTGTCGCGCGCTCAGCGCAGCGTGAGGATGACATACTCCGGTGTTACGCCGAAGCGGACCGGCCAAACACTCGTGCCGATGCCGGTCGTGACGAACATCTGTCGACCCGCTTCGACGTAGTGGCCAGCCGCGTAGCGTGCGCCGTACCGCGAGCGCACGATGGGCGGACCAATGAAGGGCAGGCGCACTTGCCCGCCGTGGGTGTGTCCGGCGAGGGTGAGCGAAGCCCGCGCGTCTAGGTCCGGAAAGATATCGGGTTCGTGCACCAGCACCAAGAGCGGCATTCCGCTGGGCGCGAGCGCGAGTTCTTGGCGGGGAGTGCGCGCACGCACCTGTTCGTCCGCTAAGCCGAGCACGCAGAAGCGAGTGCCGCGCGCTTCGATGATGTGCACTTCATCGTCGAGTACTCGCACGCCCGTGGCTTCGAGCCGCGGGCGGAGGACGGTGCCGTGCCAACCGTCGTGGTTGCCGAGCACTGCGACGACGCCGAGCGGCGCGCGGAATTCGCCCATCAGCTCGGCCACGGCGCGTTCCGGCACGCGGGTGCCGAATTTGACGTCGTGGATCATGTAGTCGCCCGCGAGCAGGATCAGATCGGGCTGCTCGGCGTTCACGCGCTCGACGAGCACGCGAACGTGATCGGGACCCCAATGCGGCGAGCCCACGTGAATGTCCGAAAGCAGCGCGACGCGCAGGCCCGCAAGAGCAGCGGGCCAGTTGGGGATGTCGAGCTGCTGGCGGTTTACTACCAGACGTGCGGGTTCGACTAGGAAAGCGTAACCCGTGAGTGCGACGAGCGCGCCGACGGTGAACGCGGCCAAGCGCCAGGTGCGTGTCATCCCAGAAGCGCCTGCAGTTCGGGCAGTCGGTCACTGAAGATCAAAAGCTCGGCGATGTTCAGGGCGGCCGCGCTGTCCTCGTTGGGTGTGATGCGTAGACACGGCTTGCCGTTCACCTCGCTGAAAGTCTTGCTTTCGGCGATGATCGTCTCGAATCCGCGCCCGTAGAAGCCGCCCGCGAATTGGCCCGCGACCGAGTGGGCCCGCGCGGCTTCGGGAAATGCTTCGTGCGCGAAATGCAATTCTTGGGTGATCGGGCGCTTCGAGGACCACAGCGCTTTTTGGGCTACGATTACGCGGCGGTTCGTCCACACGATCGTGTGCCGGCGTAGGCGTGGATACGAGCGAACGAGCGCGCTGCCGAGGTGCGGGCGTTTCGCGAAGTCTGCTTCTGCGTCGCGCCACAGCTCTTGCTCCTCGGCCTCCAATTGCAGCGCGTCCAAGTAGCGCGACTTCGTGCCGGTCAAACGATTGGTGATCAGCCCAATCAGCACGATCGCCCCGAGGGCGGCGATGAAGAGCAGGAACGTCATTGGGCTAGGGGTTCGTGCTCATGGGGCCGATGGCTTGCTCGAGCTCGAGGGCGGCGAACAAGGCCGAACCGCGAAGTTGGAGCGCTTGTTCTTCGACGCGCAGATAACTCGAGTAGGCGTCCAGCAGTTCGAGGATCGTGCCGCGGCCTTCACGGTAGGTGATTTCCGCGGTGCGGCGCACGGTGGAGGCGTTGCTCGAGGCTTCGTCGCGAAAGGCGGCGTAGGCGGTGGTGGTCAGCTGCAGCGTGCGTGCGGCGCGTTCGACTTCGCGTTCGACGCTGTGTTTGAGAGCGCGTTCGTGCACTTGGGCAGCGCGGCTTTGTTCGAGTTGTCGGTCGATCGTGCCTTGCCCGCGGTCGAAGAGCGGCAAGGGGATGGAGGCGGCGGCGAGCAATGCGCCGCCGCTGTTTCCGGCGTTGGCGCCGGGGATCCCGTTCCAACGCGCGTAGCCAATGCCGAGTTCGGGCTCGGGGATGAAGCGGCGGCGCGCGGCACGTAGGCGTGCTTCGGCCGCGCCGGTTTCGAGGCGCATGGCCGCGACCTCTTGGCGATGCTCGAGCGCCCAATGCACGAGCGCTTCGGCGTTGCGATTCTCGCCACGTGGTTCGGCGAGTGGATCGGCCGCCGTGAGTTCGCCCGGAGCGGGGGTACCGCCGATGGCGGCGGACAGATCGGCGCTAGCTTGCGCGGCTTCGACTTCGGCCTGGGCGATGCGCGCACGGAGGCTGCCGCGTTCGACTTCGAGGCGCACGCGATCGTACGCGGGGTTCGCGCCTGCGGCGGTGCGCGCTTCGAGCACGTGTTGCACTCGTTCGAGATCGGTGAGTCCGGCTTTGAGCACGACGTGGTGAGCAGCCGCGAGTTGCAGCGAGAGGTACGCGCGGCGTAGATCGCCCAGCAGTTGCCAGCCTTCGGCGGCGAAGCTGCGTTCGGTCGCGCTCGCGGTCAGTCGCGCGGCGTCCTTGCTCGCACCCAGCCGTCCCCAGATCGGTAAGCTCTGGGAGAGCATGATCGAGTATTGTTGGTCGGCGCTGTCGGGCTCACCATGGATGTTGAAGCCCGCGGTCAGCGATAACCGCGGGTTCGGCAAGAGCCCTGCGGCAATGATGTCCGCGCGGGCCGAGTTGATTTCGTAGCGCGCGGCCACGAGCCGCAGATTTTGTTGGCCGAAGCGCGCGACTGACTGGCCTAGTGACACCGCAACGGGAGCGGGCGCCCATGTGGGCGCGGGAGTCGCCGATTGAGCCTGAGTCGGCTGGCTGAGCAAGAGTGCGCCCAACGCGCCGAGCGCGCCAAGACAGACGGCAAAACAGCGATGGCAGAAGCGCATGACCGGTATCATCGGACATCGAAAGAACGAAGGAAAGTCGGCGCCCCGTGTTATTGTCGAGAGCGGTATTCCGATGCGCTCGAAGCTCGATCGAATCCTGGTTGGCGGTCTGCTCGCGGTGTCGTCCGTCGCGCTCGTGGCTTGCGGCAAGCACGAGCGTCGCTTCGAATCCACGTGCCAAATCGTGCGGCGTGACGTGGTGGAGACAGACGAGAAGGGCGATCCGGAGATTTTGGACGTCGAGCTGGAATGGGATCCGTGCCCCGGGGATCAGTTCCAGGTCGTGCGCGGCGGCAAAGCTTTCGCCAAGTGCATGCAACAGTATGAGGTCGGCAAGCTCGTGCCCGTACTCGTCAAACACTGGTGGGACGACCGCGGTTACTACGACTGGGACGTGTACAAAGTCGGCAGCTGCGAGCGCGACATCGAGATTGACGCCGAGGGTTCGTACGAGAAATCGCAAGAATGCAGCGATGAATCGGCGTACGGCCGCGCGATCGGCTTTTCCTGCAGCCGTCGTCCGTTCAAGGGCCTCGTCTCGACGTGCCCGTGGATGGCGCGTCAGTAACGTTGCTGCTCGCGGCGCGCTGAGTGCGCGGGGTGGGTCAAAAGTGACTGCACACTGGGTCGGGTTTCAGTTACGTGCCCATTTCGTGCCGTCGGTGCATGTCACGGAGTCGACGTGGGCGACGGCGAGGGAGGCGTTGTTCACGTGGTGGAGGAGCAGATTGAACGAGTGTGTCTCGTTGGGGGCGAGATCGCTCACGTTGTCTTCGTTGAACGCAACGTAGTACTCGCCGCCTTTGTTCATTGCGCTCGGTTTGCCGAAGGCGTCGTAACCGTAGGCGGTGCCCGAGAATGATTTGACCGCGCACTTGCCGCGATTCTTGAGGTCGAGGTGCAGCTCGTTGCCTTCGTCGCTGTTGCCTACGTCGCCCACTTCGAGCACGAGCGGGTCGGCCTTGGTGATTTCGGCGAGGACCATCCGCGCGCGGGCGATCGGCGCGGGGCCGAGCAAGAGCGTGCCCTGTTTGGGGCTCGGATCGGCGTCTTTACCGGTCGAACGTTGGGCGTCTGCCGCGGACACGCGCATCAGCACGTTGGGTTGGCTCCACTCGCGTTCGAGTAGGTAGCGGCCGAGAACGATGCCGAGCAAGAGGCCCACCGCCACGCCCAGGGCGCCGACTAAAATCAGTTTCTGCATGAGTTCCTCATCGTTCTCGTCTCGTCGTCTCGTCGTGTCAGATGAATACGCTGGCGGCCATCACCGCGGCGGTGGCGGGAGGGGTCCACGCGCGGAAGAAGCGGAACCAGAACGGGATCCGCTCTTCGTCCACGATCATGAACACCCAGGTGGTGGCCATGTTCATCAATAGTGAGATGTACACGCCGAGCATCAGTTTGTCGGCGTGGGTCAGGTAGCCGGTGGCGGGCAGTGATTGAATCAGCGAGTAGTGGAAGAGCACGGCGGCCGCGAGCATGGGCGCGCCCGCGTTGCTGCGGACCTCGAGTTCTTCGGCCGGTACCCACAGGCCAATCAGTGAGATGAGCACGATGATGAACGCCGGGACATACACGCTGAATGCGGCGGATTGCGCGAAGCGATCCAGGCCGAGCGTGAACTTGTAACGCGAGACGTACAGGTCATCGCGATCGAAACGAGAGGGATATTGGTGCTTGAACGACGTGGCGCCCACGGACGCGACCCCGTAACCCGAAAGCCGAAAGGTCGCGTCGAGCGAGGTGCGGCGCGGGTCCGCCACGAAGATCACCGTATCGACGCCGTACACCGCGTCTTCGACATTGATATCGAGATACTGCGTATCGAATGGGTAGTCGCGCAGATCGATCGCGCTCGTGAACGAGCCGGTACAGCGATAGAAGCGGAACGTCTCGACATCCACCAAGCTCGCGCAGTTCACCTCGTGCCCGTTGGTGAAGGTCGGGTGCAGCTTGGGCAGCAGCTTGTCGGCCGTGAAGGACAGGAAGAAGTCGGCTTGAAAGCTGCCGTCCGTGATTTGATAATCACGGATTTCCGAAACCACGAGCCCGACTTTGACGGTCGCCGGGCCGCCCGATCTCGGATTGGCGAGTGGCGAGCGGTACTTGCCGTCACGGTGGATCGGCACTTTGCCGTCGCCCAACGCGTAGATTTGTTCGGGACTGAGCCCGGGAGGAATATCGCTCGCGTCTTGAAGGACCGTGCCGCCGAGGGTGAGATTCGAGATCTCGTCTTTGTCGCCGCTGGCAATTTCAGTGGTCGCGCTGCGCGCGCTCGGGGCCGTGGGCGCGGGCGGCGCGGCGCTGCTTGCGGCGATCGCAATGCTCGAGGTCGGGATGGGCGGCGGATTGGCGGCGGCCAACACGGGAACCGCGCTCGCGCTGGGGATCGCGCCGACCTGAGCCACGAACGGTGCGGGCAAGGGCGAGGCTTGCGCTTTGGCGCCCAGCTTCGTGCTCACGATCAGTGCGCCCACGCCCAGCACGACCAGCACCGAAACGACTTGCCACAGATGCGCCGTGCGGAAACGGCGAGTTCGCTTAGCCACTAGCGCGCGAAGCTAGCCAAAAAGGCTCGGAACGAACACTCAAATCTGGCACGCTCCGGCAGGTGCGGAGACCGAGACGAGCGAGCTTGTACG
>Ga0247757_10001190_pt1 | contig 18460 bp, 8 predicted proteins | sample UWRJL126311R4_FD_180929 | JGI IMG/M metagenome (GOLD analysis project Ga0247757, IMG submission 180929) | Plant litter microbial communities from Arlington Agricultural Research Station in Wisconsin, United States - UWRJ-L126-311R-4 | ecosystem: Environmental > Terrestrial > Plant litter >... | reverse complement strand
AAGTTAATTTAGGTATAACGCTTATCCCCTATATAACTTATTTTAGGTAGAATAAATAAAAAAAAAGGTTTCCAGTTATTCGTAGATAGACTACGAATGTAAATATATATTTATTATATAATTATACGACAAAAACGACGCTATATATAGCTAGGACCTATAATTATTACCCCACGTATATTACATACTAACCCTGGTACCTAATTTCGTACTATAAAATACGCTAAAACTTATAAAACCATCTATACTACTACTACCTCTAGTACTTTCTAGTTGATATCCTAATATATATCGGGTATAATTTATCGAATAAAAATAAAAAATTATAGTAGAAAGACGCTTAAAATAGAGAGGCTCCGCTTAAATAAAGATCGATATATTATAATTTCTACGTAATAATAAGAAGTTAAGGGAGGTAGATACTAAGTATACTAAGAAACTTATAAAGTTGTTGAAGTATAATAATAAGTAAAATATATCAGTATTTAGATACCGTATTCCCGTAGTTATTAACTAGGATCAGCTCGAGGAGGCTCTTACTACTTTAGGAATCTCTACTAAGCGATTACTAGATATATATAACTACCTAGAGCTAGATTTCCCTACTAGTTTCCAACTAGAATATCTCTATAGGTAGTACTAAATTAAAGCGGCTATAAGTATTAATCCTAGTAGCCGCTGGATAGTAGATTTATATCTCGCAGGTAAGATTATTCCCTATAAAAACGTGGATACTTACCTTTAATTAGATCTTAATAACGACCTAAAAACTATACTAGTCGAGGAGTATTTATTTAAAAAACAACTAGAGGATAGGGAAATCTACTATAAAATTCGATAATACTAAATATTATAGAATCCTTACTTTAAGAACCGGTAGTAGGCTCGATTATATACGATATTTAAATATAAAATAAAAAATTTAAAATAGATTCTCCGTTATAAAGATTATACAAAGGCGTTTAATCTTTAGCTATATATTCTAGTATTAAAATAGGGTATACGACTAAGCATATTATATAAAGTATTTACTATAAAATACTACGAGGTAAGGACTATACCTAAGATTATCTTCTCTTTCTATAGAAGAGTATTAAAAAGATTAATAATAAAACCCTCCTTAATCTAGTCTATTAACTAGTAGGCGTTTACTTAGTATTTTCTACGCCTTAGCGTTACTCTATTAACCTATATACGTATACTTATAGGCATTTATAAATACTAATTATAGTCGATAGGAAACTCTTTATTATCTTAAGTATATTAATAAAGTTTAGACTAAAATTCTTTCTAAAGTATAAGAGAGAAAGAAGCTAGACAGAATTATTATAAAAGCCGTTAAGCTTATTATACTAGAAGTATATAGTATAGATAGGGAAATTTTATATAGTTAGTTATATAGCCGTAAGATCTTTAGCGCTTTTAACGATAAAGAACGCGAAGCTATATAGAAAAGGCTACTGTTAATCTCTATAGATCGGCTAATACCTTTATTTTATAGCTATTTTAAGGATATTAACTACCTCTAGGGTCCTATTAAATATATTAAGTCTCTTATAGACCTATCCCCGAGAGATTTGGTAGCTTCCGCCCTTCTTCGAGCGTTTAGAGATAGGAATTAGAGGGTCGACGAATACGTAGTCTAAAAATCGGATTTAAGTTTTATCCTTAGGTAAGGGAGTATACTAGAAAGAGAAGATTTCGCAATCTAATAGTTCTAGATTATAGCCATGCGCTACTCTGAAGCGAAGCTGGACTAGAAACCTAATAAAGTAATTTTATATAAGATCGCCACTTACGCTTACCGACTAGGATTTAAAACTATACCTATTCTAAACTTAGTTTAAGGGTCTATTAATAGGTAGATTACCTATAACGCCCTAATAAAGGCTCGGAGACTAGAATACTTTAAATACGACGCTAGAATACTTAAAAGTTATATCTAATAGATAGTTAGATTTTTTTCTATAGCTAAGGCATTAATAGAAGAGGAGATAAAAGATATTATTAAGGTTAATTCCTATAATAGACCGCCTAAACGATACGGAATTCCGGACCCGAAGGATTATAGATAAGATAAACTTTCTTTATTTCTAGATACGCTATACCGTACTAATGAGTAATAGTATCCTAAGATAAGACCTTTCTTTATCTAAAGGTCTATATACTTTACCTTTTTTGGTAGCCCTCTCCCTATTATTAACTATAGGACTACCTATAAATAAATAGGAGCTTATAAATCGGATATACTTAAGGTAGAAGTTAAAGAAGAAATATAGAGGGTTTCTAAGTAATAGAACCTTTCTTAGCTAATAGAAGAGAGAGGAGGGATGTAGAATAAAGCTAAATAGGAGATTAGTAACCAAACGCTGGCTGAGCTAGTAGAGAAGAGGTTAGCTGAGGAAAATCAGCTTACTTAACTAGCTGAGTAAAGGCAAACTATAGAAGTCTAACTTACTTAAATAAACTCCTAGATAGAAGCTAAGGACCTTTAATTTACTTAGGTAGCTACCTAAAGATAATCTAAAGAAGCTAGGCTTACTTAACTAGCTAAATAAAGGTAAGCCAAAGAAATCTAGCTAGCTTAACTAGTCTAGAAAAGATACGTAGAAGAAGTCTTACTTACTTAACTCGTTTAAGAGAGGTAGTTAGAGATATAGAGAAAGATAATAGAGGAAGAGAGGTAATAGTAAGCTAGAGATAAAAGCTATATATAAATAGAGTAGGACCTATTTAAGGACGATAATAAGGATATAAAGCTTAGAAATAAAGAGTAGGTACAACAAGGCAAGTAAACCTCTACCCTACTAGATAATGCTGACTATTTATTAAAAGGTAAGTAATAACTAGACCTTTTAGTATAGTAAGAGAGAGAGAGGAATTCCGAGGTAGAGAAGTAAAGGTATACTAAAGAAATAGAGAAATAGAGGTAGTAGGCTAAAGAAATAGAGAAGTAGAAGTAGGCTAAAAAAATAGAGAAGTAGAAGTAGGCTAAAGAAGTAAAGAAATAGAGGTAATAGGCTAAAGAGATAGAGAGATAGAGGTAGGCTAAAAAAATAGAGAAGTAGAAGTAGGCTAAAGAAGTAAAGAAATAGAGGTAGTAGGCTGAAGAGATAGAGAAATAGAGGTAGTAGGTTAAAGAGATAGAGAAATAGAGGTAGGCTAAAGAAATAAAGAAATAGAGGTAGTAGGCTAAAGAAATAGAGAAATAGAGGTAGGCTAAAGAAATAGAGAAGTAGAAGTAAGCTAAAAAAATAGAGAAGTAGAAGCAGGCTAAAGAAATAGAGAGATAAAGGTAGGTTAAAGAAATAGAGAAATAGAACTAGGCCGAGGAAATAAAGAAGTGGAAGTAGGCTAAGGGAAAGAGACGTAGTTAAACCGAGGAATAATTTAAAGAAAAGGATAGCCGAAAATTAAATATAAGTAAGGCTTAAGAGTATCTCTAGAAGATATAGTCTAGGAGAGGGGTACTTTCTAGTATATTAAATATAGGAGAAAGTAATCGCGCTAGAATAAAATCTAAGCTACTAAGAGGTATAGGCGCGACCTAGAGGGAAAAGGAGAGTAAATAGATTATCTAAATTAATCTAGGGAGATTTATAGAATCTATAACTAAGGGAGAAGTAGAAATAGGTAAAAAGGAACTAGGTAAGAAGGCCTACTAAGAAAACTCCTATAGAATATTAATTATATTAATTATTTAATATTATATCCCCCTATCTCTATTACTTACTCTTCTAATCTAGAACTAAATACCTAGAGAGTTACTATTAACTTTTAGATATATAAGAAAAACTCTTAGCGAATAGAATATACTCTTTTAGTCGATCCTAATAACCTATAAGAGGTAGATAGAGTAAGATAACTAGCGTTAAAATATATTAGAAAGCATAATAGTATACCGATATATAATAAGAACTCCCGTAAGTTAGACCCTCGCACGTATTTTAAGGACATTATAGTAGATAGAATAAATACTATATATCTAGTTCTAAGATTAGAAATAGACTTTACTAGATTTGCAGACGCTTCTAGAATATAAATTAAGCTATAATCTATATTAATAACTAGCCAACCTAGAGTAGCGTCTAATATATAGTCTAAGAATAAAGGTGAAAATAAACGTAGAAAGCTTATCCTAGAATTCAGTAGGACACTTAGTAAGCTAAAGTAATCTGGAATAATATCCGTTCCAGTTTTATCTATACTCCTATATCTACAATCCATGATAATATTTATAGTATAATTTTATTAGGCGAGATAGACCTATACGTAATTAAGCTAATAAGATTATCTAAAAGCTTATTAAACTAATAGTAATAAACTTACTTCTAATAAATATTTCTATAATTCCCTTTACGTTTTTATACGCTTAAAGTAGAGAATCTTTATAATTATTTAGAAGAGCGAATTCAATATTATATATATATAGAGCGTTACTAGTTAATAAGAATAATATAAATTATTAAACTAACTTAGTCTATTAAGAGTAGTATTAACTAGATATAGCTAGAGTTTAGAAAATAACAATTCTATATTTAGATGGATTTAAAATTGGGAATACTGCTAAAATAAAAAGTTAGGTATAAAGATCTAACCTTTATTCGAGCTAGTAAGCATCGTAGTTGAGCAGTTATAATTACTAGCCTTTATAGGGCCTATTTTATAGTATCTGGTTTCCGTTCGCCAAGATGGTTAAAATTATCTTATAAATTTTATAATAACTAATATTTAGGAATATTAACTAGGTTAAGTAATTATATACTATCTTTAGTACCTAAGGACTCTACTAACGGGGGTAACTTTTAATAGAGTAGTAGTTCCTGCTAAAACAGTCCCTATAGGTACTAGAATAGGGCCTATAATAGGATAGATACTAATATTAGTCCTCTTAAAGTATACCTATATATTAAAGCGTCCGTGTTTAAGTAGGAAAATAACTTATAAGAACCTTTTTAATCGCTATATCACGCTGATTAAAATGCGCTTTTCTACTATTCTTATTCTCCCCGCGGCTATTATCTCCACTACCGTAATTTATCTAAGGTCTATCGATCTAAGCTTAATCCTAGCCTTTAGTATAGAAGCTAGCTAAGACCCTAATAGCAGTAGCAGCTATATTGGCGCTAATAATATCTTAATTCCATACTTTTATCTACCTAACCGCTAGGAATTCGTAGAGAAAGTAAATTCTATAGTCGCTTTAGGAAATTTTCTAGGGACTCTAGTTATATTTAATATTAACCCTCTCGTATAATCAAATAAAGACAAGCTCGACCGTGCTATAACGTCCCTAATTATCCTATAGAGCTTTAATAGTACGCGTGGTATAGGTTACCCCGCAGCCTCCGCTCTAACTATTCTTAACTAGTAGAAGTAATTTACTAATCTATTAGGTAGATAGCTTTTAGATGGTAGTAAGCTTACTATAAAGAGTCTAATGCTAGGATTATAGATAAAGGGTTAGTTATAGATTATACTTAGGAAGTTAAATTTAGTTTTATAGAATAGCGTATTATAGTAGTAGTAGGATATATTCATTTAATATAAAGTAAATATTATTATGTATACTAAGTAAAATCATATTAACTTCGCTCTTCGGTCGTCTTATTACTTTTATCTATATTAGTTTATCTAATAAGTAGAATCAAGCTTAGTCATCAGTCGAGATCTGCTTTCTATATTACTAATAATATAAACCGACCCTTAAACTCTATAAAAGCCTAAGTCTAGGTATCTATATAAGCTTAGACTTAACTATATCCTTATTTATATAATTCAGTGTTACGATACTATGCGGGAATAAGGATATATTATCTATATAAGTTCCGTGTAAGGTGGTCCAGAACTAGGACGCTTTTACAAAAGTCGTTATGCTTAATACAGTTAGTCTATAACTAAGATAATAAAGTAGCGATATTTAGCTTATAGTACTTTGCGTTCGGCCTTAGTCTTAATTAAATTATATTAATAACGTCATCTCGTATTACTATAGAGGACCAAAATTAGACCCTAGGCTATAATTTTAGATATATTTTAACTGCCTAGTCCAGCTGGTTTTGACGGCGTTATTAACGTCCCCCTATATAACGAAAAACCCTATACCACGAAATATCTTTATCGCTACCGGCCATTTATTGAACTATTAACGTCCCTCCCTATATCCCTAAAAACCCCCCGTAACCGAAAATAGCAGGGGTACTTTAACTTAGAGCGACAATAACTCTACGTAACCAGCGATATTTCCTATCTTAATAGATAGGCTATATATGCTAGCATTTTTCGAACATCTAGAACCGCTCCTACCTAAAAATTATATTTACATCGTCGTTTCCGCGCGTAGTTCGTAGAGAGACTTGTTTGGGAACGAAACAGACTGCCCCTTCTACACTACTACTATCCGTATCTCCCTATTTAATAATATCTAAAAATAACTATATCCAGGCATCGCAGCCTTACTACTATGCGGGGAAATCATTATCGGCCTTGTGCCTGCTGTGGCGCGCAATCTCGTGCAGGGTCGCCGCGCCGATCGGTACTTCTGATGGAAGCGATAGCGGATCCTAGCTAATATAGTATAGCCCCGCATGTTGTGTATAATCCGCGTGGCATAATTTACTTATAGTACACCTCAGATTGGCAGCTGGCTGATCAAACTAACAAGCCACTTATACCATGTGACTACTATGAAACTGTCACGATGTGCGACTTCTGAGGTCTACCGTATAATTACTATACTATGCTGTATGCGACCTTATCTAAAGGTTAAGGTGATGGCTTATTTTGCGCATGGCCCGCTCAAAGCTGGATTGTGAGACTAAGTCCTGTGCACGTGAGCCCACTACAGATCCCCAGGCACCTGTTAAGCGCCTGCAGCCTGGCCGATGAGTTCCCACGCGCGACCCCAAGCAGGCTGGGAGATGTGCGTCGCTGCTCTGCGCTTCCCATCTTAGCTACCACGATAGCACGCATGTATTGTCATCGAATTCGGCCAGCGTTCGCTGCTCGCGGAGATACTCGGCGGTCCGATGCGTCTTCTGAAGCGCTCGCTGGACGGTGGTCTCGAACTGGTTCCGTTCAGCGACGATAACAACCTCCCTCCGTATGCCATCCTGTCGCACACGTGGGCTGACGGCCAGGAAGTCTCCTACCATGAGCTGGTCGCGGGCATGGGCAAGGACAAGGCCGGCTACGACAAACTTCGCTTCTGCGTGGATAGAGCGGATGAAGATGGCCTGCAGTACTCGTGGGTGGATACCTGCTGTATCGACAAGTCCAGCAGTGCAGAGCTCTCCGCTGCGATCAACTCTATGTTCCGCTGGTACCAGCGGGTAAGCAAGTGCTATGTGTATATGTCTGATGTCGAGGTACCCGATGAGGTTGGTGACTCCTAAGTCTTTCGCATCTCATGGGAGGCTGCATTTCGTCAGAGCCGATGGTTCACACGAGGCTGGACGCTGCAAGAGCTGCTGGCGCCGGCCACGGTCGAGTTCTTCTCTAAGGAGGGTAAGCGGATAGGCAGTAGGATGTTACTAGAGTAGAAAATACATGAAATCACCAAGGTTCCTGTTAAAGCGCTAAGGGAACAGCGTCTGAGCGAGTTCAGCGTGGAGGAATGGATGAGCTGGGCGACCAGGCGCACAACAACGCTGGAGGAGGACAAGGTGTATTGTCTGCTGGGGATATGCGGAGTGTTCTTGCCGCTTATCTACGGCGAAGGCGAAGCGTACGCAAGGCTACGACTGAAGGAAGAGGTGCAGAAGCGGCAGAAAGGGCACGGAATGGAACATGTACGTGACTTGAAGGGTACGTTTGCGAAGTAGCAGCTCTGCGTGTCAGCTAATGAAACGCAGTCTCCTCGTCGTTGCCCTTTCCGAGGAACGAGCAATTTGTCGGGCGAGAAGACCAGCTTCGCTCTCTCGAACACTTCGTCGACTCTGGTACACCCCATCGCATGACGATATACGGGCTGGGGGGCTGCGGGAAGTCAGCGCTGGCCCTCGAGCTTGCCTACCGCGCGCTGGTTCGACACGCTGGGCGTCCCGTTTTCTGGGTGCCGGCCATCAGCCGGTAGAGCTTCGAGCTTGCGTTTCGCGACATTAGCATCCGCCTCCGCGTGCCCGGTATCAGCGAGGACAACGCGGACATTAAGTAGTTCGTTAAGGATGCGCTAAGTTTAGATGGCGCGGGTTACTGGGTGATGATTGTAGATAATGCAGATGACACTGGAGTGCTCGCAGACGGTACTGGCGTTAATGCTAGGTCGGCTCGTCTGCAGGGCTACCTCCTATATAGCGATAAAGGTAAGATCCTGTTCACGACACGAAGCAGGAAAGCTGCCGAAGAATTGACTCCGAGCTATGTTCTGGAGCTAGATGATATGAGTAAAATAGAAGCGCAGCAGCTGCTGGCGCGGCGGATATCGAAGCCGGCGTTGCTTGACGAGGAAAAGGATGTAGACCAACTGCTCAAGTTGCTGGAATACCTGCCACTCGCTATTGTACAGGCGGCCGCTTTCATGAATAGCAACGACGTATTAATATCCGAGTACCTCTCGCTGTTCCGGATAACAGGCATCGAGACGGAGCTCTTCGGCGAGCACTTTGAGGACCCCAGCCGATACAAGGAGCTGGAAAGCACGATCGCTAGGACCTGGCACATCTCGTTCGACCAGATCCGGAAGCAAGACCGGCTTGCTGCGGAGTATCTTTCGTTTATAGCATGCATCGACCGCATCAGCATCCCTCGATTGCTGTTGCCTCCCAGCGGCTCAGTGCTGCAGCAGACCAAAGCGATGGGGACGCTGAAAGGATACGCGTTCGTCACGGAGCTGTAGCAAGCTTTACAGGAGCCGGGCAGCGAGAAGTGCTTCGATATGCACCGATTGGTGCACATGGCGTCGGCATTGTGGCTGGAGAGTCATGGCGAGCAGCCGGCCTGGACAGCGAGAGCGGCGGCGCGACTCGAGGAGCTGATCCCATACGGTGGGCACGAGAAAAAGGAGGTGTAGACGGGGTACCTCTCGCACGCTATTCATGTGACCAGATCGGATAGTGTATTGGAGGAGACGGCGAAAGCCTCGCTTCTAAATCGGATAGGACGATGTCAGGCCAGCCTTGGTCAGTACTCGGCTGCAGAGACGACGCACCGACAGGCGCTGTCGTTGAGAAAAAGGAAGTTGGGGAGTGAGCATCCTGACACACTCATGAGTATGAATGAAGTGGCAGTAGCGCTTAAGGACCAAGGCAAGTACGCGGAGGCGGAATCGATGAACCGGGAGACGCTGGCGTGGAGAGAGAAGGTGCTTGGGCGGGAGCATCCCGATACGCTGACGAGCATGAACAACTTGGCGCTCGTGCTGAGGCGCTAAGGCAAGTACGAGGAGGCGGAAGCGATCCAGCGGGAGACGCTGGCGCGGAGAGAGAAGGTGCTTGGGCGAGAGCATCCCGATACGCTGACGAGCGTGAGCAACTTAGCGGTCGTGCTGAGGCGCTAAGGCAAGTACGCGGAGGCGGAAGCGATGCAGCTGGAGACGCTGGCGCGGAGAGAGAAGGTGCTTAGGTAGGAGCATCCCGATACGCTGACGAGCATGAACAGCTTGGTAGGAGTGCTTGAAAACCAAGGCAAGTACGCGGAGGCGGAATCGATGAACCGGGAGACGCTGGCGCGGAGAGAGAAGGTGCTTGGGCGGGAGCATCCCGATACGCTGACGAGCATGAACAACTTGGCGCTCGTGCTGAGGTGCTAAGGCAAGTACGCGGAGGCGGAAGCGATCCAGCGGGAGACGCTGGCGCGGAGAGAGAAGGTGCTTGGGCGAGAGCATCCCGATACGCTGATGAGTATGAATAATCTTGCCTACCTCCTCGCCAATCAACATCACTTCACCGAATCTCGCGCTCTATACGAGCGGGCATGTGCTGCATACGCTATCGTCTTAGGAGAAGACCATCCAACTACCCGCGCGTGTCATCGACGCTATCGCGAAATACTTGCGTCGTAAGAGCGAGATCGGTCGACCCTTTCTTCTGTGATGCCAACTACTGACCTCGCAAATATACCTAATAAGTAGAGGTCAAAGCTATCAGGTGGGCTGATGAAGATGGGGAATAGAAGCTCGAAGTTCTCTCTTTAATAGTACAATTGATATATATATATTTATAGTAGGATATGACTACCAAATCATGTAGCTATAACCAGTTCGTTAAATTATTGTTGTTCCTCGATTTGTATGCGCATGTAGGTAGTCCTAGTTAGTTACTCTACAAAGCTCTCGTGAGTTAGCGCTTGATTAGCTCGCTTATTTAGGCGTCGTACAGCCACTGATCAGCTAGCTGCTAGTCTGGTGTGTACCGTACTGTAAATAATTTACGCTACGCGGATTATGCACGGCATGCGGGGGCTGTACTGTATTAGCTAGGATCGGCTGTCGCTTTAATTAGAAGTACCGATCGACAAAGCAACATTGTATGAGATTGCGCGCTACAGTAGGTATAAGGCTAATAGCGATTTCCCCGCATCGTAGCAAGGCTGTGATGCCTGGATACAGTTATTTTTAGATATTATTAAACGAGGAGAGGCGGACAGCGAAGACGCAGGAAGGGCAGTCCGTTTCGCTTTAAAACAAGGCTCTCTATATATTATGCGTAGAAATAACGATATAAATGTAATTTTTAGTAGGAGCAGTTCTAGGTGTTCGAAAAACGCTAGAATATATGGCCTATCTATTGAGAGAGGAAATATCGCTGGTTACGCAGAGTTATTATCGCTTAAAGTTAAAGTACCCCTCTAATTTTCGGTTACAGGGGGTTTTCGGGGGCATAGGGAGGGACGTTAAGAAGAACATGCCTAAAAATCTCTTGCTCGGCACTTAGAAATCCTATACTAGGTTTATCGACGATATCATTTATAAAGGCTTACTAAGTTATATTATAAGAATTAATAAGACTATAATTTAAAGGTATATACTAACACCGCTCTAAAAAATAATGCTATAAGTCCCGTAATCTCTAATTATATATTAGAATATCTAGGATTATAGATCTTCTTACTTTTTCGCTATCCTTTCCGAAGTACCTACCTAACGTAAAGCTCTAATATAAATTCGCTTTAGCCTAGTCTAATAATCCCTTAAGATAGTACTAAACTTAGACGTCGATATACTTGCCGAAGCTAGGTAAATACTATTATATCTAATACTATCGCTGAACCACTTACTTAAGGAGCTTACTAGTAAAATTAAAGGCTTCCTATAATATAAGCCTGCATTTACGTTATAGGACGTAGATAGTATTATAAGGTATAGCATTAGGCTCGGACTTTTTATTATTAGTAATAGTTTTCTTAACTTATGTTTATACTTATTCCTTACCTACTCTTTCCTATATAAAAAAATATTATTATAGCTATAAGATAGTAAATTATTAGTTATTATATATATAATCTTAGTAGGTTCAGTAATTGGCAATATACAGGAATATAATAATAGTTACCGTATCTTCGGCTTCTTTAATTATAGGATATAACTAAACCTCTTTAGGGAGATTAATACCGTAGAGTAGTCTAGAGATAGTAAGTCTAGTTTATTATATCGAGAGTGTATACGTACTCTAATAGTACCTAATATAGATAGCATCCAACTAAGTAAGTTCATCTACGCTAGAATATATTAAACGTCGTTGATCCGTAACCTTGGGTATACTAATAATATAAGTCTACCTAAATAATATAACCTTTAAAGTAATAATATATACCCTAGATATATCTTTCTTACGTGCTAATAGATAATATCGATCGTATCTTCTTCTATACTACTTAGTATATATATTAGATAAGGTATTCTTTAGGAGAAATATCTAGATAATCCTCCTTATAAATTCTTAAATATATTTCTACCTTATCCCTTATAGCTGCGGGGTCTTTATAGAGATTTCCTTCGTTAAAGGAATTATTAAAGTAAAAGACCTATTCTATAAAATTATATATAATATAGAAACTAAACGTATCAGCATTAGGAATAAAACTAGCTATAAGTAATAAAAACTAGGCTTTGTAGTAACGAGCAAAGGCCTTGTTACTTAGCTTTAGAACGCTTTTAATAAATTAACGCATAGAAATGGCTATAAGTATTAGCATAGATATACCTTCTAGCCTATTTATCCACTTCTTAAGGTACGTTAAAGTATAATAGGGGATTAAGCCGTGCCGCTGAAGCAGTAATTAATGAAAATATATTAGGTAACTTAATTTAAACGATTTATTTCTAGTTTATCTCTAATTTATTTTAAAAGAACTATTCTAAAGTATAACCTTCTAAAAGATTAATAGCTAAATCTAGATTTAAGTAGGAGCTTCTACGTAAGCTTGTTCTAGAACGGGATATAATATTAAGATTTTATTTAAGTCTATAGAAAAATTAAAGTATATAATATATATTAGATAATAAACGGTTGTAGGACTCTAGGATACTTATATATTTAGGTTATAAAGAAATAGTACATAATATCACGCTGAAGTATCCCAAGATAAGCGCTTTATATTACTTAACTCGCGAATTAGGTAGCGTTAATATTATAAAGGCCTAGTAGTAGAATATTAACGCCTAAATATAAGGCGCTTTAATATTAGCCTAGCTAGATTAGGATTGTAATAGGCTAGCTTTAGGCCTTCCTAGAGCTACTATACGTGTAAATAGGTCTAATTCTATACTAGGGTACTAAACTAGGTTCTAATCCTATAATCCTAAAGTATAGTATATTAGCAGCTTATAGTAGATATATAGGGCAGTTGTTAAGACTTTAGTACCATGTAATTACCGCCTGGCGATCTATTTAACCGTCTTAAATAACTTATATAAGGTTAGTATAGGGTTTTAATTTCTATTAGCGTTCTAGCGAATAGTACGATATATAATATATAGTACTAACTCTACTATAGGTTCCTAAATTCAAATTATAGTTATTAGTAAGATTTATTATAAACGCCTTACTCTCTTAAGGATACCTAAGTTAAGTAGTAGCTTAGGTTAGCTTTTTTAGAAGGATACTAGGGACGAATAGAAGAGTAGAATATAATTACTAACTAGATCGTATAAAGAGAGGTCTAATGAAATGAAATATATAAACTAAGTTACTAATAATAGCCCTTCCTATAGTGCTTGCAGCTCTAGTACTATAGATTTTAAACCTTAGTATTAAATATCGAAGACTCCTCTTAAGCGCTTAGTAATAGACTTATTCTCCTTAAATACTTCTTAGAGTCTCTTATTTACCTCTTTTAGACGCTCTAGTTCCCTTTCTATATACCGTCGGCGTTCGAGTTTAGCTAATACCTAAGTTCTTATTTCCTCTATTATACGACTTAATAAGGCGTTCTCTTATTATAACTAATTAATTAGAGTACTAAAACTAATCTCTAGTTTATTAATAGTTAATACTACGGTACCTTCCAATATATACTAGGCGGAATTTTCTTATTTAGCTAGAATAGCCTTAAAAGTTTTCCTAATACTATCGCATAGTTCCTTGTATACGCTAATAAAATAATCGCTTATATTTTTCGAGAATAAGTATTTTTTCTTAGGAAGAAATCTCTAAACATATAGATTATCTGGGCTGGGAATAAGACGAACCTAAGCTAGCTCTATAATAATACTAAGCCTACTTTCTAGAACTTATTAGCTTCCCTAAATATAGGAACGGGTTTATATTATATATATATACTAATAGTTCCTCACGGTATTTCTTCCTCTACTCTCGTCGTTCCTAATTACTTATATATACTAGAGCTATAGGTTAATATATATTATATATTCCTATAGAGACGATTTACGCGATTTCCTTTTTTAAAATCTGCGTTATATCCCTATCGTTATTTAGGGTGCCGAAATAGCCTCTTATAATTATTAGAAATATATTAAGCGCTTAGCTAACTAGCTGCGAGATATATAGTATATATATAGTAGGACCAATTTTAATCCCTATCCCTTAGGTAATCAACGGTACGAATACGTAGCTATATAGTGCCGCTACTAAGCACTCTAGCTTTAGATTAGGAGTAATACTAAGGCTTCTAAGGCTAAGGCTTCTAAAGCCCTAGCTTATATTTAAAGTTAATAAACGAATATATCCATTATAGAAACTGCGAAACCGTAATTCTATTACTATATCCTAATACTCTTATCTCCTCTTATTAACGCTCAGTTACGCCTCTTAGGATAACTTATACCTAATATCGTATCTGTGTTTTATACGCACTATTAATGCTGATATATAATACCGCTATATTTAAAAGAATAATATATATTTATTAACTAAATAATATTAAATTATTTTTAATTAAAACTAAGTTTATTATTATTTACACTACTATTTTTATTATAGTTCTTTAAATTACTTACTAATCTACTCGGCTTACTATATTTTTTATTATTAAATAAGCACTCCCGTATAATCTAGAAGTCCAAGTTAAAGCTAGTAATAAGTCTTATTAAAACCTTATAAGCTAAACTAGTATCTCTATATTAACTAGCAGTAATACCGAGGCTCTAATATTAACTATATAAGATAATTCGAATCTACGAAAACTTCCCCCCTACGCCTGCCTTATTATTATAGTCTAAGTAGAGTATTTACTAATACCTAACTTCTAATCCGTCTCCTTAGCGGAGTTTTCTACGCCGCCTAACTAACCTATTTACTAGCTTATTATCGTCTAAATAGTTATTAGCGTCCCTATCCTTCTTCTAATAATTTATCTAATAATTCAGCCTTTCTAAAGGCCCGGGTCGGGCTGGGTTGGCTTTATAGAAGTTATAGAGCTTCTATAGACTATTCTTAAAGTTGGCTATATTATACTATTTTAGATCATCACTATACCCAACCTATTTTACGCGGTATTAGAGCTTTCCCTAAAAGAAATAGTAGGCTAGAATCTACTAGACCTTATATTTATCTTCTTTATACCCTTAAGTAGAAGAGGCTAGGTTAGCCTAGGAGGGTACTACTGGAGCGTACTTATGTTGAAGTCTAGGCTACGACTCCTTATAAATATTTATACTTAGGAAACTATCGTTTTACCAGTTTACCTTAACTTCTTCTATCTCTAAGGACGAAATATTATCTATTTATCTATTAGATTTTATTAGAAACTACTCTCTAGATAAATAATCTTACTAATATACTCCTAATCCTTATTATCAGCTCTATTACTAAGAATATATTCGTTATTAGAACTATTTTTTAACTTACTACACCACGATAATAGTAGTATATAATTATCGCTTTTATTTTAATTTAGTATAATTTCTAGGGTTAGTAAGGAGTTTAAGTTAGTAGAAGGGGTTTTAGCTAGAGTAGGACGGGATATTAACCTCTTCCTTTAATTCCGAAACGTATTACTTTTATTAATAAATTTATATTCTAAATCTTCTTTTATCTATCTTAATAGTCGTCTTCTACTAGCGCGTTTCCGTTTAGCTGGTCTATCTCTCTTTTCACCTACTAACCTAGACCTTTTAAGATTACTTAAGATATTAATATAGTAGACGTCTTCGAGGTAGAACTAGAGTTCCTATAAAGATATAAATAACTCTCTATAATAGAGTTTACTTAGAGGGTATATTAGTAATATAAAATCTTTAGAATACTGATTATAGATATAATCTTTCTATTTAGCCGTCTCAGGGAACTGCCGTATATATATATTAGGGGGTAGGGACTTATCGCCTAAATAGTTAGGATAGAATCCTGGATTAGTAAGTATTCCTCTATAGATTAGTAGGTTATACTGCGTAGGGATCATTTCGGGCTTATCTAAATAGGCTTGGTAATAAGCGTTCTATACCTCTTAGCTTATAACCTACTCGCTATAAAGGAAGTAAAACTCTATAAACTCGTAACTATTTTTAAGCTATTTCTAATAGTAACTAAGTATATATTTCTACTATATAGTAGCTAGTTGGCTATTACTCTAATTAGACGCTATATTATAATAAAAATTCGGGTAGTATACCTATAAATCTTTCACGTAAAGCTTGTTTTCGGGCAATAGTATTTATCTAGCTCTAGACCTGGTTGGAATACTACTTCCTTTTCTTATAAATAGAGCTTAACTAGATTTTTAAGGATAGCCTTACCTTTATTACTATATATAGTAGCCTTAGTAAATATACTAGACGCTAGGTGGTTATATACCGGTATAAGTTTACGTACTCGCTGGAATATAGTTCTATAACGGCCGGTATATTCTTTTCTATAGGCGTCGACTTTGCCTGCTAGTTAAGCAGGCTATTCTTCCTAATACTTATAGAGCGCTTCCGAAATCAGCTTCTATTTCTAGGCCTATAACTTCTTATATTTATTCTTTAATAGTGCGTCGTCCGAAGAAAGGCCCTTAAGTTTCGCTTTAATATTTTTAAACTCAGCGCTCTACTTAAGCTCGTACCGCTTTTCTACTAGTAATAATTACTATAGCTCTAGATTCTAAGTAATACTTAAGGAATAAAAAAGGTCTATAATATCTATACGATAGTCTTTATTATAGAAGAAGGTAGCCTAACTATCTACTCCAGCATTATTAGCTATATAATAATTACGATATACCGATAGGTCTTGCTATCCAGCCTATTTTACTCTCGTATCCTGCGAATAGTTTCTATCTATATATAGTATAAGTTAGATATATAGAGTACTATAGAATAGTATACGTACTGGTAAGAATTAGACCCTCTACTCTAAAATTATATACTATTAGGGGTTTATTATAGCTGGTACGAAAGCCCTATTCTCGAAGATATCGGTTAAATACGCTTATAATCTCTATCTTTCTATTACTTCCCTAGAAGAATAGTAAGTCTAGAATACTTAGATTCTAGTAGAGTTAAATTATTTACTCGTCTTATGGAGGTTTTAGTGCTAGAACCTCGTCTATTAACTTATAATCTCTAAATATATTTCTTACTATATATATAGCAATAATTACAAGTATTAGATTATAAAATAGTAGGCGAGTCTTAATACCTTTATATAACGCGTGCTTTAGTCTATTCTACTATCAGTATTAGGTGTGTATATAAAAAGAATTGATTTTACCTCTTATCTAAAGTAAACGTTATACCCTTAGCGTCTCGCTAGAGTTATATAGTAAATTCTATATTACTATACTTATCGCGAAATATAATAAATATTATTTCCTAACCTATCGCTATTAGTTTATGTAGGCTATAGTAAAATAGACTTACCCGAAAACGTAAGCCCCTATTAGATTTAATACGATATATAGATTCTATATATTTACTAATTTTTATAGTGCTAAAAATAATAGCTGAAAAAAGAGCTTAAATATCGCCTCTATACCGCGGCTTTAGAAGTACGAACTAATCAATCTTCTACTACTATATTCCTAGGTAAAGAAAATATATTTATCCGCTATATCGCCGCACTCTCTTTCGGAGAGGAAGTTTAAGGATATTATATAGTTTATACTTAATAAACTATCCTATATAATTAGTACTAATACTATAAAATAGTAGGCTAGCTGCAGTAGACTCACGTTTAAGGTAGATAGCGTTACGTTTAGACTTATCACCTTTACTAGCTCCTTCTTTTCTCCCTCTCTATCCCTCTCCTTATTATCTTATTCTTCTTCTATCCTAGCTCGTCTCTAGGTACCGGTAAAATCTTTATAATACTGGACTACAGTCTATAGACCTGCTTTTTTATTACTATACCTACCGCTAATTCTAAGTATAATATTATATATATAGTTCTTAGAATCCTGAATATTATTTAGGTATACTCCGGGATTATTCTTCTTATAGCTAGTATTAAAAAATTTAGCGAGGTATACTAGGCTTAGAGATATTATCGTAGACTTACTAACTCTATAGCTCTAATATACGCTTATAGTTTTTTATTATACTTAGCTAAAGTTTCTTTAGAACTTATTTTCTATTAACAACGTCTCCCTTCTTCTCTATAACTAAGTTATTACTAGTACGCTTAAAAAAGGCTCCTAGCGAAATCTTTTATAGTATCTTAATAGTACGAGAAGATAAGATAATAAAATAGAATAAATAAGAGTATAAAGTTTAAAAACTGCCGTTGTTACTAGTAACTAAATAAAAATATAGCAGTAATAGCTAAGTAGTTAGGTAGTCAGGTAGTCTTAACCTAGTGGTATAATTATACCTTTATAGAAAAAAAGCATAGTATAAGCTATATTACTAATAGAAGATAGTACTGAAATTTTGGGATAATAGGAGAGTAAGGGGGTATAAAGGGGGGCCTATTTTGTCCCTAATCCTTAAGGGACAATTTTATAACCTACTATCTAAAACGCGCCCTATTACCTAAACCCACGTCTAAGCCTCCTTCTTATCTAAACTTAACTAAAGTATAAGGGTATAATTAAATTATAAATAAGTACGATTGGCTACTATAGAGTACAGGCTAATGTAACTAAG
>Ga0247757_10001189_pt1 | contig 18475 bp, 19 predicted proteins | sample UWRJL126311R4_FD_180929 | JGI IMG/M metagenome (GOLD analysis project Ga0247757, IMG submission 180929) | Plant litter microbial communities from Arlington Agricultural Research Station in Wisconsin, United States - UWRJ-L126-311R-4 | ecosystem: Environmental > Terrestrial > Plant litter >... | reverse complement strand
AAGACACTCTGAACTATCCTCAGCATTGTACACACGACTCACAAATCCCAGCTAGACCCCGAACTGAACGAAGTCATAAACAAGGCCAAGCTTGTTCAACGCCGCCTGAACCGCAATTCCGAGCCTCAGGGTAGCATTGAGAGTGGAAAATACACCTATCACTATTCTATCAACGATCGCGGCGATCTCGCCTTCCTTTGCATATGCAATCGCGCATACCCCCGCAAACTAGCCTTCACCTACTTATCCGACCTGCAGACTGAGTTCGAGAATAATTACAAACCTGACGCGTACAGCAGTCCTACGCTGAGGCCATATGCCCTGAATGGCTTTGACAAATACATCCAGCAGACAAAGGAGACGTACCAAGATACGCGAGCGACACAGAACCTCGACAAGCTGAACAGCGAGTTGAAGGACGTTACCAAGGTCATGACTAAAAACATCGAGGACTTGCTATACCGAGGAGACAGTCTGGAGCGTATGGGCGATATCTCAAGTAGGCTGAGGGAAGACAGCAGAAAATACAAAAAGGCAGCGGTCAGAATCAACTGGGAGCTGTTACTCAAGCAGGTACGAAGCTGGAGCTTTCTTTCTTTTTATTAACCCTGAGCTAACGGCTGGTAGTATGGCCCTATTGGAGGCCTGGTGTTTATCATGATCGTTTTCATCTGGTGGCGCTTCTTCTAAGTGTGCTCTTTGCAAACTGTATATTTATGCTACAATGTTTGTGGTATAGGTGTCTTGACTTCTCCTGGCGTTCGAAGGTATGCATACTGAGCGGCTTGGATTAGATGGTACAATAATACCCAGATGTCACTGTTCCCATGTTTCACGCTTCAAACCGGCCTGTTACGCAACTCATTCTACGGAACATGTTCAGCTCCAACTTTGCTTATGTCTGGGTGTTTGCTCAGTCGTGCGAGACTATCTTGACGCTTACGTGAAGGCTACCTTTTCCATGCACAACTCGTTTTTTGCTCCATGAGGATCCTGGTAGGGAATATTTGCACAAGTGCTGACATTTGGCCCCCAAGTGAGAAGAGGGGTGTAGGCATCGCACCACATACGTGAGAAAAGTGTCCCTTTCCGCCTAGTTTGCAGCACAGCTGGATGCCTCGATGCCTAGGACTGTTCCTAACTAAGATGGTTTCGACAACAAGTGCCCGCTATAAAGCTGTCCACCGGCACCCCGCTCCCTCCCCCCCATCCTCACGAGTTCCCCGAAATCTGCTAATGGCGAAGCCTCAGATTGTCCTGATCCCAGGTGCCTGGCACAAACCCGAGTGCTTCAGCATCATCATACCCAAGCTCGAAGCACATGGATACACGGTGCATACACGCCAGATGCCGTCGGTGACGGAATCGGACCCGCCGACCGATCTCTCGCGGGACGTGGCTGCCGCCCGTGACCTCGTCACCAAAGCCATTGGCGGCGGCAACGACGTGGTCGTGGTGCCGCACAGCTGGGCGGGCCTTGTCGCCGGCAGTGCGTTTGGCGGCATGGGCAAGAAGGAACGCGAGGCGAAGGGCGAAAAGGGAGGCATCGTGCGCGCGGCCTACATGTGCGCCTTCATGGCGCCCGAGGGCGTGAGCCTGCTCGATGCGATCCAGCATCAGATTCCCGACTGGTGGTACATCGGGGTACGTGATCACCATCTTCTTTTGCGTTGCTGCTCTTTCGGTCTCCTTGTACGGCGGAGAGGCTACGGTTTCGATGAGACTGCTTCTTCACTGTACAGATTTCTTTTTTTCCCATGAAGGGGCATTACTGTTTCGTGTGTATCTGTCTGAGATACATCTTGTTTGAGAATACCTCCTCGAGTCAATAATCCCCAGGGCTTTGAAGCAACAAAGAGACGGGAACCTTAGAACGCTACTGACACGGGATCAGGAGGACGATCTCGCCCACCTGAATCCCTCAGCCGCCGAGGTCTTTTACAACGACCTGCCAGCGCCTGAGCGCGCGAAGTGGTTCTCTAAAACGAGCACGCATGCTGTGGGGACCAAGAGAGCGGGCGCAACGGGCATGTCGTGGAAGGAAATCCCCAGCTGGTATCTCGTGTGTGAAGAGGATGGCGCGATCCCGGTGTTCGCTCAAGAGGCCATGACCGGCATGGTCAAGCAGATGGGTGGGGAGATTATGACGGAGAGGATCAAGAGCGGGCACAGTCCGTTTCTGAGTTGGCCGGATTATACGGTGGATTGGATCCGGAGGGCGGCGGGAGAAGAAGTGTGAGGAAGAGATGCGTGGTAAGGAAGGATGTCCACGGTACATGCATGCGGTGGTGCCATATCAATGGTACATGTAGGGAGTAGAACACGTGATGTGTGTCTATTGGATGCTACATGTACATGAGTTATAGGCGTGTACTGTACATGTTCTCAACACGAACGAGCACCAAGGTAATAGTGACATTGGGACAGCAGCGTAACCAGCAGGACAAGGCCCAACACAATGGTAGAAGCAATAGAATGCACTTACCGCCAACATGCAGCCTGCAACTTCACCCTCATCCGAGCCGAATGGCTGACCTCGAAAAAATCCGATCACCCCATCCTCGCCCACCCCACACATGAGTCGTATAAAGCAGTCAACCCAATCGATGCAACGGAGTACGCAACAACGCAGACCGCTCAGCCGTCGCTCGCCTGACCCACGGCTCCGATCGCACCACCACCGAAACAATGGGTGCTCGTTTCATCTATCCACCCGCCCAGCCCCACATTTCTTATTCTGCCCGTAGACGGTCCCAATTAAGCTTCCCCGCGTCATGCGTACACATACACAGACACCCATTGCCGAGCGAGATGGCGCATTGTGCTTGCGCATCTCTGGGATCTCAAGGGGGTCTCTCTCAATATGCGCTGATCATCGCATGGGCATCGTTGATAGGGGGCGGGGTTGGGGGGAAGGGGGACGGGAAGAGGGTTTTGGGATAGAGTTGTTAATTTGAAGTGGATTGGTTTCGCTACGTCAGTGTCTTTCATCCCGTGTACGGTGTCGTGTGCCTATATGTGGGGGCAGGTCAACGTGGGAGGTCTAGAAGGGCTGGGAGCTGCGTCAGCAGGTGTTGGTGGAGGTGTTGGGATGTAGGAACCGATTGAGTAACTTGCTGTCTTGTTTGCCGCTGCTGGGTGCTGCAATGTACATACACGGTAAGCGCATAGCCGCTTGCATCGCCGCACGATTCTGGCGCCGCAGGGAGGAAACGAATGCTTCTAAAAATCGACAAATCCAAGGGCTGGAACGTGATTGGAGGGGATGCAAGTGTGAGACATTGTGGATTGTAGCACGGCCCCCTGCCTTTTCTTGCTCGAGCCGTTGGCTGTGTAACACGTATTCTATCTATGTAGGGGCAGTGTACATACGGGTCCTTCGTTTCGTGCGGGCCATCCTTCAATCCATTGTCCCTCGTTTCCTCAGCCCCAGCTTTGAGGGCCTCCTTACGGGAGATCCTTCAATGTTGTAATGACGGCGAAGCGCTCCCTGTCGTCGGTCGACAAGGCCGCGTTGCCTGGGCGATCTACCAGAACGGCGTGAACGCCTGCATCGCTGGCTGCTTCCGCTTCTGTACGGGTGCATGTTAGCGATGGTGGAAGTTGATGCCGAACGATGCGGTGGGGTCTGATTGGCCGAGTTGCATCATCGGCTTATTTACATAGATTGGGTCGTGTGCGTAGTGACGAAGGGGTGTTCTTGACAGGTGACGTGCATTGTCTGGAACGAATTGTCTGGAACGAAGTTGGGTTTGAGAACGATTGCAGTGTTGCGGTAGTCGATGAGGGTGTTTCATGTAGACCACATCGCGCTTGGGCCGCAGGCTGAGTAGACGACCGCGTACCGGAACCCAAGAAAAGAGAAACACCAGACGTACCTTTTGCATCGTCCGTCAGGAAGGTCACCTGGGCATTGTCTTGACGCAGTAGTTCACAGATCTTCGTGTAGGACCCTTTCTCGAGCTTGGAACCTACTATAGTAGGGTCAAAGTGAGTAGTGAAGAGGGGCTTCAGGTCTCGTGTTGATGAGCCATCCTGAACGAAAGAAAAGAACTGGAGCTGAGCTTGGACGCTGCCAGACGAGAATATTGCAAGAGTTTTGCCGGCCGCTTTCCAGGTCTCGAGGGTCGGGATCACGTCGTCGAAGAGCGGAGTCTTGAGCTGGCCGTTCTCATATCCCGTCTTCCACAGCTTGCCTGGTGATATGATTAGACTAATAAGTAAGCAGGTTACTTTGCTCAAAACACAGACATTGCAAGCAATAATCACGGTACAGCGGCGGAAAACGAGTACGAATAATCACGAGGCGAAGATAGCGCTGATTAAACACAACGCAAAAGTTACCACTGTCCTATGACAGCATGGTGGCGATCATCACAGGGTCCTTTCCTTGCGAAGGAATTGCCGGTCCGAATGACTTGAGACCGACACCCGCTAAGAAGATGGTGGGGTTCTTGACGTGGCGACAATCATCACCATGAGCTACCAGGACCGGAATAGTATATTGGATTGCTCGCATTGAGGGTGTGCTTGCGAGACACAAACGGAAAAGGAATGCGTGTATGGCCTACCTTGGAGTTGCTTTAGGTACGGGGCTTTGATATCCCTACGCGTCAAATCCTGCACGTGGGCAAGCAGCGTCTCGGCATTCTGTCTCGTGTCTTCTGGAAACGGCGCGACGAGCTCCTGGAAAGATGGGTCCTGCCATGAGTTGCGAGCGAGTTCCGACAGACGGTCGAGCGCGTACGTGTACTGCTTCGGTGAGCATGGTACTGGAAAAGGGGCGGGTCGCGTGATGGATCTTGGAAAGCTAACGAGGGTAATGGAAACCCAAGGAAAGACATGTAGGGGTCAAAGTGGTAACGAGTGGCTTAACAATTTCCGAAGGAGTTCCAACGTGATGGATAGGCGGCCCGCTTAGAGCATGATTCGCGTGGTGGTGATCACACGGACGACCGATTGCGGGGGATTGGGGGGCTCGGAAACCTTCTCACGACGGAGAAGGCTAACGACTGGGCGGAGTAAGGAGTGGCTTACCAGGACGTCTTTGACGAACGAGATGCTGGAAATTGTTCCCTCTAGATGCGTTGCACAGCGCCGTCAGTATTGTTCTTGTGTCCCACTTGCGCGCATGGTGTTGAGCGGGGTCGAGACTCTTGGATGGTGGAGCCTGGTGGCGGAAAACCTGGGGTGCAGGAGCCGAGCAATGCGCCCACCGGTGCCGGCGCGCGATGGCAAGACATGTGGTGGTTCAAGCCATGTCGCCTGTCGTGCAGTTGGGGCTGACGGCCAGACCGGCCCAGAGATGGTTCCAAGGCTGTTGGTTGCAGTGGGCTTCCGAGGAGTTGCCAAGGGCAAAAGACACGGCAACTCACCAATGTCGAGGAGGACGACGCGGGAGGCCTCCCAGCGCGGATGATTGAGAGAAGCGGGAGACATTTCTTCGCTGCGGGTTGTGTCTGGGAGCGGTGAGAGGCGGTGAAGAAGAAAATTTTCAAGAGATACATCCAAGGCGATAGTGGTGTATCGGAGCGGGCTCTGGTTGGGCGCCGTCTGCTAGGTGTAGACGTTGAGCATAAGAACATTGAACAGGGTTCTGCAAAGTCGCAATGCTGTATGCAACATCCAAAATAACGCATGGAAGAGGGACCGTTATTCTATAGCAGCTGTAAAGCAATAATGCTGCAGACGGACAAGGCGCATTTGGCAGAAGCCAGAGGCCAGAGGCCAGAGGCCAGCCTGGCGAGGGCGCCTTCTCAAGCTGAGCAGGACGGCTCCGGCATGTTGTTTTCACTCGAGGCAGAATAGCAGACAGATGCTTGCGTTGTCTCAGGAAGGCCTAGGTATTCATGGCGGAAACGTGCAGCCAACGGTACATACTCCCTGTGTGTAGATACGTGGTGACACGGTGGCACCACATGCAAAGCAGCGGCTATGGCAGCCGATGTCAAATTCCGCACGACACTCGACGATCGGCCGCCGTCTGTCACTCCGCGGGGCCCACCGACAGATCCACCGGTCTATTATGGCATTTGGCATTTGCTATGGGCCAGACACGCTGTACACCGTAAACAATATAGGCCGTATCCGTCTGTTTGTTGTTGTTGTCGCTTCTCACCGCCCTCAATATCAGGGGGCCGGGTGGGGACTGGACCGCGTTGCCTGCAGTAGCGTTCGGAGGCTGTCTATGAGTACCTGTGAGGCACGGCGCGGTGGCGAGTCTCGTTGGTTGTCTGCACATGCAGGCTGCTGCACGCTGCAGGACTCGAGGGGGACCAGTCGCAAGAGCAGCCTAGTAAGCAGTCGGCAAGCCGGGCACGCTACGGAGACAGGACACTCCTCCTGGCGACTGGCAACTGGGCGCCAGCCCGAAGCCGGACAACGAGCAGAGACAGCGGGCAAGAAATAGGATGCCATTCGCGTGCAGCTACCCATACCGACGGCGTTTCATCTCCGGCGCATCCCTTTCTGGCCAGTCTGCTGAGGCCACGATGCTCGAGGCTATTGGCGCTGGCGGCGAGGCTGGCAAACACAACCAGCCGCGAGCATGAGATTTCCCCAGACGGCTCCCAGACGCCGCAGCGTCTACCCGCCAGCCGTGCGCGGCTGCGACTACAATACACCGTCCGTCGAAGCAGACCCCTGGACCCTTGGACGAGGCCGACCGCGACGACTTGGCTGGGACCGGCGGGGTGGGAAATGAGCGTGTTTCTGCGATAGATGAACGGCGCGATAACGGGCAGCGCAGAGGGAGGGCAGACGAGGGCAGACAGAGAGGGCAGAGCAGAGGAGGGCAGAGGCCGGCGACGGGCAGCAGCCAATGGGCGGCGGAGCGTCTTGCTTGTGCGACGTGGACGACAGGGCACAGCGTTGCTGCAGCTGTCCTTGGACAGCGCCAGGCCTGCTTACTGCTGGGCTGGGCTGATCGGCACGGCGAGCGCCAACCTTGTTCGCTGGCTGGCAGGTTGGCGCGTCACAGCCTCAGGCCAGGCCCTGGCAGCGCTGCGAGGGTTGCGGGTTCGGCAGGGCAGGGCGCGGGCGCGGGCGCGAGCAGTTTCAGTGCTCCGCATCGCGTCATGGCGTGGAGATGGCAGAGGCCACGCAACACTCAATGGCATGCCCACGAGGGCAGCCGGAGCTCGTCGGCGCGCGGGCTCGTCGATGAGTAATGGCCCACCGTGTCCAGCGCGCCGCAGAGGACACGGGGGCGTCGCTGGCGTGACTGGCGTGACTGGCGTGGCGGGCCTGGCTGACTGCCTGGTGGGAGGCGCTGGGAGACGCTGGGGGACCAGGCTGGGCGTGCGCGAGGGCTGGCCCAAGACGGGACTGAAGCAGGCCCCAGGCGACGCGGGAGCTGCTGCTGCTTGCTGGAAGATTCGGCCGCACGGGCCACTGGTCAACTGATGGGGCTTGGCCGAGCGGATGCATCATGCCTGCCACCGCATGCCCCCAGCGCTAGCCCTCCCAGACCCTAGCGCCACCCAGCCGCGCAATCCGGCATAGCGTGCTTTCTTTGTTCAGTCACCGCCTTCCGCTGCCGTTTCATAAGGGCAGCACCCTGCCCTGCTCCTGCTGCGCCCTCACCACACCACCGAAGCTTGCCATGTCCTGACTGTCCTCACCCCGCCTCTTCGTCGTCGTCCTTGTCGTCGCTGCCAGCGTCCTCTCAACCTCCTCATTCCATCCTCTCCTCGCTGCTCGCCCTCGACTCGCCCTCACCTCCTAATACTCGCATTCCTTCCACTCGTTCCCATCGCAACCGCCTTCGGACGACACAACATCGAGCCATCCTCGCCCGCCGTCCAGCCCGCCCCTCCATCTCCAACGCCCCAGCCGCCGCCATCTACTCGACCATTTACTTGCCGACGCTGCTTTGGGACCTGCACCTTGCTGGCGATACCCGATACCTTGTTCGCCATCATCCAGCCCCGAGCTCCGACCCTCGCATCAGCCCCGGCCTCGTCCAGTTCAGCCCCCCAAGCTCCGTGGCTAGTTGTTTGATGCTACTGCTCCTCCCCATCGTCACCGCCGTCTAGTGAAAGCCGACACCATCGCCATCCTCGCGTCAAGTCTCCGTGCCAGCCTCGTGCCAACAGCCCGCTGACTCACGCCATCGCATCATCGACTAGGCCCCCCCAAGGTCAAGTCCAGCTCCGCGCCATACCCCTCTCCTCTAGGCAGCCCATCCTGTCTACAACCTACGTCTTCCACGTGTTACGACTCTCACCTCCTTCCTTCACGCAGCGACCCCTCTCGTTCTTGCTATTTCCGGACGTCTAGGACGCCGTACGATCCACCATTTCGATTGCTCGTTGACTCGGGTTATCCATACAAATTAATAAAGCCAATGAGCACCACACTCTCTTGAGCATTTCCTTGCCTTGCTGCCTACGGTCCCCTGTGCATATTACCGACGGCCTTTCCTTGTTCCTTGGAGCGACTTCCTGCAAACTCCCGCCTGCTTACTTGACGACATTTCTTCTTGCTTTTACCGCCTTCCGGACCGGACTTTCATAGCCATTTATTCCTATCTCCACCGAGCTTGACATTTTCAAAAAGTCTCATAGATCATCGCGCCGTGAGTTGACGCTTGTCAACTCTTTGTTTGTTCACCACTCTTCGGTCTCGAGCTCTCCCCTGACGCCACGTTACGCCACTGGGTCTCCCTTCGGATCCTCTTGGCCAGTTCCCTCTTGTTACTCTCCCAGTCTCACCTATGGAGTGCATGCGCAACCAGCTTCAAGAGGGTGCTGTGCTTAATGAACGATACGAAACAATTTCTCCTCTCAACCATGGCTCCTTCGGTATGGTCTTCCAGGCCAAGGACCTCGTAACTGGCGAGCACGTCGCGGTCAAAGTCATCACGAAGCCCAACGCGACCGTTCCGTGCCCGACCGCCTTTGCTGTCGACGAGCGCTCTGAAGAACTAGACATCCACGTTCACATTGGCTCACACCCAAACATTGTCAACTTGATCGAGTCTTTTGAGACAGCCAACCATGTCTACCTAGTTCTTGAGTTTTGCTCGAATGGCGACCTCTACGAAGCCATCCGCCTTGGAAAAGGTCCGCTGGAGACGGAACACGTTCGCGAGTTCATGTTTCAGCTTGTCAGTGCTGTCGAGCACATGCACGCCAAGGGCATCTACCATCGTGACATCAAGCCAGAAAACATCTTCTTGACGCAATCTGGTTCGATGAAACTTGGCGACTTCGGCCTAGCTACTACAGAGCCCTGGTCGTGGGAGGTTGCCGTTGGCAGTGACCGCTACATGGCGCCCGAGCAGTACGACCCTACCAGCGCTGGCTACTCGACCCCCAAAGCAGATATTTGGGCAATTGGTATCTGTCTCCTGAACGTGCTCTTCTCTCGCAATCCCTTCGCTGTACCTTCAGCTTCGGACCCCCTGTTCGCGGATTTTGCCTTGGATCGCCAGAGCCTCTTTGATGTCTTCCCAAACATGTCTCAAGACACCTTTGAGGTTCTGATCCATTGCCTTGCCATTGACCCTGAGAAGCGTGATCTGTCGCTTGTCAAGGATGCTCTGGATCGCGTCATCAGCTTCACCACGGATGACGAAAGCCTTGACGAGTTCTGCACCGAAGACCGTGACCCTGTCGTTGCGAGCGCCAACCGTGAGCCTCTGCGCACTCCGTCCATTTCCACCCCGCAGCTCGACAAGACTGGCTCTTTCCCTTGGGCCAAAGCCCTTGCTATGTCTCCACCTCAGCCTATTCGTCAACTTTCGGCAATCCCGGATACCGAGATCTACGAAGACGATCTTTTCCCTGGCCACTCCGACCATTCGTGGTTTGACGTCAAACTCGACAACGCATCCACCGTATCCTTTGTCGATTCTGGTCTGGGATTGTCCTTCAAGTCAACTGAGGCTAGTCCTCCGGAGCCTATCACAATTTCGCGCTCCAAGCCTATGCCTATCTCCGGTTCACTTCCGGTCAAACCGTTTAGCAGTATGGCCTCCGTCTTCGGCAAGAAGCGTGATGCCATCTCTAAGAGCTGGAGCGACCTTTGGGACGAGGAAGAGGAAGAGCTTGCCGTGGCAGAGATCGAGAACAATTATATGCCCAAGATCTTCACTAAAGATAAACCTCTTGTTCAATCCGAGGCTGGTTCTGGCGTTTCGACTCCTCGCGGTGGCCTCTCTGAGTTGAAGAACCCAGCGATTGTCAATAGCAGGAATCGTTCTCCCAAGCAGAATGGTGCCGCAACCAACCACGTCAGTGAGCAGACTGGTTTCATCTTCGAGGAGCACTCTCCGGCTGCGCCGCGTTACTCTCCTCCATCGAAGCGCACCATCATGGACAAGTGGGCTGCTCTTGGCGATCGCCGGCGTGCTCCCCAATCTCCACAGCCTCAAACCCCGCAAAAGCAAACCAAACCCGCGAAGCAAACGCAACCAACTCCGAACTCCGCCCGGAAGCGAAGCCGGACTGGCAGCTGGAGACGCCCTATTCAACGGGGCCCAAGCCAGCATGAGAATGCTGATATTTGGGTGAAGCCCAAGGATCCTTGGAGCCTTAGTAAAGACTGGCGACGCCATCCTGAGCCTATCCATGATGACATCGGCGACCTTGAGTGGGTTGGAGGTTGGAATGACCTCCACTTGTAGTCTTGACACTTTTCATCCCTTGTTCTTTTTGTCTTTTTTTTTGGGAAAACAAAGAATACTTTTATAACTACCATCACACTAAACTGGAGATTCCTTCGGAACAGCACCTCCACACCTGATATCACGAGTTTGTAGCGCTAGAGATACCATTTCCTTACTCTCCTCTCCTCTCTCATCAACAAAACCGATACCCCCCACTTTCTCATTCTCTCATCTTCGCTTCTCGCCGCATGGTTGTGGCAACCTGTATCATTGAAGCCTTTGGTATCTCCTTTGTTACTCTACTTCTTAGGTGCATTCTGGAAGAGTTTCAAATGGAACGCATATGGCACCGGTTAGGTTGGGATGATTCAAACTGATTACTGTATGCGGATGGGCTTTTTTCAACATCATGCGTTTACAACAACTTCTTATAGGGATGATTAGATAGTCAAGACTCGTATCCGTCGGGAGCCTCCACCGCCTGCCAGATGGATATCTGGAAGGCGCTGGGCCTCCGGGATTTACCCACTCAAAATACTGCCTTATTTTGCAACCGTGATGCTTCGTTTGTCGCTCGGGAGATTTAACTTGCAGTCAGTCAAGCCAGGCCGATAGACATGGCATCGAGAAGACTGGGTGGGTCTGGACTACACGGTACCAGTACATATTGTAAGAGCTTCCTTAGGTAACAATGAATCAGAACTGAGATCTGCATTTGCAAAGGCAGAAAAGTAGACTATTGTACATGTGGACAAGACCTTATGCACTTGTGGCTATCTCGTTGCATTGTGACGTGAGTCAAGTACGGACATGCCGTCAATAGCGCCATGATAGCTGTCAATAGTCGCGTCCATCCTGTTATGACCCACGCTAGTTGCTACACATCGGCCGAAAAGGGACTCGGTACGCGGTGCAAGGGCCAGAAATCGACCGAAACCGAGCAGAACAGGGATCAGCGACCGAGCCCAAGCGCAAGCAAAAAAAATGCCCGAGATCTGAGAGAACGAGAGAAAACATGATGGCGAAGCCCGCTGCATAACAAGAGAGGCGAACGGACAGACGGTTATGCAGGACACGACGACTGCGCACGAACCGTACCGAATCTCGTTGTCGTGGCTATGCGTCTTTTTCCTGGGGCTCAGGGGTTTGATTTGCCAATTCAGGAGATCGGGTGTGGGTATCGTGCAGGCTTTAATCAAAGAACGGAATCCGAAGGAGAGGTGCAGCGCATCGCGTAACTGGGGGAGATGGCGTTTTTGCGGTCTCTTTTTTTCCTCCCTCCCTCCCTGGTCATGGAAAAGGTGTGCATCACGCGACACCGGATTTCGAGTCGTAAGATCATGATTCCTGGCGCATTGACTTCTTCCAGACTAGGGAGCGCTCTTCAAGAAGGGGGGGTGGGCGCAAGATTGGTAACTTTCATGGCAGTCCGCGACTACCGGTTGGCGTGATCGGACTTGCGAGACCTTTACTCTTACGACGCTTCTCTTTGCCGGGTTTGGGTAGGCTTGCTATGCTCGCTTTGCGCGAAACAGAGGGCTCGTAGATATGCGCGGGCGTGCCGGGTTTGGGCGTCGAGGTCGCAGAGGGTAGCGTGCTCTGGGTTTGTGATTCGGGCTTTACAACAGTGCTAGAAGCCTGCGATGCAGACGCTGCCGCTGCCGCTGCCGCTGCTGCAGCAGTTGCTTGTTGTTGCTGTTGGCGACGTTTCTCCTCGGCTTCGTGGCGTGAAAGGATGGCGGCGTGAGTGTTCGTCAGGACGAAGGAGCCCGGTTCACCTTGCAGCGGGTTTTCGTCCATGTATTCGTTAAAGTACGATTCGGTCAGTTCAAGCGAGTGCATAAACAAGCGGTCAGAGAAGGTGGTAGTGGGATCGCTCGTTGGCTGTGCTATAGCTTGAGACTGTGAGCCTGAGATCGCGGGCTCAGTCACTGAAGGCGTAGGACTGCCAGCACGGCTGCCAAGTCGACTCGTCACGCTTCCCGACTTGGGAAGATCGTATGATGGAGGAAGGTATGTATAGCCCGTGGATGGCGAGAAATACGACATGTCCTTTGCCAGCTCGAGAATACCTTGCAGGTGGTTCGTCACAGCTAGCAGTCGCGTCTGGACGATATCAAGTAGGCTGGGAGCCATAAGTATCTTTGCACCCAAAGTGTAGTACGTGGCTTCGACATCTATCCTGCCCGTTCGTCCTGTTACAGGATCCAGCACTTTGTTCTGCTTCTGTATCACCCAGGGCTCCCCTTCGGCGCGCGGCTCGGCAACTACGACGAATTGTCTACCAGCCTGAAAACCGACGCGCAGGCGCTCTTCTACGGCGTGTCGATCTGACATGATAGCTTGGCCATCCGGGCTACTGAAGAGTTGCTGCATGAGAGCTTGGTTGTTGCAGTTGGGGTCGTAGAAAGGCGAGTTCATGAAGTACCATATTACCGAGTCTGAATTCAGGGAGTTGCCGGGTAGCCCCTGTAGAACATTGATATCCTCCCATTCGCGCTCATCTTCAGGAGGTAGCTGCGGCGGCATGGTAGGTAGTTTGACTCGTAAATACTGTGTAGATACTGGCGTGAGTTTAGTCGGTAGAGAGTGATTCTATGCTGAGGGAATGTGATTTATTTGAGCTTGATTAGAAGCTAAGCAGGTAGATCACTGTTCGAGTAAAGTCAAGGTGATGGTACGGTGGGTTTTCCTTTGAGTGCTGGCTGTGTGAAGTCGCGTGAAGTGGGACTTGGCCAAAGCTCTTCGTTAGTACGTCAGGCTACACCTCCGCGCTCTCCGCATATTCGTGTTACGCCTTAACCTCCACACCTAGTCCTCTCAACGTATTGCCAAATCCACCTCGCAATCATGGATCTCGTACAGACTGTGCGCAAGGAAGGTAGCCGGTGAGTTCTGAATATTGTAATTCTCCTTGCGCTTATTAACATGATGCAGTGGCGGCCGCGCCGACTTCAAATGGGAAGACGTCAAGCAGGATTCCCAGCGCGAGAATTACTTAGGCCACTCGCTCATGGCCCGTAAGCGTCCTAAATTCATCACTATACAACCTACTCACCGTCGTTAAATTAGCTGTGGGGCGTTGGCAACAAGGCCGCGACTTGAACTGGTATGCCAAAGGCGACAAGGACGCCAAAGGCGAACTCTCCGCTGCCGAAAAGCTCGCCGAAGAGAAACGCAAGCTTAAAGAAGCAGAAGAAGATGCCATGCTACGAGCTATGGGTTTACCTGTTCCTGACCGCGCATCCAATAACGCAAACTTGACGCCACTGGGCAAGAAAGAAAACGAGATAGATGCAGAAAAGGGCGGAGATAGTATTGCGCATGACGAGGGCAAGGGTGAAATCAGAAAGGAGAAGAAAGAGAGGTCACGAAGGCACAGGCATGATGATGACCGTGATCGGCGGAGACGACACAAATCGAAGAGTCCATCGAGAGACAGAAGAGAACGCCGGCGAGATCGCTCAAGGTCCCACGATAAACGAAGAGATAGAGATGATAGGGGTGGTAGGGATTACGACCAACGGAGATACCGTTCGCGTAGCCGAGAACACAAGCGAAGAGATGGTTACGAGCGACGAAGGGAATGGCATACCGAAGATCGTTCGCGATCCCGTGAGCGTTACAGGCGTCGTAGGAGTCGGTCGCCATATGGTAAGGATGAGCGGCGTCGAGACTGAGCATTGCATAGGCTTAGGGCACCTTCAATCATAGTGTAATCTGGAGTTCTAAGGAGCATTCGGCCACCTGCAATGACATGCTGAGAATGGCCCATCAAATCTTTTTCATGTCACTCTCTACCACTATGGAGAGTACGCACACTGCATTTGGGCCCTCATAGCCTCCACCAATCTGCTTCCAAGAGAGTCTCATGTTATTCTTTTAGCGTCTTTTCCACCACCTTCAGTATCTCGATAAGCTCCTCGTCCCTCATGGGCATACCCATGACTTGAATATGCGCTGGTAGTCCTTCTGCCTTCTCGGGCTCATCTACAGAAATGGTCAGTCACGTGTCAATTGAAGGAGTCGGGAGACATACAGCGTGGTTCGTATGCAGCGTTGGCTTGGTAGAAAGGCTTATCCAAGGTTTGGTCTGCTTTCAGGTATGGCAGTACTCCCGACGGATACTACCACTTGTTAGAAATAGTTCAAGTTTTCTGTTGCCATGAACTCACATTCAGCAAATTTTGCAACACGGTATACACTGCCGGTATGCCAAACGTATCATGGGGTACTGCTGTCGCTTGATACCCTGGCATAACGATTGCATCTAGGTTGTTCCCTACAACCAGGTCATGATACTTCTTGACTACCTTGAAACGCTCTACGTTCAAGTCCCATAGCTTATCCAATGACGGTTCCCATTTGAACTCCTCCACAGTAGCGCTTTGAGCTAGTGAGGGTACTATTGGCTCACCTGCCTCCTTGAGGATCTGCAGTGGCGTCTTCTTTGGATCGAGGAGGAAGAACCTCCACGCAAGGATCGAAGTGTCCCACAAATCCGGAATCTCCTCGTCCAAAAGCACGACATGGTGACCTTTCTCTTTGAGCTTCGTGACTGCGGAATGCAGGGCCCGCGCAATCGGTGGATGTATCGGTCTTTTGGGATGACCGCGAATTAATCCGAACCGCAGTGGTCGTGAGACCGGGTCTACACGCCGCCAGGGTACGCCCAAGACGTTCTCGTCGAATTTCCACGGGTCCGAATTACATATAGTGCGCATTACGAGTTCAGCATCTCGAATACTATAACCCATAGGCCCAAGGACCACTGCTATTGACCCCGGACTGCCTGGTCTACCCGGCGCCACACCGCCCCCGAACGGCACCCGTCCAGCACTTGGTTTAAAACCCGTGATGCCGCAGCATATTGCAGGAATTCTGCAACTCCCGGCAATGTCAGTCGCCATACCAAGTATACTTCCACGCATAGCGAGCAGGGCGCCCTCGCCTCCTGTACTGCCGCCTGCCGTGACAGACAGATTGTGGGGGTTTAGTGTGCGCCCAAAAACATTGTTATGTGAATCGGCTGTCATCATTGATTGTGGGAGGTTCGTTTTGCAGTAGAAGACTGCGCCCTGTTCAAGAAGAAGCTCTATCACAGCGCTGTTAAAGCTAGCAGGTGGCCGCGAAATGAAGGAGACGTAACCGATTGTAGCGTGGGAGCCCTTCACATTAAAGGAGTCCTTTCATACGCATTAGACCCATTGGGAACTCTCCTAATAGTTTAAAATGGTACCTTGAGCGAGATCGGGAGACCATGCAGCGGCCCCATTGTCTTCCCATTCTTCGCAAGATATTCGTCGCATTCCTTAGCTCTTGCCATTGCCTCGTCGAACATGATTTCCGTTAAGCAGTTCACACACTGCTGCGCTATGGCTGCTCTTTTACAGAATGCAGTCACGACATCTATGCTCTTAGCTTGGCCGCTCGCCATGAGCGCAAGAAGCTCAGTGGCGTCGTAATTCTCGGTCAGATCGAGCTCTTTCTCTGAGAGTAGGCCGCTCGTTCGAGGCACATCAAGCACACTGATGGTGGCTTTTTCCGTGAACTGCGACGTCATAGACGATGGGAGACGCCATGACTCGGGAATCTTGGAATAGTTCGCTGCGCGTTTTGAAGCAGCGAGGGTTTGCCATTCAGCAGTCGGTACAGTCGACATGATAGCTAGACGTTGCGCCAACGCTAACAAGATGCAAGAAACGGAAGTTTACAATTACCTCGAAAACTAATTCTAGGTACGTTGAATCCAGCTTTTATCTGCTATAGATTTATAGAAGAAAATGAGGGGTTACAGGTTGGGGATCCGGGTATTCGGTTCCGAGGTGCGGGGCGTCCTATTCGCGTCGCTGACATTTAATTGAATTTTAGAGCCTTAAAGCTTGAATCTGCATGCAGAGGAGGGGGTGGGGCCGATCGGATTTATATCAACCTAATCAGAACGAACTGCTAAATACATCAAACCCAAGAGTTGTCTTCAGTTTTACGTCCTATTATCGTGATTGACGCGTTCTTCTAACAGTACCAGACTGGACTTTATAGGATTTGTTGATCTCGCCCTCATCTTGTTAACTTAGCTCAAGGTGTTCCCGTGCAGCTCTGGGAATTTTCTCTATCAGATCGAAAACAGCTACTGATAGTAGCTGTATATTATAAATTGAATGAAGCAATGGCAGACATCTGAGTCTTGATACACGTCATTCTGCCTCTTCGCACTGCACAGGAGTTTAAAAGTTACATCTTACTATCAAAATTATGTTATATCTGATACAATACTTATATCAAGCTACTAGGGACCCTCAATGTCACCTCACTCGCATTTATGAAGGATAATGCCGAATTATTTATAAAAGCTTCATCGGTAAACTATATTCAGAATACTAAGCTGCGAGGAAGTCTCTTTGATTCTAAGGATACGGGCGGCCTTATATCAAGCGTGGACACAGGTTTTTTAGTCGACCATAGGGAGCCGCTTCAGGCGTTGACATGGGCGCAGGAAATGAAGGAGTGGCATTTGGGCGAACTATTGGATGGCCTAGGATTTCTTGTCGTTATTCAAGCTAAGCGCCGTCTGCGTAATATGCCCACTGGGCATCTTTGATCGACATCCTGAAGTACAAATTCTTCGTCAGAGATTTGACCTGGCCGGAAGTGGTGGTTCTTAGGTACAGGTCTGAATGAACGCAGCATCGGGCCAGAACAGTATTGGTAGCTCTCTATAGCAATGGCTATCGAATCAGACTGGGACTCGGAATACAACAACCACCCAGTCATCTTCACACTAGCATCCAAGAGAGCTTCAAGTCTCCGTGACTCAGCTGTAATAATTGTGTATTCCATTTGTGTTTTGACAATGTAGTCTAACAAAGGCCTCGCCTTAGATTTTCTTTGTCTCAGTGCCAATAGGTGAAATGTTTGGTGAATCATACTTGCCTGTGGGAACTTGGTTACACCCTTCTTTCCCCCTCAACCCTCTGCCCTCTCTGGCTGTTTTAAACAATGGCTACCCCCCTCGGTCTATACAAACTATCCCACTCCCTCTCACCCCCTCTCTACATTCAACTATGCGGTCCAGTCATCAAAACTCGGATACAACTATGGCGGAAGCTCGCTACTACGACCCTCGCCGAGATGGCCTCATCACACTGTCTCCTGAAACGGAGATGATACGCTTTGGAGCTTCGACACAAGAGGCGCCAAACAAGTCGCCCTACCCATTCGATCCTGCCTCTCCCAAAGACTTCGGCTTCTCGTTCACCGTCCCACGACAGCTTGGTTTCCACAGCCCCGTACCGTCTAGGTCCCCTTCCCCAACCTCTGGTACACCCATGTTCAGTGCGGCACCGAACATGCATTACCCAACTGGCTGGAATCCTAGGAGCCCCAAGCGCAAGGCTAGTTCGGGGTCCACCACGATCCTATCCAACAGGCCCGAATTCGACGATGACGAGCCAATCGACCGCAGCAAAAAACGCCGCATCTCGGAGTCCAGCTACGTCCGAGTCCCAGCTTCCCAGCTGATACCCACCGACGGAAACACGAACGCCCACACGGTCGAACAGCCTCGTCGGCAGAAGCGATACCCCTGGGGCACCTCGCGACTGAGGCGCTTCGGGCGACAAGTCGGCACGATGATCCCTGATCCACGAGATGCCATCTGGAGCGGGTTCGAGATGTTCAGGGTTGCGAGCGCAATCCAGCCGTCTGCAGCCGGGCCTTTCTTATTTGGGGCGCCGATTTGGGACCAGTCTGACTTCGGGGCGTGAGGTCGGAACAGTGGACGGATGGGCGGTTGTGCGTGATGTACAGTGCAGGCAAGGTGCGTGGAAAAGTCATGTCTCGTTCTGGTTCCTCGCATGTTAT
>Ga0247757_10001188_pt1 | contig 18492 bp, 17 predicted proteins | sample UWRJL126311R4_FD_180929 | JGI IMG/M metagenome (GOLD analysis project Ga0247757, IMG submission 180929) | Plant litter microbial communities from Arlington Agricultural Research Station in Wisconsin, United States - UWRJ-L126-311R-4 | ecosystem: Environmental > Terrestrial > Plant litter >... | reverse complement strand
GAAGCAGCTCGGAGGCACGCTGGTCGGGCAGGACACGTTCAAGCAGGAGGACCCGTCGATCGACGCGCAGATCACCCGCCTCAAGGGCCTGTCCACCAAGCCCGACGTCATCTTCCTCACCAGCTACATGCCCGGTGAGGCCAAGGCGCTCAAGCAGCTGCGCGCGGCCGGCATCGACACGCCGATCCTCGCCGACGAGGACGTCGACGGCGACTTCTGGAAGGACGCCGTGCCGGACATCAGCGACGTCTACTACACGACGTACGTCTCGATCTACGGCGACGACCCGGACAGCAAGGTCAACGACCTCGTCACCCGCTTCGTGAAGGAGACGAGCAAGAAGCCCGACAACGGCCTCTTCCTCACCGGCTACGCCACCGTGCAGGCGATCGCCAAGGCGATCGAGCTGGCCGGCGGCAGCACCGACGGCAGCGCGCTGGCGGCCAAGCTCGACACGTTCAAGGACGAGCCGCTGCTGCTGCCCACCACGTTCACCAAGGACCTGCACATCACGACCGACCGGACCGAGCGCGTGATGGAGATCAAGGACGGCAAGTCCGCGTTCGTGCAGAACTGGAAGCCCGCCCAGGTCCCGATCCCGCCGAGCAAGTAGGGCGACGGAGACCCCGTCATGACCGACGCGCCCACCACGACCCTCGCCGGCAGCGGCATCCGCGTCCACTTCGACGGCGTCAAGGCCGTCGACGGCGCGGACATCACGCTGGCCGGCGGGGAGACGGTGGGCCTGATCGGGCCCAACGGCGCCGGGAAGACCACGCTGCTCAACGTGCTCACCGGCTTCCAGGTCCCGACCGAGGGCACGATCGCCATCGACGGGGTGGACGTCACCGGCCGCCCGCCCGAGCGCCTCGCCCGGGCGGGCGTGGCCCGCACGTTCCAGGGCGTCCACTCGTTCTCCGACCTCACGGTCTTCGAGAACGTGGAGGCGGCCGGGGTGGGCGTCGGGCTGCGCCGGCGCGCCGCCCGCGAGCGGGCGCACGAGGCGCTGGAGCGCATGGGGCTGCAGGGTCGCGGCGAGGAGCTCGCGCGGTCCCTGCCCACCGGCGACGAGCGCCGCCTGCAGGTCGCCCGCGCCATCGCCATGCGGCCCCGCTTCCTGTTCCTCGACGAGCCGGCCGCCGGCCTGGACGAGACGGAGAGCGACGCGCTGGTCGAGGCCATCTCCGCGCTGCCCGCCGACCTCGGCTGCGGCGTCCTCATCATCGACCACGACATGCGCGTGATCATGCGGCTCTGCCAGCGCATCCACGTCCTCAACTTCGGCGTCCCCCTCATGGTCGGCACCCCCGAAGAGGTCCGCGCCGACCCCACCGTCATCGAGGCCTACCTTGGAAGCTGAGCGCATGCTCGAGCTGGACGGCGTCGCCGTCCGCTACGGGCGCACCGAGGCCGTCGCCGACGTGTCCCTCCACGTCGACGCCGGCGAGGTCATCGGCCTCATCGGCCCCAACGGCGCGGGCAAGAGCACGCTGCTGGCCGCCATCTCCGGCCAGCGCCGGGCGGCCCGCGGCACCATCACGTTCCAGGGCCGCCCGATCGACGGCGAGACGCCCGAGCGGCTCGTGCGCCGGGGCATCGCCCTCGTGCCGGAGGGCCGCCAGATCTTCGCCACGCTCACGGTGGAGGAGAACCTGCGGCTGCCCACGTTCGCGCGCCGCGACGTCGACGCCGACGCGCTGATCGAGCGCGAGCTGGAGCGCTTCCCGATCCTGCGCACGTACCTGCACCAGCACGCCGGGCGCATGTCGGGCGGCGAGCAGCAGATGCTGGCGATCAGCCGCGCGCTGCTGTGCGGCCCGCGGCTGCTGATGCTCGACGAGCCCTCGCTCGGCCTGGCCCCGAAGATGATCGACGCCGTCTTCGCGGCGCTCGACTCCCTGCGCCAGGAGCAGGTGACGGTCCTGCTCGTGGAGCAGAACGCCACCCGCACCGTCGCCTTCGCGGACCGCTCCTACGTCCTCGTGCACGGGCGCGTCGCGGCGCAGGGCACCCGCGAGGAGCTGGCCGGGCTGGAGGAAGTCACGTCGTCCTACCTCGGCCTGGAGGCCGGCCCATGACCCAGACCCTGCAGCACGTCATCGACGCGGTGAGCCTGGGCAGCCTGTACGCCCTCATCGCCCTCGGGGTGGCGCTGATCTTCGGGATCATGAACCTCCTCAACTTCGCCTACGGCGAGCTGATCATGATCGGCGGCTACGCCCTGTACTTCCTGCGCGACCTGCCGTTCGCGTTCCAGGCGCTGGGGGCGATCGCGGTCGTCGTGCTCGCCTCGGTGCTCATCGAGCGGATCGCCTTCCGGCCGGTGCGCGGGGCCAACGCGGCGGTGCTCCTCGTCACCTCGTTCGCGGTCAGCTTCGCCCTGCAGAGCCTGGCCATCGTCGTGTTCGGCGCGCGGGCCAAGGGCGTGTCCCTGCCCTCGTGGCTGGACGACTCCCTGGCCATCGGCAGCCTGCGCGTCAGCAGCCTGTCGCTCATCACCGTCGGCGTCGCGGTCGTCGTCCTGATCACGTTCGCGATCTTCCTGAAGCGCTCCCCGATGGGCATCCAGATGCGCGCGGCGGCCGAGAGCTTCGGCACCGCGCGGCTGATGGGGGTGAAGGCCAACAGCGTCATCGTCGCGGCCTTCGTGCTCAGCGCGCTGCTCGCCGGCATCGTGGCGATCCTCGTCGTCGCCCAGGGCGGGACGGTGTCGCCCACGATGGGCTCCAGCCTCGTCCTCGTCGCCTTCGTGGCCACGATCATCGGCGGCATGGGCAGCCTCAGCGGGGCGGCGCTCGGCGGCTTCCTGCTCGGGGCGCTCACCGTCGCGCTGCAGGTGCTGCTGCCCGAGAGCCTGCGGCCCTACCGGGACGCCTTCCTCTACGGGGCGGTCATCGTGATCCTCGTCGTCAGACCGGGCGGCCTGGTCGCCGTCCGCTCGGCCCTGGAGCGCGTATGAGCCCCCGCGAAGCGCTCGCCAAGGCGTGGCGGAACGCGTTCCCCGTCGTGTCGCTCTGCCTGATCGTCGCGCTGATCGTGCTCGTCACGATGGGCGGCTCGGAGGTGCTGCAGCGCCACGTCACCGAGATGCTCGTCAACCTCGTGCTCGTCGTCGGCCTGTACGTGTTCGCCGGCACCTCGGGCGTCCTGTCGTTCGGGCAGATGAGCTTCATGGCGATCGGCGCCTACTCCACCGCGATCCTCACGATCCCCGTGGTGCAGAAGCAGTTCCTGCTGCCCGACCTGCCGGGCTTCCTGGCCGACGTGCACCTCAGCGGCATCCCCGCGGCGGTCGCGGCGGGCGGCGTCGCGGCGGTGTTCGCGGTGTTCATCGGGCTGGTCATCTGCCGGCTGTCGGGCCTCGCCGCCTCGCTGGCCATGTTCGCGGTGCTGGTCATCGTCCACGAGGTGGCGCGCAACTGGGACGCGGTCACCCGCGGCAGCCGCACGATGATCGGCGTGCCGGTCACCGTCACGCCGGGCGTGGCGCTCGGCTGGGCGCTCGTGGTCATCGTCATCGCCTACCTGTTCCAACGGTCGGCGTCGGGCCTGCGCCTGCGCGCCTCGCGCGAGGACGAGTTCGCGGCGCGCTCGATCGGCGTGAGCATCCCGCGCGAGCGCTTCGGCGCGTTCGTGCTCAGCGGCTTCATCGTGGGCATCGGCGGCTACCTGTACGCCCAGTACCAGGGGGCGTTCACCCCCAACGCGTTCTTCACCCACATCACGTTCATCACGATCGCGATGCTGGTGATCGGGGGGACCAAGAGCCTGTCGGGCGCGGTGGTCGGGGCGATCGTGGTGTCGCTGCTGACCAACCTGTTCAACTCGATCGAGGACGGCTTCACGCTCGGGCCGATCAGCTTCGGCGGCCGCGACGGCCTCAGCGACATGGCGCTGGCCGCGTTCATCCTCATCATCCTCGCGCTGCGGCCCGAGGGCATCACCAAGGGCCGCGAGCTGCGGTGGGGCCGGCCGGCGTGGCTGAAGCGCCGCCGGGCCGCCCCGCCCGGGGACGACGTGCTGCCCGCCGCGGACGACGCTCGCCCGGCGGCATGATCCGGCGGCCGTCGTCAGCGGGTGGCGGCGGTGCGCTGCATCGAGTGGACGATCATGTCCTCGATCGCGTCCAGCGAGATGCCGGTGGTCGCCACCAGCGCCTGGATGGCCAGGCCGTTGAGCAGGCCGTCGAGGACCCAGGGCAGGGGCAGGTCGGGCTCGGGCCCGCCGTCCTCGAACCCCTCGAGGGCGTGGTCCAGCAGCTCGTACCACGGGTCCAGCCGGCCCTGGATGCGCGTGCGCATCGACTCGGAGCGCACGGCGTCGCCGTAGGCCGCGATCCACACCCGCCACGTCTCCTCCACCACGGGCTCGCGGGGGAGGGTGGTGCGCACGAGCGCCCGCAGCCGCTCTTCGCCGGCGGGCACGCCCTCGATCGCCGCGGCGACCCGGGCCTGGTTCTGCTCGGAGACGAAGGCCAGGGTCTCCTCGAGCATCTCCGCCCGGCTGGAGAAGTAGTGGTTGAGCATTCCCGTGCTCACGCCGGCCTCCTCGGCGACGGCGCGCATGGTCGTGCCCGGGAAGCCCTCGCGCGCGATCACGGTGGCCGCGCTGCGGCAGATCTGCTCCTTGCGGATGGGGCCCATCCCCAACTTCGGCATGCGAACTCCTGTGGCTGTGTCGCGGCGTTCTCGGCGGCGCTGAGCCTAGTGGAAACAGATCAGCTGATCCGGTTTGACGCGCGACAGGTCACCCGCTAGGTTCCATATCGACTGATCGATATGCACTCAGAACGCCCTGCCATGACCACCACCGCGCCCTCTCCGATCGAGGAGACCTACCGCGCGAAGACCCCCGGATCGGCCGCGCTGATCGCCCGGGCCGAGCAGGTGATGCCCGCGGGCAGCTCGCGCACGTTCGGGTACTTCGCGCCGTACCCCGTGGTCTTCGCCCGCGGCGAGGGCTCGGTGCTCTACGACGTGGACGACAACCGCACGATCGACTTCGCGTGCAACGGGCTGAGCCTCATCCACGGCCACGCCTACCCGCCCGTCGTGGAGGCCCTGCACGCTCAGCTGGAGGTCGGCTCGGCGTGGCCCGGCACCTCCCGCGCGCAGATCGCCTTCGCCGAGCTGCTGTGCGAGCGCGTCCCCAGCGCCGAGCAGGTGCGCTTCACCAACACCGGCACCGAGGCGACGATGCTCGCGGTCAAGCTCGCGCGCCGCGCCACCGGCCGCCCGCTCATCCTCAAGGCCGTCCACGCCTACCACGGCTCCTACGACGACCTCGAGGCCGGCCTCGGCGGCCGCGGCGAGCTGCCCGGCCGCACGCTGCTCGCCGACTTCGGCGACATCGCGTCGTTCCGGTCCAAGATCGAGGCCAACGCCGACCAGCTCGCCGCGGTGGTCATCGAGCCGGTCCTCTACACCGACAACGTGATCGCCCCGCCGCCCGGCTTCCTGGCCCAGGTCGCCGAGGCCGCCCGCGCCGTCGGCGCGCTGGTCATCCTCGACGACTGCATCATGTTCCGCCTGGCCCCCGGCGGCTCGGCCGAGCGCTACGACTTCTCCGCCGACATCACCTGCCTGGGCAAGTGGATCGGCGGCGGCCTGCCCGTCGGCGTGGTCGGCGCCTCGGCCGCGCTGATGGCCACGTTCGACCCCCGCCGGGAGGGCGCGCTCTACCACGGTGGCTCGTTCAACGGCAACCCGCTCGGCGCGGTCGCCGGACGGATCGCCCTGGCCGACCTCACCGCCGAGCGCATCGAGACGATGAACGGCCAGGCCGAGGTCCTCGCCGAGGGCATCCGCCGGGCCGGCGAGGCGGTCGGCCTGCCGCTCCTGGTCACCGGCGACGGCTCGGCCCGCGGCGTCTACGTGCTCGGCGCCGACGGCGTCACCGCCGACCCCGTGCGCAGCGCCGCCTACTACGTCGCCACCATCAACCACGGCGTCTACATCGGCGGCGGCGGCGAGATGGCCATGACCACCACGCTCACCGACGCGCTCGTCGAGGAGGCCCTGGCCGGCTTCGCCGCCGCGGCCCGCGACGTCGCCGAGGCCCACCCCCAGCCGGAGGCAGCATGACCCAGATCGAGCGGTATCCGTCGGACTTCGCCAGCTTCAGCGACGTCGTCGCGGTCGACGGCCCCGGCCGCTGGCTGCACGTCTCCGGCCAGGTCGGCATGGACGCCGACCAGCGGGTCGAGGGCGACCTGGCCCAGCAGACCCACGCCACGCTCGACCACATCGAGCGCGTGCTCGCCCGGGCCGGCGCCGACCTGTCGCACGTCGTGCGGATCACCGTCTACCTCACCAGCCTCGACGCGTACGGCGACTTCAGCCGGGTGCGGGCCGAGCGCTTCGGCGCGCACCTCCCGGCGAGCGCCGCCGTGCAGGTCGCCGGCCTGCTGCTCGGCGCCCTGGTCGAGATCGACGCGGTGGCCTTCGTCCCCGCCGCCGGATGAGCGACGCCGCCGTCACCGCCACGGGCATCCGCTGGCGTCCCGACCCGGCCGTGGCCGGGACGACCAACGCCGCCCGCCTGATGCGCCGCGCCGGCGCCGAGGACGCCGCCGGCCTGCGCGCCCGCGCGCTGGATCCCGAGTGGCTGTGGCCGGCGATCGTCGACGACCTCGGCCTCGTGTTCGCCGAGCCGTGGGACGCGGTGCTCCAGAACGCCGAGGATCCCGCCCACGCCCGTTGGTTCACCGGCGCGCGCCTCAACCTCGCCGCCAGCTGCGTCGACCGCTGGGCCGCCGAGACGCCCGAGCGCGACGCGGTGGTCTGGGAGGACGAGCTGGGCCGCGAGCGCTCCGTCACCTGCGCCGAGCTGCGCCGCCTCACCGACGGCGTGGCCCGCGCCCTCACCGGCCTCGGCGTCGAGGAGGGCACCAGCGTCGGCCTCTTCCTGCCGCTCGTGCCCGAGACCGTCGCGACCCTGATGGCCTGCGCCAAGCTCGGCGCCATCGCCGTCCCCATCTTCTCGGGCTTCGCGCCCGACGCCGTCGCGACCCGCCTGGTCGACGGCGACGTCCGCGTGCTCGTCACCGCCGACGGCACCTCGCGCGGCGGCCGCATCGTGCCGATGAAGGAGACGGCGGACCGTGCGGTCCAGGACGCCCCAAGCGTCGAGCACGTGCTGCTGCTCTCCCACCTCGGGACGGCCCAGGTCCAGCCCGGAGGGCGTGACGTCGCGTGGGAACGCGTCGTCACGCTCGACGGCCCGGCGGTCGAGCCGCTCGCCCTGGCGCCGGACCACCCGCTGCTGCTCATCTACACCAGCGGCAGCACCGGCAAGCCCAAGGGCGCGGTGCTCACCCACGCCGGGATGCTGGTGACGATCGCCCGCGACGCGGCCTACCACGCCGACGTGCGCCCGGGCGGGACGCTCTGCTGGGTCACCGACATCGGCTGGATCATGGGGGCCTGGTCGATCGTGGCCGCCGGGTCCCTCGGCGCCACCCTCTGCCTGTGCGAGGGCGCGGCGACCACGCCCGACCCCGACCGCCTGTGGCGCCTGGTCGCCCGGCGCGGCGTCGACGTGCTCGGCGTCAGCCCGTCGCTCGTGCGCGGCCTCATGGTCGCGGGCTCCGAGCCGCCCCCGGGCGGCCTGCCCACCCTGCGCACGCTGGGCACCACCGGCGAGCCGATGAACGACGAGGCGTGGAGCTGGCTGCTGGAGCGCGTCGGCGGCGGCCGGGCGCCGATCATCAACATCTCCGGCGGCACCGAGGTCGGGGGCGCGCTGCTCGCGCCGCTGCCGATCGAGCCGCTCGCCAGCTGCAGCCTCGGCGGCCCCGCCCTGGGCATGGACGTCGCCGTGGTCGACGAGGCCGGCGTGCCGGTCGGCCCGGACGACGTGGGCGAGCTGGTGTGCCGGCGCCCGTGGCCCGGGATGACGCGCAGCCTGTGGCGCGACGAGGAGCGCTTCCTCGACACCTACTGGCGCCGCTGGCCCGGCGTGTGGGTCCACGGCGACTGGGCCAGCCACGACGCCGACGGCCAGTGGTTCGTGCGCGGGCGCTCCGACGACACGCTCAACGTGGCCGGGCAGCGCATCGGCCCCTCCGAGGTGGAGGGCGCGCTGATCGACACCGGGCTGGTCGTCGAGGCGGCCGCGATCGGCGTGCCCCACGACCTCAAGGGCGAGGTCATCTGGTGCGTGGCGATCCCCGCCGTGCCGGGCGCGGAGCTCGACCTCGACGCGCTCGGCGCCGCCGTCGCCACCCGGGTCGGCAAGCCGTTCCGCCCGGCCCGCATCGTGCTCGTCGACGCGCTCCCGCGCACCCGGTCCGGGAAGATCCTGCGACGGGTCGTGCGGGCGTGCGTGCTCGGCACCGACCCCGGCGACCTCTCCAGCCTCGAAGACCCCGCCGCCATCGACGTGATCAGGAAGGCCCTGCGATGACCCCCGACCAAGCCCCCGTGAAGCTGACGTGCGACGTCGGCGGCACGTTCACCGACGTCGTGGTCAGCGATGGCGCCCGCGGCCTGGCCATCGGCAAGTCGCTGACCACGCCCCACCGCCTCAGCGAGGGGCTGCTCGCCGCCATCGGCACCGCCGCCGTGCGCCTCGGCACCACGGCCGAGGACCTCCTGGCCCGGGCCGAGCTGTTCGTCTACAGCACCACGCAGGCCACCAACGCGATCCTCACCGGCCGGACCGCGCGCACCGCGCTGCTGTGCACCGAGGGCTTCCCGGACATCCTCGTGCGCCGCGAGGGCGGGTCGATGCACCCGTACGACTTCGACCGGCCCTACCCCGACCCGTACGTCCCGCGCCACCTCACGTTCGAGATCGCCGAGCGCATCGGGGCCGGCGGCGAGGTCGTCGTCCCCCTCGACGTCCCCCAGGTGCGCGAGACGCTGGGCCGGCTGCGGACGCTGGAGGTCGAGGCCGTCGCGGTCTGCCTGCTGTGGTCGGTGGCCAACCCGGAGCACGAGCGGACGCTCGCCGCGCTGATCGAGGAGGAGCTGCCGGGCGTCGACTACACGCTGTCGCACCGGCTCAACCCGATCGTGCGCGAGTACCGGCGCGCGTCGTGCACGGCGATCGACGCCTCCCTCAAGCCGCTGATGCAGCGCCATCTGCGCGAGGTGGAGGCCGAGCTGGCCGCCGCCGGCTTCGCGGGGCAGCTCGTCGCCGCCACCTCGATCGGCGGCGTCGTCCCGATGGACGAGCTCGTCGAGCGGCCCGTCTACGCCGCCAAGTCGGGGCCGTCGCTGGCCCCCGTCGCCGGCCGCGTCCATGGGCCCGAGCTCGGCACCGGCGACCTCGTCGTGTGCGACACCGGCGGCACCAGCTTCGACGTCAGCCTCATCCGCGACGGCGACATCGTCTTCACGCGGGAGACGTGGCTGGGCGAGCCGTTCGCCGGCCACCTCACCGGCCTGTCCTCGGTCGACGTGCGCTCGATCGGGGCGGGCGGCGGCTCCATCGCCTGGATCGACAGCGGCGGGCTGCTGCGCGTCGGGCCCGAGAGCGCGGGCTCCGCGCCCGGCCCCGCCTGCTACGGCAACGGCGGGACGCGTCCGACGATGACCGACGCCGCGCTCGTCCTCGGCTACCTGGATCCCGACGCCTTCCTCGGCGGCGCGATGCGGCTCGACGTCGACGCCGCGCTGGCCGCGATCGCCACCATCGCCGACGAGCTGGGCACGGACCCGCATCAGGCCGCCGCCGCGGTGATGACGATCGCCGGCGAGCACATGGTCGCGGCGATCAAGGAGCTGACGATCAACCAGGGCATCGACCCGCGCGACGCGGGCATCGTCGCGGGCGGCGGCGCCGCGGGGCTCAACGTGGTGGAGATCGCCCGGGCCCTGGGCTGCGCCCGCGTCCTGCTGCCCCGCACCGCGGGCGCCCTCAGCGCGTTCGGCGGCCAGCACTCCGACATCGCGCTGGAGGCGGGCCGCAGCGTGATGACCGCCACCGACGCGTGGGACCTCGAGCAGGTCGGCGCGGCGTTCGCGGCGATCGACGCCGAGCTGGCCCCGGTCGCGGCGTCGCTGCGCGACCGCGGCGTGCCCGAGCAGCGCACCGACCGGTTCGTGGAGGCGCGCTACGCCCACCAGGTGTGGTCGCTGGAGCTGCCCGTCGGCCCCCTCGACGACGACGCGGCCGTCGCGGCGTTCGCCGACCAGTTCCACGCGGCGCACGAGCGCGTCTTCGCGGTGTCGGAGCCCGGCCAGCGCGTCGAGGTGGTCCACGCCAAGGGCCGGCTCACCGCCGCGCCCGCCAAGCCCCCGCTCGCCCCGCCCGTCGAGGGCCCCGGCCCCCGCGCGGCGGACCGCGAGCGCACCGCGTACTTCCCCCAGACCGGGGCCGTGACGATCCCGGTCCACGTGGGCGGCTCGCTGTCGCCGGGCACCCGGCTCCCCGGGCCGCGCCTGGTCGCCGAGCCCACGACGACCCTGGTCGTCCCACCCGGCAGCACCCTCGTCGTCACCGACCTCGGCAACTACATGATCGAGCTGGCATGAGCGCTTCAGAGACCCCGACCCCGACTCCCGCCCGCGACGTGGATCCCGTCCTGGCCGCCGTCCTGGCCAACCGGTTCGAGGCGATCGTCCGGGAGATGATGAACACCCTCTTCCGCGCCGGCCGCTCGTCGGTGCTGAACATGGCCCGCGACTTCTCGTGCTGCATCGTGGCCGAGGACGACCAGCTGCTGGCCACCGCCGAGGGCCTTCAGGTCCACGTACTCGGCGCGGGCGCGCAGGTCGCGTCGATGCGCGAGCTGCACCCCGACCTGGCGCCGGGCGACGCGTTCCTGCACAACGACCCGTACCTGGGCAACACCCACACCGCCGACCACACGCTGCTCGTGCCCGTGTTCGCGGGCGGCGAGCACCTCTTCACGGTCTCGGCCAAGGCCCACCAGGCCGACTGCGGCAACTCCGAGCCCAGCACCTACATGCCCTACGCCCGCGACGTGTACGAGGAGGGCGGCCTCGTCTTCCCGTGCGTGCGGATCCAGCGCGACTACGAGGACGTCGGCGACGTCATCCGCATGTGCCGCGCCCGCATCCGCGTGCCGGACGTGTGGTACGGCGACTACCTCGCGTCGCTCGGTGCGGTGCGCATCGGCGAGCGGCGGATCGCCGAGCTGATCGAGCAGTACGGCGCCGAGACGCTGCGCGGCTTCGTCGCCTGGTGGCTGGACTACTCCGAGCGGCGCATGGAGCAGGCGATCGGCGACCTGCCCGCCCAGCGGCTCGTCGCGCGCGGTGTGCACGACCCGCTGCCCGGCCTGCCCGAGGGCGTGCCCGTCGACGTCGCCGTGGACATCGACCCGGAGGCCGGGCGCATCGCCCTGGACCTGCGCGACAACGTCGACTGCGTGGACGCGGGCATCAACCTGTCCCGCAGCTGCGCGACCGCCGGCGCGGTGATCGGCGTGTTCAACTGCCTGCCCGCCGACGTGCCCCACAACGCGGGCAGCTTCCGCCGGCTCGACGTGCTCATCCGCGAGGGCAGCGCCATCGGCGGCCTCACGTTCCCGCACTCGGCGTCGATGTCCACCACCAACCTCCTCAACCGGCTCATCAACGCGGTGCAGTCCGCGTTCACCCAGCTCGGCGACGGGCACGGCCTGGCCGAGGGTGCCGGTGCCCTCGGGGTGGGCTACGGCGTCATCTCCGGGGTCGACGCGCGCAGCGGCGAGGACTACGTCAACGAGATCGTGCTCGGCAACAACGGCGGCCCGGCCGGTCCGAGCTGCGACGGGTGGATCACCTACGCGATGCCGGACTGCGCCAAGACGGTGTACATGGACAGCATCGAGGTGCTCGAGCAGAAGTACCCGATCCGCTTCCGCGCCCTGCGGCTGCTCACCGACAGCGGCGGCGCCGGCCGGTACCGCGGCGGTCCGGCCAGCGAGATGATCTACGGCCCGACCGACGCGCCGATGCAGGTGTTCTACGCGGCCGACTTCGCGGAGAACCCGCCGGCGGGCGTGCTCGGCGGCGGCCCGGGCTCGCTCGCCGGGGCGATCCGCGAGGAGGCCGACGGCGCGCGCAGCGCGCTGGCGCCGATCGGCGACACGCTGCTGCGGCCGGGCGAGTGGATCGTCGGGCTGGAGGGCGGGGGCGGCGGCTACGGCGACCCGTTCGCCCGGGAGCCGGCGGCGGTGGCCGCCGACGTGCTCGAGGGCTGGGTCAGCCCCGAGGCGGCGGCGAGCGTCTACGGCGTCGCGGTCATCGGCGGCCGCGAGGTGGGCCTCGTCGAGGTCGACGAGGCCGCCACCGCGGCGCTGCGCGGTGGCGGGCCTGCGTCGTAGGCGGCGGCGCTAGGCCGCCGCGCCGGCCGCGCCGGCGATGAGCTCCCCAGCCACGCGGTCGGCCGCGTCGGCCGCGCCGCCCAGCAGCCGCCGTGACAGCTGCGCGCGGCGGAAGTACAGCGGGGCGTCGTGCTCCCAGGTGGCGCCGATGCCGCCGTGGGTGGCGATGTTGCGCTGGGCGGCGAAGTCCAGCGCCTTGCTGCCCGCCGTGCGCGCGCAGCTCGCCGCCATCGCGAACTCGTCCGGCACGTCGCCGGCCGCGTAGCCGGCCCAGTACAGCAGCGACCGCGCGTTCTCCCGCAGGCGCAGGATCTCCACGAGGCCGTGCTTGATCGCCTGGTAGGAGCCGATGGTGCGCCCGAACGTGAAGCGCTCCTTCGCGTAGGTCAGCGCCATCTCCAGGATGGTGTCGACCGTGCCCACCGACTCGGCGGCGAGCAGGCTCTGCCCCACGTACCAGGCACGCTCCACCGCCTCGGGGCCCGCGTGCACCACGGTGCCCCGCGCGCCGGCCAGCGTCACGTGCCCGAGGGACCGCGTCGCGTCGTAGCGCAGCACCGTCTCCACCGAGACCGACGCGGCCGGGATCGCGGCGACGACGAACGTGCCGTCCGCGGTCTGGGCGGGCACCACGAACAGGTCCGCGCCGGGCGCGTCCAGCACCCAGTGCGCGACCCCGTCGATCGTGACGGCGTCGCCGTCCACGGCGGCGACGGGCAGCGGCGCGCGCTCCAGACCGGAGGCCGGGTCGATCGTCCAGCTCGTCTCCCGGTCGCCCGGGGGGCGGGCGGGGACGAACGCCGCGCGCTGCTCACCGGCGGCCGCGGCGGCCAGCGCCTCGTGGCCGGAGCCGTTCAGCACCGACGTGGCCTGCAGGTGGGAGATCAGCGGGACGCCGGCCAGGAAGCGGCCGGTCTCCTCCGCCACCAGCATGGCGTCGAAGACGCTGAGCCCGGCCCCGCCGTGCTCCTCGTCGACGAGCAGGCCGGGCCAGCCGGCGTCCACCGCGGTCGGCCACAGGTCGGGCCGCTCGCCGCCCTCCAGGCCCTCACGGGCGGCCTCCACCGTCTTGAAGCGCGAGAGCGCCCCGCGGGCGGCCTCGCGCAGGAACTCCTGCTCGTCGCTCAGTGCGAGGTTCATGCCACCGCCTCCTTTTCCTTCGCACGCAGCTCGGAGAAGGGGATGCCCTTGTCCAGCCGCGGTTCGGGCGCCAGGCCCAGGACCCGCTCGCCGATCATGTTGCGCAGGATCTCCTCGGTGCCGCCGGCCGACTTCAGGCCGGGGAGGAAGGAGATCATGTACGCCCACTCGTTCTCGGCGTCGAGGGCGTCGGGGCCGACGATGTCGGCGATCAGCTCGCCCGCGGCGATGGCCGCGTTGACCGTCGTCACCTTGGCCAGGCCGGCCTCGGGGCCGGGGATCTGGCCCTGGCCGAGCAGGCTCAGCGTGCGGTAGGACTGCCAGCGCACGGCGGCCAGCTCGGTGCCGATCTCGCCGAGGCGGTGGCGCACCTCGCTGTCCTGCGCCGCGGCCGGGTCGGCGGCGATCGGGCCGGCGTAGCGGTCGGCGCGGTAGCCGAACGCCTCGGAGCCCAGGCCGATGGTCAGGCGCTCGAACATCAGCGTGGTGAGCGCGGTGCCCCACCCGCCGTTGACGGGGCCGACGACCGCGTCCGCGGGGAGGACGACGTCGTCGAAGAACACCTCGTTGAACTCGGCCTCGCCGGAGATCTGGCGCAGGCCGCGGACGGTCACGCCCTCGGCGTCCATGGGGATCACGAACATCGTCATGCCGCGGTGCTTCTGCTGGTCCGGGTCGGTGCGGGCGAGCACCAGGCCGTAGGCGGAGAACTGCGCGTTGGTCGTCCACACCTTCTGGCCGTTGAGCACCCAGGTGCCGTCGTCGCGCTGGACCGCGCGGGTCGAGACCGCGGCAAGGTCGGAGCCGGCGCCGGGCTCGGAGAACATCTGGCACCACACCTCGTCCCCGTGGAGCATCGGCCCGAGGTAGCGCGCCTTCTGCTCGTCGCTGCCGTGGGCGATGATCGTCGGGCCGAGCATGCCGACGCCGATCACGTCGAGGATGCCGGGCACGCCGGCCCGGCCGATCTCCTGGCCGACGATGACGTTCTCGATCGGGCCGAGGCCCTGGCCGCCGAGCTCGGTCGGCCAGGTGACGCCGGCCAGGCCGGCCTCGGCCAGCTTGCGCTGCCACTCGCGGCGCGCGGCGATGTAGGCCTCGTCGTCGGACTCGCCGCCCCGTGGGGGCGCCTCGGCCCGGTGCGCCTCGAGCCAGCCGCGCACCTGCTCGCGGAACTGCGCCTGCTCTGGTGTGTCGTTGAGATCCACCCGGTTCCCTCCGTCGTAAGGTCGGTCGGGAATATACGGGTGGCCCTCACGCCCCGTCGTCTCGACGGGGCGTGAACGTTCAGTGAAGCGCGCTACTTGTTCACGTACATCGGGTTCGGCAGCTTCACCGCGTACTGCGCCGCGCCGCCGGACAGGTCCGACTGCTGGTCGCCGACGTTGAGCACGATGCGCGCGCCGCCCTTGATCAGGGCCTTGCGCGCTGCCGTCTTGTACGCGGCGGAGGTCTCGGCCGCGATGCCCGAGGGCTTCATGGTCAGCGTGTGCTTCATCGTGTAGCCGGCGGCCTTCAGGTTCTTCTCGGTGAACGCGCGGATGGTCTCGTTCTCCGGCCGGGCGGTGATGAACACGAGCTTGACCTTCTTCTTGACCGCCTTCTTGGCGAGGTCCAGCGCGCCCTTGATCGCCGGGAGGTTCTCGGTGACGGCGCAGATCCCGTTGGAGCCGGGGATGAAGTCCTTCTTGGCGGCGCAGTCGTACGAGGACAGCGACGTGTCGTCGATGTCGAGGATCAGGGTCGGGGTGCCCTTGGGCTTCTTCTTCCCCTTCTTCACCGTCAGCGCCTTGTCCAGGTCCTTGTTCGCCAGCCTGAAGGCGGTGGTGAAGTCCTTGGCCCACTCGCCGCTGTCGTGGTAGGCGCGGATCGCGGTGGGGGAGGCCGGCGCGGCCGGCTCCTTGGCGACGGCGGCGCCGACCGAGGCGGCGGCCAGGACGGCGGTGAGGGCGGCGGTGACGCGAAGGGACATGCGGAGGACGGTATCGCCCGGAAAGACCCCATGCGCCGGCCCCCCCAACCAAACCATGTCGCAGGTATGCGTGTACTACGCGCATACCTGCGTCACCGTTGAGCGTTCAGTCGCCACCCTGGCTGTCGTCGTCGCGCAGCGCGCCGTAGAAGCCGGCGCCGAGCATCCCCAGGATCCCGAGGGAGATCACGGTCAGCGGATCGAGGCCCTGGCGGACGATCACGGCGATCGTGAGCACGCCGAGCAGGACGATCACGCTCAGCGCGGCGAGGAGGACGGCGTTGCGCATCGGCCCGCCAGGCTACCTGCGCCGGGCCGGCGAGGCGCGGATGGGGGCTAGGAGCCGGTGGCCGCCAGCGGCCCGACGCCGGGCCGGTCCTGCGGGACGTGCTGGTCGGCGTGGTAGCTGGAGCGGACCAGCGGCCCGGCCGCGATGTGGTCGAAGCCCATCGCGTACGCGGCCTCCTCGAGCGCCTTGAACTCGTCGGGATGCCAGTAGCGCACGACCGGGAGGTGCCGCTCGGTCGGCCGCAGGTACTGGCCGACGGTCAGCACCTGCACGTCGTGGGCGCGCAGGTCCTCGAACGCGGCGACGACCTCGTCGTGCGTCTCGCTCAGGCCGACCATCAGGCCGGACTTCGTCGTCACCTCGTCGCCGCCCATCGCCTTGGCGCTCTGCAGCACGCGCAGCGACCGCCGCCACGTGGAGCCGCGGCGGGCGATCGGGTACAGGCGCGGGACGACCTCGCAGTTGTGGTTGAACACGTCGGGCCGCTCGGCGATGACCTTGGCCAGCGGCATGTCCTGGCCGCGGAAGTCGGGGGTGAGGACCTCGATCTTGGTGTCGGGCGCCTGGCGCCGCACCATGCGGATCGTGGCGGCCCAGATGCCGGCGCCGTAGTCGTACAGGTCGTCGCGATCGACGCTGGTGATGACCGCGTGGCGCAGCCCCATCTTGGCGATGGTGCGGGCCACCCGGGCGGGCTCCAGCGGGTCGTTCCACGTCGGCTTGCCCGTGTTGACGTTGCAGAAGCCGCAGCGGCGCGTGCACGTGTCCCCGAGGATCATGAACGTGGCGGTGCCGCGCTCCCAGCACTCCCCGATGTTGGGGCAGGCCGCCTCGGCGCAGACCGTGTTGAGGTTCTCGTCCTTGATGAGCTTGTTCAGCTCGCGGTACTTGGGGCTGCCGGGGGGCGGCACCTTGAACCACTTCGGCTTGCGATCGCGCAGCGAGACGACGTCCGGTCCGAGGACCTTCAGGACGTCCATGCCGCCGGGATTGGCGCGGGAGCGGGTCTGGTGCTGGCGTTCGGCCGGCGGCGTACTCACCCCGTGATCGTAGCGCGGCGCCGGCGCCGGCCCGGGGTCGGACTGGCGCAACCGACCGGCGCCGCGTGCTCCGATACGGTGTGTCTGAGACGCGGTCACGGGGACCGCGCGGGAGCCGTGAGGGGTTCGCATGCGCAGGATGCTGCTGGTGGTCGCGACGGTCGGGGCCGTGCTCGCCGCGACGGGTGGGTCCGCGGTGGCGGCCAAGGTCCCGAAGGTCCCCGCCGTGCCCGGCCGGGCGGACTTCGCTGTGCTCCGCCAGCTGCAGGAGCCGCTGCCCGCGTCGCTGACGCAGACGATCGCCCGCGGCGTACGCGTGGCCACCTCGGAGGGCGTCGTCTGGGTCGCCCGCACGAGCACCAAGGTGTGCCTGGCGCGGCAGGGCTTCGGGGAGGGCTGCACCTACACGAACCGGTGGCGTCCGCGGCCGGTGATCACCGCCTCGGTGACCCAGGACGGCGTCGCCCACGTCACCCAGCTCGTCCCCGACGGCCTGCGGTACGTGCTCGTCGGCGGAACGCGCTGGAAGGTCTACGACAACGTCGCGGTGATCTCGGTCCCCTTCGAGGTCGGCATGGACCACCTGCGGATCGCGTCCACCAAGCGCGGTGCCGCCGCCTTCGGGTACTAGCGTTCCCCCGATGAGCACCCGCGCGGATCGCTACGCGTTCGTCTACGAGAACGGGGACGACGAGGAGGGCAGCCGCCAGTCGGGCCTGTTCTCGGCCCACTGGCAGGAACGGTCGACGCACGCGCACGGGGAGGCGCCGGAGACCGACATGGAGCTGGACGAGGCGCTCGCCTGGGCGCGCGGGCAGGCGACCTCCGTACAGGTGCAGATCGACGGCGTGATCTTCTCCGCCGGGGAGGAGGCCGAGACCTCCGAGGGGGGCGACGACGTCTTCCCCTGGCCGCAGGACGGCCTCGTCGTCCGCCCCCGGCCCATGTACACGCCGTTCGACGGCAGCGTGCAGCGGCGCTACTGGGGGTTCCGGTCGGGGATCGAGGCGGCCGGCGCGAGCGAGGAGCTGGCCGGCACGCTCCAGGAGGCGCTGAGCCGGCAGCCCGGGGTCCGGCACGTCTCGGCCACGCTCCGGACGGCGCGCGAGCGGTCCTGGGTCGAGATCGACGTCGAGGTCTGCGCGTCGTCCGTGAGCTCCGCCATGCGGGAGCTCATCTGGATGCTGGAAGAGGCCGTCGTCCGGTACGCGCCCGACGGCTCTGCCATGGACGGGCAGACCCACGGCGAGCTACCCCGTCTGGCGCCCGGCGACCCGATCTACGGCGGTCGCTCAGGCCAGGACGGGAGGGGCGTCGGCCCCGGCCGCCGCCCGACCGAGCGCCGCACGCAGCCGCGCCTCGCTGACCAGCCGCTGGCGGCGGCCGGCGGCCAGCGCGTACCGGTACGCGACCCGCTTGCGCAGGCAGCGCATCGGGTCGTCGGCGCGGCCGGTGACCGTGGCGACGGAGACCATCCGCACGTCGGGGAGCCCGCAGGCCACCACCCATGCGAACGGGGCGATGTCGTTGGTGACGTTGATCGCCAGGCCGTGCGTCGTCACGCCGCGCTGCACGCGCACGCCGACCGAGGCGATCTTGCCGTCGCCGGCCCACACGCCGAGGTACTGCACGCCCTCGTCGTCGCGGGTGTACGTCTCCACGCCCTCGTCGGCCAGCGCGGCGACGATCGCCCGCTCCATCGTGGCGACGTGCTCGCGCGCGCTGTCGGTGCGCACGATCGGATAGGCCACCAGCTGGCCGGGGGGTGGTA
>Ga0247757_10001187_pt1 | contig 18496 bp, 15 predicted proteins | sample UWRJL126311R4_FD_180929 | JGI IMG/M metagenome (GOLD analysis project Ga0247757, IMG submission 180929) | Plant litter microbial communities from Arlington Agricultural Research Station in Wisconsin, United States - UWRJ-L126-311R-4 | ecosystem: Environmental > Terrestrial > Plant litter >... | reverse complement strand
CCGCGTCCTGGGCCACGACTACGGCGTGGGGGACCGGCTCAGCAAGATGATCCCCGACCCCCAGCAGGGGCGGGCCCCGTCGTTCGAGGACTGCCTCAAGCCCGGGCAGGACCTGCGCAACGCCTACGACACCGACGCGACGGCCAAGCAGGTCATCGACGTCGCCCGGGGCCTGGAGGGGATCGTCCGCAACTCCTCCATCCACGCGGCCGCGGTCGTCATCTCCGATCGTCCGCTCACCGACATCGTGCCGCTGCAGCTGGCCGACTCGGGGGAGAAGGACGCCGACGGCAACAAGGTCCACCGCCAGGTCACCCAGTACTCGATGAAGCCCGTCGAGGAGCTCGGCCTCCTCAAGATGGACTTCCTGGGCCTGCGCAACCTCGACGTGATCGAGGACGCCCTGGACATCATCGAGCGGTCGACCGGCACCCGCCCCGACATGGCGACGCTGCCCCTCGACGACGCCAAGACCTACGAGATGCTGGCCCGGGGCGAGTCGGTCGGCGTGTTCCAGTTCGAGTCCGAGGGCATGCAGGAGGCGCTCAAGCGCGTCGGCCCCACGGAGTTCGACGACCTCATCGCGCTCGTGGCCCTGTACCGCCCGGGCGCCATGGACCAGATCCCCACCTACGCCCGCGGCAAGCGCGACCCGGCGACGGTGTCGATCCCCGACGAGCGGCTGGAGCCGATGATCGGCCCGACCAAGGGCGTCATCCTCTACCAAGAGCAGTCGATGCAGATCGCCAAGGTGCTCGGCGGCTTCAGCGGCGCCAAGGCGGACGACCTGCGCAAGGCCATCGGCAAGAAGAACCGCGAGGCGATGGCCGCCCTCAAGCCCGAGTTCTACACGGGCTGCGAGGCCTCCGGCACGGCGCGCGACGTCGTCGACTGGCTGTGGCAGACCAACGAGAAGTCGGCCGACTACTCGTTCAACAAGTCGCACGCCGCCTGCTACGCCCTGATCTCCTACCGCACGGCCTGGCTCCGCGCGAACCATCCCGCCGAGTACATGGCGGCGCTGATCTCCTCGGTGATGGACACCAAGGACAAGGTCCCGTTCTTCGCCGCCCGGTGCGAGGAGATGGGCATCGAGATCCTGCCCCCGGACGTCAACCTCTCCGACCACGAGTTCGTCGTCGTCGAGGGGAACATCCGGTTCGGCCTCGACGCCGTCAAGGGCGTCGGCTACGCCGCCGTCGAGGCGATGAAGACGGCTCGTGAGGACGGCGGTCCGTTCACCTCGCTGTGGGACTTCTGCGAGCGGGTCGACGGCCGGTCCGTCAACCGGCGCGCGATCGAGGCGCTGATCAAGGCCGGCGCGTTCGGATCGACCGGCGCCTCCCGCCAGGGCATGCTGAACGTGCTGGAGCAGGCGCAGGCCGCCGGCTCCAAGATGCAGCAGGACGCGGAGATCGGCCAGGGCAGCATCTTCGACCTGGCCGAGGACACCGGTCCCGCCGCGGGCAGCGCCGCCGCCGCCTTCGCCGCGCCGAAGCACCCGCCGATCACCGGCGAGGAGTTCGACCAGAAGGAGCTGCTGGCCTTCGAGAAGGAGGCGATCGGGATCTACATCTCGGCGCATCCGCTCAAGGAGGTCCGCGACGCGCTGCGCAAGAAGACCGACGGCTCGATCTCCGAGCTGCTGCAGGGCAAGGACGGCGCCTGGATCACCACCGGCGGCATCATCACCGCCGCGCGCAAGCTCATGACCCGCAAGGGCGACCCGATGATGTTCGCCACGCTCGACGACCTCGAGGGCAACGTCGAGATGCTCGTCTTCGCCAAGGTGCTCGCCGAGTACCCCGGCGAGCTGCAGGCCGACGAGATCGTGCTCGTCCGCGGCCGGATCGAGCACGGGGAGGGCGGCAAGCGCACGCTGATCGCCCAGACCGTCGAGCCGTTCAAGCCCAGCGACGCCGAGGTCCTGTCCGCGCGGGAGGAGGCGGAGGCCACCGCCGCGCTGGCGCCCAAGGGGCCGGAGAAGATGCTCGTGCGCCTCGACGCCACCGCCGTGGCCCCGTCGATCATCGACGACCTCAAGCAGGTCTTCGGCAACTACCCCGGCGAGGCCGAGGTGGAGCTGGCGATCACCACGACGGGCGGCTCCCGCACGCTGAAGCTCGGTCCCCAGTACCGCGTGGCGCCCACGTCCACGCTCCGCGCCGAGCTCGAGCACATCCTCGGGCCCGCGGCCGTCGGGGCCTGAGCACCGCCTCGTAACCACCCGGCGTACGGGAGACCTGCGACACCCGGTCGCAGTCCTATCGACCGATCGTCAAAAGTTCTCCCGCAAACGCCTGCCGTGGCAGTATCGTCCGGCCTCGGCCCCTCGCTCTTCCGCTGGACCGGGGGCGGGGGGCCGTCTATTTCGCCGTTCGCACGTCGGATGCGTCGCCCGGCCGCCGGTTCCCCCGACGCGCCGGCGGTCACGAAATGCCGCCCATGGCGGTGTTTTGTGACCCTCAGCGTCGAGGGCCCGGCCGCCCGGTCCGGCTAGCCCGCCCGCTCGGCGAGGCCCTGCTCGCGCAGCGCGCGGGCGTGGTCGAGGTCCGCGATCGTCGGGCCCTTCTTGTCGGGGCCGGGCGTCTCGAGCACGCAGGGGAGCAGGTCGAAGCGCGGCTCGGACAGGAAGGCGCGGAAGCCCTCCTCGCCGATCTCGCCCTGGCCGAGGTCGGCGTGGCGGTCGCGGTTGGACCCGAACGGCGTCTGCGAGTCGTTGGCGTGCAGGGCCTGCAGCCGCTCCGCGCCGACGGTCTCGTCGAAGTCGTCGAGCACGGCGGTCAGCGACGCCGCGGTGGTCACGTCGTAGCCCGAGGCGTACAGGTGGCAGGAGTCCAGGCAGACGCCGAGCCGGGGGTCGCCGCCGGCCGCGTCGATCAGGTCGCGCAGCTCGGCGAAGGACCGGCCCAGCGTGCCGCCGGCGCCCGCCGTGTCCTCGAGCAGCAGCGGGCAGGAGTCGGTCTGGGCCAGCGCCTCGACGAAGACCTTGCCCGCGCGCTCGATCGCCGGAGCCACCGGGCCCGTCTTGGCCGACCCCGGGTGGAGCACGACGCCGGCCGCCCCGATGCCGTCCCCGATGCGCAGCGACTGGATCAGGGAGGCCAGGGACTTCTCGGTGATCTCCGGGTCGTCGGACCCGCAGTTGAGGAGGTAGACCGCGTGGATCAGCACCGCGTCCACGTCGCTGGCGTCGAGCGCCTCGCGCATCCGGGCGAAGTCCTCCTCGGTGTGGGCCGTGGGCTTCCACATGCGGGGCGACTGGTTGAAGATCTGGATCGATCGGCAGTGCAGCTCGGAGCCGCGCTCGACCGCCTTGTAGAGCCCGCCGGCGGGCGAGACGTGGGCGCCGATCAGCATGTCGATAGCTTGCTGTCCATGAGAGTTCGCTTTGCTCCTTCACCGACCGGCGCCCTGCACATCGGGGGCGCCCGTGCCGCGTTGTACAACTGGCTCGTGGCCCGGCGCGCTGGCGGGACCCTGGTATTGCGGATCGAAGATACCGACCGCGAACGCTCGACCCCGGAGAACGTGGAGCAGATCCTCGACGCCCTGCGCTGGCTCGGCCTGGAGTGGGACGAGGGCCCGATCATGCAGACCGATCACGCGGCGCGTCACCGCGCCGTGGTCGAGCAGCTGCTGGCCGACGGTCACGCCTACCGCTCGACCGCCACGGGGGACGACGTCAAGGCCTACAAGGCGCAGCACGGCGCCGACAAGGGCTTCCGCGGCCAGCCGGAGGCCGAGGGCGCGGTGCGCCTGCGCGTGCCGGACTCCGGCGAGACCGTCGTGCACGACCTCGTCCGCGGCGACACCACGTTCCGGCACGTGCACCTCGACGACCCGGTGATCGCCCGCGCGGACGGCAGCCCGCTCTACAACCTCGCGGTGGCGGTCGACGACCTCGACGCCGGCATCACCCACGTCATCCGCGGCGAGGACCACATCTCCAACACCCCCAAGCAGCTGCTCGTGCTCAAGGCGCTCGGCGCGCCGGTCCCGGTCTACGCGCACCTGCCGCTGCTGCACGGCCCGGACGGCAAGAAGCTGTCCAAGCGCCACGGCGCCGCCTCCGTGCAGGAGCTGCGCGACGAGGGCTACCTGCCCGCCGCGGTGCGCAACTACCTCGCGCTGCTGGGCTGGGGCGACACCGACGACGAGACGATCATCTCCACCGACGACCTCGTCCAGCGCTTCGACATCGGCCGGGTCTCCAAGAACCCGGCCCAGTTCGACGTGCAGAAGCTGCGGTGGATGAACGGCCGCTACCTCCGGGCGCTGGACGACGAGCAGCTCACCGCCGAGCTGGAGCGCTTCACGGGCCGCACCGGCCTGCGCGCCAGCGTGGAGATCTCCCGCGAGAAGATCCAGACCCTCGCCGACTTCTGGCCGTTGGCTGGCTTCATCCACGACGGCCCGGCCGACGATCCCGCGGCGCGGGAGAAGTGGCTGACCGAGGACGGGCGCGCGGCGCTGTCCGACGTGCGGGCCGCGCTCGCCGTCCTGGAGCCGTGGGACGTCGAGCCGATCGAGGCCGTGCTCCGCGGCGTCGCCGAGGCGCGCGAGGCCAAGCCGAAGCAGGTCTTCCAGCCGGTGCGTGTGGCCCTGGCCGGTACGCCGATCTCCCCGGGCATCTGGGAGACGCTCACCGTGCTCGGGCGCGAGGAGTCGCTGCGGCGCATCGACGCCGCGCTGGTGGCCTGAGCCGCTAGCGCCGGTAGGTCGCCGACCGCGTGAGCGTCGCCTTCGTGGCGCCGCTCGCGGTCGCGGTCACCGTCACGGCGATCGTCGTCTTCTTCGCCCGCTTCAGCGCGGTGCGCGCCTTCTTCGTGAGCGCGACGAGCAGCGTCCGCTTGCCCGCCGGCACGGTCTTGGCCAGCGTGCCCACCGTGGTCGCCTTGCGGGCGCCCGGCAGCTTGGCCTTCAGCGAGATCCGCAGCTGGGTGCCGGGCCGCGCGGTGGTGACGGCGAGCGCCAGGCCGCGACCGCGCAGGGTGGAGAGCGAGCGCTTCGTGAGCGTCAGGCCCTTGGCGGCCGCGGGCGGGACGGGCGGCGGCTGCACGATGACCGTGTCGGCGGTGACCGTGTAGTCCAGCGTCGCGACGGACGACAGGCCGGCGCCGTTGACCGCCGTGGCGACGAGCCGGTGGGGCCCGGGGCTGACGTCGTAGCCGGTGACCGCGCAGCCCGTCACGCCGGACACGCCGTCCGCGGAGGCGCACCCGATCGCTGCCGCCGGCGGAGTGGCGGCGAGGGCGTAGGTGCCCGGCCCGATGCCGGTGAACGTGGGGAGGTCGGGCGGGGTGGCGTCGCGGCGGATCGTCACGGGAACCGAGGCCGTGCCCGCCTCGCTCGTCGCCGAGCAGGTGAGGGTGCGGATGCCGTCGGTGGTGATCGCGGTCGGACCGCACCCGCTGGTCGTGACGGCCGAGTCGGGATCGGCGGCCGACCAGGTGAGGGTGCCGTCCCCGGTGAACCAGCCGCTCGGGCCGGGGTCCGGTGCGGTCGTCGCGGTGACGACGGGTGGGGTGCGGTCCACTCCGTGCAACGCCAGGTCGGCGCGCAGCAGGCCGATCCCGCAGTCGTCGTCCGGCCCGGGGATGGGCAGGCAGTCGATGGCGCTGCTCGCGTCGGTCATCACGTCGATCAGCTTGGCGATCGGCATGTTCGGGCTCGCCGACCACAGCAGGGCCGCGATCCCGGCGGCGGCCGGAGAGGCGGCGCTCGTCCCGTAGAACGGCGCGAAGGTGGGAACGGACGTGTTGCCGCCGTCGGGCGCGGCCAGCTCGGGCTTGGCCCGCACCAGTGGGGTGGCGTAGCGCACGCCGTTCTTGTCGAAGTAGTGGGTCAGCGGGCCGCGGGAGCTGAAGTACTCGGCGGCGTTGCTGCCTCCGACGTCGCTCCAGCGCACCGCGGCGGTGGTCAGCGCGCCCGCGGCGCCCGAGGCATCGGGGCCCACGGTCGGGGCGTCGGTGTCGTGCTCGGCGATGGAGCCGGGCGAGTAGGTCCCGGTCCCCCCGAACAGGTACTTGAGGTGGGAGGGGCCGCTGCCCGCCTGACGCTCGATCCGCAGCGTCACGGTCTTGGTCGCGCCCGACGTGTTCGTCCACGTCACGTAGGCGCGCGGGATCCCGCCGACGCCCGCCCCGCCGTTGGCGCTGCTCGGCGTGCCGGAGCCGTCGCTGGCGGCCAGCGTCGCCTGGAACCGGTTGGTCGCGGCGCCCCACGGATCGTCCCACTGGAGCATCACGGTCGCGGTCTTGCCCGCCGGCACGGTGGCCAGGGTCTGCGTGGTGTCGACGGCGGCCGACGGGTCGAAGTCGTGGAAGCCACCGCCCCCGTTGACGTAGTCGCCCTCCCAGCCCAGGCCGTTGCTGTTGCCCGCCGCGGCGACGTAGAGGACGCCGGCGGCCCGTGCCCGGTCCACGGCCTGCTCGACGACGCCGTCCTGGAAGAACGGCTCGCTGGTGTACGTGACGTCGTCGGTGATGATGCGCGCCCCGGCCGCGACCAGCGCGTCCACGCTGTTGGCCTTGCTGGCGGCGGTGCCGCCGAAGCCGGTGGCGAAGAGGATCCGGGAGAGGCCGGGGGCGGTGTCGTAGACCAGCTCGGCCATCGCGCGGCCCTCGTTGCTGCCCGACGGGCCCTCGGAGAGGATCGAGACGTTCGCCGGCAGGTTCGACGCGGCTTGGGCGGCGGCCATCCCGGCGTCGCGGTTGAAGGAGTCGGAGATGACGCCGACGGTCACGCCGGTGCCGGTGGCCGGGTTCTCGCCGGCGACGGCGGAGGCGCGTGCCTGGGGTCCGCGGAGCGCCGCGTCGCCCTGCGACACCACCGACCCGGGCCCCACGCCGCTGGTGACGGGGGCGGGCACGGCGAGCACCGCGCGGGTGGCGTCGAGCGCCGCGACGCCGGGCGCGGCGGCGGGGGGCAGCCAGCCGGAGACCAGGCGCTGCGGCTCCCGGTCGCTGGTGGCGACGACGTCGAGGCCGGCCCGCTCCAGCGCGGCGCGGGCGGCGTCCAGCGGACCGTCGACGTAGACGTCGACCATCACGCGGCCGGCGGGGGTGACGGTCAGCCCGGCCGTGTCGGAGGCGGCCGGCGGCCGGTTCGGCGCGGCGAGCCGGTCGGCCGCCAGCGCCTGCGTCTGGCCGTCGAGCTTCTGGAGGTCCGCGTAGCGCCGGGCCGCCGGATCGGCGGCCGGACCGCCGAGCGTCTCCACCAGCTCGCGCAGCTGCGGGGAGGCGGGGATCGCGGGCGCCGCGCCCGCCGGGGCGGTGCCCAACGCGAGCCCGGCGAGGACGAGCAGCCCCGTCCCCGCCGTGCGCAGCGTGCGTGATCGCCTGTTCTCGCCGGAGGACCTGATGCCCTCAGGCTACGGCAGGAGCGGCGTGGAGGCGACGGCTCAGGCCAGCGACGGCACTCCGTCGGGCAGGGCCGCGAGCGCGGCGTCGGCGTCCGCCTGGCTGAACTCCGGGTCCTCCATCGTCCCGGCCAGGTACGCGTCGTAGGCGGCGAGGTCGAAGTCGCCGTGCCCGGACAGGCCAAAGAGGATCACCCGCTCCTCGCCCGCCTCGCGCGCGGCCAGCGCCTCGTCCACGGTGGCGCGCAGCGCGTGGGTGGGCTCCGGCGCGGGGATGATCCCCTCGGTGCGCGCGAACTGGATGGCCGCCGCGAAGCACTCGTTCTGGCGGTAGGCGCGGGCCTCGACCAGTCCGTGCTTGACGAGCGCGGACACGATCGGCGAATCGCCGTGGTAGCGCAGTCCGCCCGCGTGGACCGGGGGCGGCATGAAGCCGTGACCCAGCGTGTACATCGGCATCAGCGGCGTGAGGCCGGCGACGTCGCCGTAGTCGTAGGCGTATACGCCCTTCGTCAACGTGGGGCAGGCGGCGGGCTCGGCGCCGACGAACCGGGTCGTGGCCCCCTCGCGCAGGTTGCGCCGCAGCCAGGGGAACACGAGGCCGCCGAAGTTGGAGCCGCCGCCGACGCAGGCGATGACGACGTCGGGCTCCTCTCCGGCCATCCCCATCTGGGCGATGGACTCCTGGCCGATGATCGTCTGGTGCAGCAGCACGTGGTTGAGCACGGAGCCCAGCGCGTAGTTGGTGTCGTCGCGCTGGGCGGCCACCTCGACCGCCTCGGAGATCGCCAGGCCGAGCGAGCCGGTGGTGGAGCTCGCGTTGTCGCGGCCGGCCTGGGTGCGGTCGGAGGGCGAGCGGTGCACGGTGGCGCCCCAGGTCTGGATCATCGAGCGCCGGTACGGCTTCTGGTCGTAGCTGGAGCCGACCATGAAGACCTCGCACTCGAGGTCGAAGAGCGAGCAGGCGAACGCGAGCGACGACCCCCACTGCCCGGCGCCCGTCTCCGTCGAGAGGCGCTTGATGCCGGCGCGGGCGTTCTCGTAGGCCTGCGGGATCGCCGTGTTGGGCTTGTGCGAGCCGGCGGGCGACGTGCCCTCGTACTTGAAGTAGATGTGGGCGGGGGTGTCGAGCGCCTTCTCCAGGCGCCGGGCCCGGTACAGGGGCGTCGGGCGCCACAGCCGGTACGCGTCGCGGACCTCCTCCGGGATCTCGATCTCCGGCTCCGCGGACACCTCCTGCTCGATCAGCGCCATGGGGAAGATCGGCGTGAGGTCGGGAGGCCCGGCGGGCTGCTTCGTCTGCGGGTTGAGCGGCGGCAGCGGGTCACCCGGCAGGTCGGGGAGGAGGTTGACCCAGTGGGTCGGGATCTCGTCCTCGCTGAGCAGGAACCGGGTGTGCTTGTCGTCGGGCATGGCCGCGTCGCTCTCCTGGGATCGGGTGCCGGTCGATGCTACCCACCCCGCAGCGTGGTCCGGGAACGCCGGTCGGTGCCTGGTCCGGCGCGCAGGCGCGCAACCAGGCTTTGCACACGCCGTATCCCTAGGTAGCATCGAACATACGTCCAGAGGAGGGGGTCGGCAGGCACGTCGATCGCTCTGGACCAGGGGAGGGCAGGGACCATGGCCATCGCACAGGACGATCCGAATCCGCTCGCGGTCGTCCGTCCTCGCCCGGACGCGGTGCTCACGGCGATCGCCGGCAGCGACCGGATCGACCTGCACGCCGCGATCGTCGCGCTCGACACGTTCCCCGCCTTCTCCGAGCCGGTGGCCCGGCTCGCGGCGCTCCTGGACGTCTCGCCGGTGCCGACCGCCGCGGCCGTCGCCTCCGTCGAGGGGGACGTGGCGTTGACGCTCGCGGTGCTGCGGACGGCCAACCGGCCGGGCAGCCCGTGGGCCGGGCGGGTGGAGTCCGTGGTGCAGGCCGTCGCGCTGCTGCAGGGGGAGGGGCTGCGCGAGGCGCTCCAGGGCGTCCCGGTGACCGACTACTTCGAGCGGCCCGAGCCGTGGGGGCTGCTCCCCGAGCGCATGCGCCGTCACGCCTGCGCCACCGCGCGGGCCGCCGATCGGCTGGCCGTGCACGCCGGCTACCGTGACCGCGACCGCCTGGTCACCGCGTCGCTGCTGCACGACCTGGGGGTGCTGGCGCTGGCCGCGCACGACCCCGAGGCGTTCGCCGTCCTCGACGCGCGGGCGGACGAGGGGGAGGGGCGGGTCGCCCGGGAGATCGCGGCCTTCGGGATCGATCACGCCGCCGCCGGCGCCATGGTGCTGCGCGCCGACGGCCTGCCCGAGGCGCTCGTGCGGACGGTGGCGTCCCACCACGACCCGTCGGTGTCGGGCGAGGCCGCGTACGTCCGCACGGCCGACCTGCTCGCGCGCGAGTCGCTCGGGGACGAGCCCGATCCCGCCGAGCTGGTCGCGGCGGGCCGGACGATCGGCCTGGGCTGGGACGACCTGCGGACGGTCCTGTTCGACCTGCCCGACACGGGCGCGCTGCCCGACCGGGCCGTCGATCCCTGCCCGCTGTCGGAGCGCGAGCTCCAGGTGCTGGTGGCGCTGGCCCGGGGCAGCGTCTACAAGCAGATCGCCCAGGAGCTGCTGCTGTCGACCAGCACGGTGCGCACCCACCTGCACAACATCTACGGGAAGCTCGGCGCGGTGGACCGGGCCCAGGCCGTGCTCATCGCGCGGCAGCGCGGCTGGCTCTAGCCCCGGAGGCGTCGACGGCGCCCGATAGCATGGACCGCAGCCCATGATCTCGATCACCACGAAGTCCCCGTACGCGATCCGCGCCCTGATCGAGCTGGGCCGAGCCCCGGGCGACGCGCCGGTGCCGATCGGCGAGCTGGCCCGCCGGCGTGACATCCCCGTGCAGTTCCTGGAGCAGCTGTTCGCGACGCTGCGCCGGGCGGGCATCCTGCGCTCCCAGCGCGGGGTGAAGGGCGGCTACACGTACGAGCGCGACCCCTCTACGGTCACCGTGCTGGAGGTCGTAGAGCTGCTCGACGGCCCGCTCGGCCGTGACGCCGAGGGCGTGTTTGCCGAGGCGTCCGCCGCGGCGCGCGCCGTCCTCGAGGCGGCCACGATCGCCGAGCTCGTCCAGCGTGAGATCCACGCGGCGGGCACCGCGATGTACCACATCTAGCGGGGGTCGCTCCCCGAATACGACGTTCGTCGGATGCGAAGGGTTCGCCCCCGTGGAAGCCTGGACGCCATGAGTACGCCTCCCTTTCCGCCTCCCTCGGACGTCGCCCCGCCCCCTCCTCCGCCGCCTGCGGCCGCGGCGCCGGCGCCGAAGGCCAAGCTGTCGCCCCGCTCCCCGGTCTTCCTGTGGGGCGTGGCGTCCGTCGTGCTGCTGGTCATCGGCAGCCTCGGGCCATGGGCCTCGGTCCTGTCGGTGGAGCTGTCGGGGACGAGCGACGGCCGGGACGGCATCCTCACGCTGATCCTCGCCGGCGTCGCCGCGCTGCTGATCGGGCTGCGGGTGTGGCGGTGGGGCGTCCTCGTCGCGGGCATCCTGGCCCTGGCGACCACGATCTACGACATCGTCGACATCACCGGCCGTGAGGCGGGCATCCTCGAGCCGAGCGTCGAGTGGGGCCTCATCCTCGCGGCGGTCGCAGCAGCCAGCCTGTGCGTGTGGCCGTTCTTCGCCAGGAGCCGCACCGCGTAGCGGTACCCTGGCAGGGCCATGGACGAGCGCCACGACCTTCCCGATCCTCCCGAGGACGAGCTCTGGGATCCCGACCTGCAGCGGCGGGAGCTCCTGGCGATGAGACCGTCCGAGCGCGTCGAGCTGATGGCCGAGCTCTGTCGACAAGCGGCGATCTTCGACCAGATGGTCATCCGCCGGTCATGACGCTCGACCTGCCGGCCTCCGACAACATCGCGTCGCTGGCCGCCGCGCTCACGCAGCTCGATGCGACGATCCCGTCGGGCAAGCGATTCGACCCGGATCTCCACGCGCGCGCCTTGCGTCGCGGCGGAAACGCGACGTTGTCGACCCGCTCCGGCCCACTGGACATCGTCCAGCGTCTTGCGGGCGTTCCCGGTTACGAGCAGCTTCTCGCGCATGCGGTCGAGGTGACGCTGGCCGGACTCACCGTCAACGTCTGCTCACTGGCCGACCTCCGCGCCATGAAGGAGGCCGCCGGCCGGCCACAGGACCTCGCCGATCTGGCGAACCTCCCGCTCACCGACGAGATGTAGCGCCCTGAGGACCCAACCGCCCCGGAACGCAGGACGCCCCCGCCTCCCCGTGCGCGTTGCGGCGCGGGCCGGGAGACGGGGGCGTGGGCGGTTTGCGGACCGCGAGCTTGGGTGGTGCGGGCTCAGCCGTTGGCGCGGCCGCGGTGGCGGTGAGTGCGGCGGGGCGTCAGGCGCGTGGAGCGGCGGCGGACCCGGCCGGAGTGGCTGAACCAGTAGGGGACGTCAAGGGCGTCCGTGCCCGCGTCCTCGTGAGCGGCGCGTGGCAGGCGACCCCGTTGCGGCGCGTGGAGCGCGGCGTCGCCCCGGCGGGACGAACGGCGGCTCAGGCGTGAGGGCCTCATGATCGGGAGACGGCGGAACTCGTCCTAGGACGCGTTCGGCCGGACCTGGTCGTTGGCGTTGCGGGCGACGGACGGCGCGAAGCCGGAGGCGCCCTGGGCGTTGGCGCTCTTCGTGCGAGCGAGATCCCAGCCCAGCAGGGCGAGGGGGACGAGCACGATGAGGGAGACGATGACGATGGCCATGGGAGGCATTCCTTCGTTGCGGTGGAATGGCGTGAACGCATAGTGGCTCGCCTCGGTGGCGCCACGGTGGGACGAAGGTGGGAAACCGGTAGGTAGGCTGTGGCTCACCATGGCGTCAATTCCGATCAACATTTCCGACCTGGTCGGGAACACCCCGATCGTCGAGCTCACCCGGCTCGGGCCCGAAGACAGCGACGTGCGGCTCTTCGGCAAGCTCGAGGCGTTCAACCCCGGCGGGTCCGTCAAGGACCGGATCGGCGTGGCGATGATCGACGCCGCCGAGCGCGACGGCCTGATCGCGCCGGGCCGCAGCACGATCGTGGAGGCCACCAGCGGCAACACCGGCATCGCCCTGGCCTTCGTCTGCGCCGCCCGCGGCTATGACCTCGTGCTGTCGCTGCCCCAGGGCATGAGCCGCGAGCGCGAGACGCTGCTGCGCCTGTACGGCGCGCGCTTCGAGATCACCGAGTCGCTCGGCGGGATGAACGAGGCGGTCGACGCGGCCCGCGCGATGGCCAGCCGCGACGACGTGTTCCTGCCCGACCAGTTCTCCAACCCCGCCAACCCCGCGGCCCACCGGGAGCACACTGGTCCGGAGATCCTGCGCCAGCTCGACGACGACGTCGACGTGCTGGTCGCGGGCGTCGGGACCGGCGGCACCATCACCGGCGTCGGCGAGGCGCTGAAGGCCAAGAACCCGAGCTGCCGGGTCGTGGCCGTCGAGCCCGCGACCTCCGCGGTGCTCTCCGGCCGGCCCGCGGGCCCGCACCGCATCCAGGGCATCGGCGCCGGCTTCGTGCCCGCCGTGCTCAACCGGGACATCATCGACGAGGTCATTCCCGTGACCGACGACGACGCCATCACCACGGCGCGCCTGGCGGCGGCCCGGGAGGGCGTGCTGGTCGGGCTCAGTTGCGGCGCGGCCCTCTTCGGCGCCCTCCAGGTCGCGGCCCGGCCGGAGTCCAAGGGGCAGCGGATCGTCGTGATCCTGCCGGACTCCGGCGAGCGGTACGCGAGCACCCCGTTCTTCGCGCCGCCCGCTGCGCCGCCCGTCGCGCCCGCCTGACCGGCGTCGTGCATCGGCGGCCCGGCGGCGCGGTGCGCGTATCGTTCGTGCCATGTTCGGTCTCGGGACGGTCGCGAAGGTCCTCGGCGAGGTGCGCCGGGACGTCTCCGCGGTACACGATCGCGACCCCGCCGCTCGCGGGGTGTCGTCGATCGAGATCCTCACCACCTGGCCGGGCGTCCAGGCGCTGCTGTCGCACCGGATCGCGCACGCCATGCACGACGCCGGCGTGCCCGTCGTCCCGCGCGTGGTCGCCACCGGCACCCGCGCGCTGACCGGGGTCGAGATCCATCCCGCCGCGAAGATCGGCCCCGGCTTCTTCATGGACCATGGTGCCGGCGTGGTGATCGGCGAGACCGCGGAGATCGGTCGCGACGTCACCGTCTACCAGGGTGTGACGCTCGGCGGCACCGGCTTCGCCACCGGCAAGCGCCACCCGACCGTGCAGGACAACGTGACGATCGGTTCGGGGGCCAAGCTGCTCGGGCCGGTCACCGTCGGGCACGGCTCCAAGATCGGGGCCAACACGGTGGTGATCACCGACATCCCCCCGAACGCCACGGTGGTCGGCAACCCCGGTCACACGGTGCGGGTCGACGGTCGCAAGCCCGAGGGGCCCGACGCTGACTGGATCCACCTGCCCGACCCGGTGGCCGACGCCATCCGCGGGCTGGCGAGCCGGATCGGCGCGCTGGAGCGCGCGGTGTCGGACCTGGCGAGCGAGACGGGAACGAAGGTCGAGCCGCCCCCGAGCGAGGCGGACGTCCGCCCGCTGCGGCCGGTCCGCGGCAACCACCCCGCCGGCGGCTGAACGCCTAGTAGAAGACGCAGCGCCGGCGGTGGCGCGGGCGGGCCTTGATCTGCGGCTCCTGGCCGCGCGTCCACAGCCACTGGTCCAGCGCCGGCTCGCTCCGCCCGACGCGGCCGGCGAGCAACGCGCACGCGTGCACGGCGCTGGCCCGGATCTCCCGTTCGGCCTCCAGCTCCCAGCCGCGCACCAGCGGATGCTCGGCGTCGACGTGGGCGGCCAGGCGCTCGTCGTAGACCAGCACGCCGTCGCAGCGCAGCACGTGGGGCACGAGGTTGTCGGCGAAGATCGTGAGGCGGTCGAGGTCGTGCCAGTCCCCGATGCCGCCGAGGGCCAGGTCGGCGGGCGCGATCTGGGCGCGCTTGTAGAAGCCGGTGTCGCGGTACATCGACATGCCGGAGGCCAGCGTGGTGGCGAACGCCACCGCCGAGCCGCGCGCGGCCGCGACGAGGTCCAGCGCGCTCGCGTCGCCCAGGAACGCGCCGAGCTGGCGCAGCGCCTGCGCGTAGAGGGCCATCAGCTCGTGGTCGGCGCGCTGGCCGAGCACCGCGGCCACGGTGTCGGTGCGCATCGCCCGCAGGTCCGCGGTGGTCCACGGCGCGGCGGCCCGGAAGCGGTCGGCCAGCGTCCAGGCGATCGTGTTGTAGCCCGAGACGGCGCGGCCCGTCGCGGGATCCCTGCGCTTGCGCAGCGTCGGGAACCAGCCCGATCCGAAGTTGATCGCGTCGAGCGCCAGGAGGTACGTCGCCACGTCGGCGCGCGATCCCTCGAGGTAGTGGCGCTCCGGGTCCAGCGCGGGCGCCGGGATCGGGTCACCCACCGGCCGCTCGGCCAGTGCCGCGAGCGCGGGCTCGTCGATCCGGACCCAGCGGGCCCCCTGGACGACCTGGGCGGCGTGGGCGCGGACCTCCTCCGGGAGCGTCATGGGAGCAAGGCTACCCCGGGTCGCAACGGGCGTCCCGAGGCCGCGAGCGGAGCGGCCCGCCGCGCGGCGGAAGGCCCCGCCGCTCACGCTCGTATCCTGGAGGGTCGATGCCTCATCCCGACACCGACGCCCGACTCGACCATCTCCTGGGAGGGCTGAACGACCCGCAGCGAGCGGCCGTCAGCCACGGGGAGGGACCGCTGCTGATCCTCGCGGGCGCCGGCTCGGGCAAGACGCGCGTGCTCACCCACCGGGTCGCGTGGCTGGTGGAGACCGGGCAGGCCCGGGCGGGGGAGATCCTGGCGATCACCTTCACCAACAAGGCGGCGCAGGAGATGCGCGAGCGGGTCGAGCTGCTGCTCGGCCACAGCACCCGGGGCATGTGGGTGATGACGTTCCACGCGGCCTGCGCGCGGATGATGCGCTCCGAGGCCGAGAAGCTGGGCTACACGCGCAACTTCACGATCTACGACACCTCCGACTCGCGCCGCCTCACCAAGCGCGTGCTCGACGAGCTGGGGGTCGACACCAAGCGCTTCACCCCGGGCGCGGTGCACCGCCAGATCTCCGACGCCAAGAACAAGCTGCGCGACGCCGAGGACTACGCCAAGCTCGTCGGCAGCTACTTCGAGGAGACGGTGGCGGAGGCCTACAAGCTCTACGAGCAGCAGATCCACCGCATGAACGCGATGGACTTCGACGACCTGCTCTTCCGCTCGGTCAACGTGCTCGAGCTGTTCCCCGAGGTGCGCGCCCGCTACGCCGCCTCGTTCCGCCACGTGCTCGTGGACGAGTACCAGGACACCAACCACGCCCAGTACCGCTGGCTCCAGCTGCTGGCGGGCGAGCACCGCAACCTGGCGGTGGTCGGCGACGATGCGCAGTCGGTCTACGGCTTCCGCGGTGCGGACGTGCGCAACATCCTCGACTTCCAGGACGACTTCCCGGACGCGAAGGTCGTGAAGCTGGAGCAGAACTACCGCTCGACCCAGACGATCCTCAACGTCGCCAACGCGGTCATCGCCCACAACCGCGGGCAGATGACCAAGCACCTGTGGACCGACCTGGGAGAGGGCGACAAGGTCCGGATCCAGGAGCTGGACGACGAGCACGCCGAGGCGCGGTTCGTGGTCGGGGAGATCGAGCGGCTGTCCGACGAGGGGGTCTCCAAGGAGGAGATCGCCGTCTTCTACCGCACCAACGCGCAGTCGCGGGTGCTGGAGGACACGCTGGTCCGCCGGGAGATCGGCTACCAGGTGATCGGCGGCACGAAGTTCTACGAGCGGGCGGAGATCAAGGACGCCATCGCCTACCTGACCGTGCTGGGCAACAGCCAGGACGTCGTGTCCTTCACCCGCGTGGTCAACTCGCCCAAGCGGGGGATCGGCCAGACGTCGCTGTCGAAGGTCGTCAGCCACAGCGCGACGATGGGCATCCCGGTGTGGGACGCCGCCGCCGACCCGTCCGCCGTCCCGGGACTGGGGACGGCCGCCGTCCGGTCCCTCGGGCGCTTCATGGACACCATGGAGGGCCTGCGGGAGCGGTTCCGCGAGAACGTCCCGGTCGGCGACCTGCTGGAAGCGGTCCTGCACGAGGTCGGCTACTACGACTTCCTGGAGGCCGAGCGCACGATCGAGGCCCAGGGCCGGATCGAGAACCTCCAGGAGCTGGTCGAGGTGGCGCGGCAGTTCGACGCCGACCCCAATCGGCCGGAGGGGGAGGACACGCTCGACGTGTTCCTGCAGCAGATCTCCCTGGTCGCCGACGCCGACGGCCGGCGGGACGACGAGGGGCTCGTCACCCTCATGACGCTCCACAACGCCAAGGGCCTGGAGTACCCGATCGTCTTCGTGATCGGGTGCGAGGAGGGCGTGTTCCCGCACTCCCGCGCGCTCGACGAGGGCAGCCTGGAGGAGGAGCGCCGGCTCGCCTACGTGGGGATCACCCGGGCGATGCGCGACCTGACGCTCACCTACGCCCGCCGGCGCTCGGTGTTCGGCGCGTCGACCCCCGGGCTGCCGAGCCGCTTCCTGGCCGAGATCCCGCCCGAGTACACGGACCGCCAGGGCTCGCTCAACGCGTGGTCGCCGGCGTCCGGGGTCGGGGCCCGGACGGGCATGGGGGCGATGCGTGGGCGGCCGGGATCCTGGGCGTCCGCGTCGTCCGGCGGAAGCGGGGGCGGCCGCCCCGAGCCGGCGGCGGCCGGCCCGTCGTTCCGGGTCGGGGAGGACGTCGCGCACGCCGCGTTCGGCGAGGGCGTGGTGACCGGCGTGGAGCCCGGCGGGATCGTCGTCATCCGCTTCGCGGGCGACGGCTCCGAGCGCAAGCTGATGGCCGAGTACGCGCCGATCCAGCGACGCGGCTGACGCCGAGGGTCACCTTCTTCCGCCATGGCCGGCATTTGGTGACCATCAGGCCCGGATCGGGCGGGGGAACGCGATAGGTTCCGGGCCATGACCGCGCAGCTCATCGACGGGAAGGCGATCGCCGCCGAGACCCGCGCCCAGGTGACCGCCGACGTGGAGGCCTTCGTGGCCCGTACCGGCCACCGGCCCGGCCTGGCCACCGTGCTCGTGGGCGACGATCCCGCCAGCGCCGTCTACGTGGCGAACAAGCAGCGGGGGTGCGAGGAGGCCGGCATCAACGGCTTCAGCCACACCCTGCCGGCGGACGTGGCGCGGGAGGACCTGATCGCCCTGGTCGAGCAGCTCAACGCCGACCCCGCCGTGAGCGGGATCCTCGTCCAGCTGCCGCTGCCCGACCACCTCGACGGCGTCGAGATCACCGGCCTGATCGACCCGGACAAGGACGTCGACGGGCTCACCGCGGTCAGCGCGGGCCGGCTCCTCTCCGGCATCGACGGCCTGCGGCCCTGCACCCCCGAGGGCGTGATGCTCCTGCTCGAGCGCGTCGGGGTGGAGCTCGAGGGCGCGGAGGCCGTCGTGCTCGGCCGCTCCAATCTCTTCGGCAAGCCGATGGGCCAGCTCCTGCTCGGCGCCAACGCGACCGTCACCCAGTGCCACTCGCGCACCCGCGACCTGCCCGGCGTCTGCCGCCGGGCCGACGTGCTCATCGCCGCGGTCGGCCGGGCGGAGATGGTCCGGGGCGACTGGGTCAAGCCCGGCGCCGTGGTCATCGACGTTGGGATCAACCGCACGGACGACGGCCTCAAGGGCGACGTCGCGTTCGCGGAGGCGGCCGAGGTCGCGTCGGCGATCACGCCCGTGCCCGGCGGCGTCGGCCCGATGACCATCGCCTGCCTGCTCGCCAACACCCTGAAGGCCGCGGAGCTGCAGGCATGACGCAGGCGACGTGGTTCGAGCGCGTCGTCGCCCTGCTCGGCGTCGCGCTGATCGGGCTGCTGTGGGCGCCCTGGTTCGCATACGCCGGCTGGGTGTCCTACGCCCCCGGGCACCCGTTCCTGGTCTTCGGAGAGAGCGGTTGGAACACCGGCACCGTCACCAGCATCGTCGTGGCGACCGTGGGCGTGTTCTGCGTCGCCCAGCTGGTCGCGCTGTGGCGGGAGCGCAGCCCGGCCGTCGGGCTGGCGTGGAACGTCGGCATCGTGTGGGCGGCCATCGTCCTCGTCGCCTGGCTG
>Ga0247757_10001186_pt1 | contig 18497 bp, 16 predicted proteins | sample UWRJL126311R4_FD_180929 | JGI IMG/M metagenome (GOLD analysis project Ga0247757, IMG submission 180929) | Plant litter microbial communities from Arlington Agricultural Research Station in Wisconsin, United States - UWRJ-L126-311R-4 | ecosystem: Environmental > Terrestrial > Plant litter >... | reverse complement strand
TATCAGAAAGAGACGTTGTAAGGTAAGCATTGTGTCGCGGTGTTGGTACTAGGCATGCCTTTGCTTTTGGATCTGAAACACCATTTTTAGGCGTGGCAGTTTATCTGAGGGCCATACGGGATAGAAGTGACAAGAACTACAAAGCTCGCTACGTCATTTTCTAACATAGTATACAAGCATACAAACATCATCATTAAGTGTATCTGACTGCTGTAAGTGGCAATCACATATACACTGATATACGCTGGTGAAGGCTTTCTATTCATTTTTTTGCTATCACTTCTGTTACAATCATGTATCTTTTATCCTATGTTATCGCCTTTTCTTGCTTTCTGTATACAAAATACTTGTACAGCACCCAGTCCTTAGCATCACACCATACGTCTGAGAGCCAAGCAAGCGGATTAGGAATCAAGACAGAAACTACTGCGCTGGGTATGCTGGCCATTCATCATGACCAATAGGCTCCGTTCCATCCGCGAGCCATAAATCCCATCCTGCCTTTCGTGTTAATCCGCTTACCTGGGCGTTGGGATCGTATGTGAGCAAAACCTTACCGAACGGAGTCTTGTAAGGCTTTGATAAGTCAGTTACATCGGAATGATCCCAGCTATATTGGAGTGTCCATTCAACGGCAGCATTAGCAATATATGGTCTTGTCTGTACACGATTACCGTGACCCAAAATGTCGCGTAGTCGGGTTTCCAGCTGTTGAACAACCTCTGGAAATGCAAGTGTTTGTGGCTGTGGATGAGTCCAGTGAGCTCGTCGCTTCAAGGGGGTGATTATGTATGCCTTTGGATTTGTTCCCAGAGCAAATGGCCCAGAAGGGTCGTTCATACGATATCTGAGACCTGACCCTTCTGGCACTGTGGAGGAGCCACCACCATATTCTAAAGGAGTGAATATATCATCCTGCCATCGTTGTGGATTGACTACGCTTGGGACCTCGGCGAAATGTGCCCACCAGGAGTGTTTTCGAGAAATGACCAGCACTGCTGTGCATCCAGATAAGCCTCCCATGCACCAGTTTCCAGCTCCATTGCCCAAAGAAGCCTCAAAAAACGAGGAAGACGTTAGTTCGGGCCAGAAGGTTTGGACCGGGACCCCGTATGCATAGGTGCTACACATGTCTCTGATGAAATTGAATGCACTGTTATCAAAATGAGGCTGGCTCGGATGGGGCAATGCCCGCTTGCTTAGTTCTCGTTCCGTTTTACCAGAAGATAAATTGGCTGAGGGCAACGACTTTGGAGCATCTGGACCAGAGTTAGCACTACAACATTGCGCTTGACATGGCTGCATCATCAGGTCAAGCGCATCTTCAACATAAAATACTGATATCGTCGATGGTCAGTAAGCATTGTTGATGTTGATACACTGAAACTTGGAACACTTACGAAGTTCAGCTTTCCTATCATCAATAGTCTTCTTGTCTTCCTCACCACTTAGGAACAGAACGGCTTTTGTGACTATTTTGTTACCCAACTCTTCTTTATGTCCTATTAACATATATGCAAAGGCAATGCCGTTTGGGCTCCCTAGTAGTGCTTTGCCCTCCATCGTGTCCATTTGAAATTCGATTCCAGGCCATGGTTTTAGCTCTTGTCCAGCATTCTTCAGAACTGTAGCAACAATAGCAGCCGTATCCTCGTTGGTAACACCCTGTGACCAAAAGTAGCGTATGTCTTTAACTTTGTCATTGTCACGATACCAGAAGCCCCAAAGCATGTCTGCCATAGTACGAAGAGCAGGTAAATCTTCGGTCTTTGGTTTCTCTCCCCAGAAGCGTTCTGCGGCGTGACCTGGAGACAATCTAGCCTGGGCGATTATAACTTTATCCTTTAGTTAACTATTTTTCATTGCAAAATCATTTAAGTAGGATTACCTCCCCCAGCGCGATTAATCGCGCACTGAACTTTTCCGCCTGTTTTCTAGGCAGTCATTAGTGCAGATCTCATCATTTAGATAACAGTGGCGTACAATGTACTCTTTTTTCACATTGCCCTTGTATACTGTATACTTTTGCTCCTTTAGGGGAATGTCGTGCTTATCCTCAGTTTGGTATCCATGCGTGATCTTGTAGCAAACATTGTCTCCGCCCAACGACTTTGGCTTTAGATTTAACTTCAAATTGTCGAACATATTCTTGTATTCCTGGAGGCCATCAAAGTCGCAGAGAAATTCTTCGTCTGTATCATCGGATAGATCCCATCCCCACTGTCGCATCTCCACTGTTTTTGATTAGCCAATCTGTTTCCTACTACAACAAATCGCTTACATTTCAAGTCACCCTTCCACGGACTCTTTACGGTAGGAGGATTAGTAGTAGAAGCAAAGATCTTGCCTGCTGCCTCATCGGTTCCTTTCATGGCCGCCAAGAACCGATTGGCCTTGCATACCGCGCCATCAAACGCCTCATCATCGGCAATGACGGAATTATCCCATCGGGGCAGCACTTGCCGAGGATGGATTGTTTTCAAGGGGTTGACTGATGATATGATACAGGAAAATGTCAGAATACTTGCAAAACAGGCCGGTGGAACCATCTTATGAAGTAGAGACTTAGTAAAGAACTTAGATATAGACTTATTAAGGTTTAAAAGCTTTCTAGTTTTTATTGGGCGAAAACACACGCCCCTATACACATGACTACCCCCCCTCTCTCCGACATTCACTTGTATACTTCCTATATCTGGTTAGGGGATAGTCCTTCAGCCCTAAATGTCTTAGTTTTTAAGGACACAGAAATAGGGCAGCTGAAGACGCCCCGTGTTTATCGTTTCTATTTATTCGTTTTCCTATATTTCTGTTACTAGGCAGGAAGGCCTATGCATACTACTATACAACACCTTGGCTAGCGCTAAGGGCGCTCTCTCCTTACCCACTCTGAAACTACTCTAGCCTGTCAATAGCCTACACGGCCACTTCCTATTACACGCTTTGCTTCCCTTACTCGGAGAATGGTAAGAGCTAGTCATGCCCTATATTTCGATAAGGCTTCTCACTACAAAACATTTTCTTACAAAGGCAATTACTCTGCTAGTGCTCGATGCGCTTATTATACCCCCTAGGAGGTTCAATCATTGCAAATAATTGGTGGCGTTAAATATTACTACTACTTCACGAATTGGGAATAATAGTATACAGGGTTTATCTGTAGCCTGTAGCTGATAAATGAGGTTTTTATGTTGATTTTTATGTACTCCTTAGAATTTCCCTTCTTGAAAAATGACAATGCGCAACCTCTATAGCTTCTAGTATTTCACAGGTATCCCAAAGAAAAGTTTTCACTTAAAGTACAGCATGACCCTCTACTCAGCGCGGATAACATTCGCCGGCCTTCAGATGTGCTATGAGTACGGTGTATCGAATCACAAAAAGCTTTTCTTATTCTAAAGACCATTCCGCACTTAACATCAGATATCATAATCTTTTACTATGATCATTTGTGCGTTACTTCCATTACATCACATTTAGATTCTCAATACTACGCTATGCATCAGTATCGCCTTATTTTAATCACTATCATCAGATCAGAGTTTACCATTACAAGCTCAGGTACCATATCATTCGCCCATGTCCATGCACACTTATCCACCTTAGAGCCTATGCTTAATACAAACCCTAAACAATATTCCTGAAAACCACGAATCTCTTCACATTTGTAGGATCCCGCAAAATGTTGTGGATCAAAGAAATCCCATACTTCTCCAATTCTGTATATATTTCTCCAACAACTCCTGATCAATCATACGAGCACCACTCAGTGTCGGTGAAGCTCGCCGGCTCCTCTCGGTGCTCAAAACCAAACTTCCAGTTGACATGCGTACGAAGTGCTTCTCCCAGAACTCTAATAACAGTCCTGCGGGATTTTTATCCTCATCATTTAAAGATGATTGCTGACGGACACAGTTGACCCAGTCTTCGAAAGGCACAATTTGTTGAACGCCCAGAGCTGTGCTCAACCATTGAATCATCTGCTCCCAACGTTGGCGAACTGGATTTTCAATGTGATATATTCCCCGATTGTACTCCTGCTGTTCTTCAGGCAGCTCCAAATCTCTCTTTGGAAGGAGAAAATCTGACACTGCAGCAGCAACATCATCTACAGGGCACCAACTCAGCGTACCCTTCAAGCCGGGAAGAACGCCTATCATTTGACTTGACTTCACTAAGGAAGCAAGATGTTCGACAGGGTTCCAATATCCAGTCACTCTTGAACCTGCGATTTGACCGATGCGAACTGACAGTGCATCTTTGAAAACCTCCGGGCGTTTTTGGAGAGCAGATGCAACCATTTCCTCGCAAATATATTTGGCCGCGCTGTATCCATTAGGTAAGATCTGGTCAGCGCAGCTAGGAAGTTCCGGTATAGGTTCTGTTTCCGAAGCTGTGCACAAGGGGTGCAGGCCCACGACGCTGATAGAAGAAATGAAATAGAAAGAGATCCTCCTTCCTTGCTTTGCATGAATATCTACGGCCAGTTGCAGTAGACGTTCAAGGGTTGAGAATTGTGCTTCAAAACCTGCAATAGGTCTGGTCATGCTCATGGGCCAAGCATTATGCACAATATGCGTGACATTATCGATCAGGAACTGATATTCTTGATCATGATAAAACAATTCCTTACTGAGATCTTTCTGAATAACATGCAGCTTGGAGAAATTTTCTCTGCTGAAGTCAATGCCCTTGGACCGGAACGCGATTTCTTGCCGTTCCTGAGCTGCAGCTTTACTAGGTCGGTTCAGACAGATGATCATGCCAACATCAGAGTTTTGGGCAAGATTATATGCAAGATGTGCGCCTAAGCTTCCAGTAGCACCGGTTATTAAGACTCTTGGTTTGTGGATGATCGAATCCTTTTCCCGTGTCTTTTTAGAGTTAAAAAGTGACCGGGGGACGAATGCCAAATCAACTGTGTGTTTCTGCATATAATCATTCAAAGTTCTTTTATTAGCACCTCCAGCCACGGCAAAAATGAGTCTCTGTATCCTGCTTTCTGGTAGGTCTCCCTCCGTGAACTCTACCCTTTTGAACCCAGAGTTGTACAATGTCGACTCCCAAGTTTGCGGACAGACAAGAGCATGTTTACGTCCATCGTTGAAAGCCCACCAGCCTTCTAATGGTCCAAAGACAAGATCGACCCAAAGAAGTGGCTCCATCATCTCCAGCATGACAGTGAATCCATTTGGTTTAAGCATCTTGTGAATATTCTCTGTCGAAGTAGCAAGGCTCCGGGTAGCATGCACGCAGTTCGTCGCCAGGATAATGTCGTATTTGTTTACGAGCTCTAGTGGCGGTTGACTTTCAATATCTATGACACGGAAGTTCGCAAACCGATATGATTGAAAACGCTTCTTAGCAGCTACAACCAGGGATGGTGCGATGTCGCTGACTGTATATGTCGTCGGTAATGTAAGGTTTGCGAGCACTGGCAAAATCTGTGATGTTGTACCACATGTACCAGCACCCAATTCCAAGATGCTAATTGGGTCTTTACTTTTGTATATCAATATCAGCTTTTGGATAAAGTCCACTAATTGTTGTATCCAGGCTGTGTTGATCGGGCATTGGCCGTACATATGGGAGGCCAGTGCCCTACCCTCGGGTGAGCCAAAGATAAGCTGAACTCCATCGAATTTTCCCAAGAGACAGCCTGCAAGATTGCAACCAACAATTTTTGTTAGAGCATGGGTAGACTGGTAGACACTAGATTCATGTTCAAGCTCATTTAAAATCTCGTCCACCTGAATTCTAGGTACCGGAGTAGCGGTCCTGAAATATTCGCCAGCTTTGTTTTGATGTATTAGGTCTGCTTTAGTCTGCAATGTATTGTAAAGAAGTGCCATAAACCGCTCGTGTTGCGGAAGGAATTTAATCCGTTCTAACTTTTGTCCTGGAAGTGCACTCAAAATCTGGCATCCCATTTTCTCAAACGCATGACAGATGTATGCAATGCACAGTTCTTCGGACTTAGGAAGGACGTCTGAGCTGTATCCAGAAAGCCCCACCTTCCGAACATAATGATCAGTTTTGTACTTGTACTCGAGAAAAGTCATAATAGCTGCATCAGGTATTTGGCCAGTAGATAAGACGCAAGACAACTCTTCATGATTCAACAGAAATTCAGAGGTCTTAACGGCTTCCTTGGTCTGGTCTTTGATAGTCTCACCGCTATCCTTTGGCGCACGCATGAAAATCTCACTGTCTTCATGGGATTTACTCAGTGTTGGTGCAACCGGCGTGGACATATCGACTGCTTGCGATTCCTTGGAGTAAGTGACATCCAGAAGTTCTTCCAGAAGCTCCACAAGACCCTTGAAGTCAGTCAAGTAGTTGAGCTTCTTCGAGCCAAATTTCTGCTTGAAAGCCACTTCGAGCTCCCGGATAAGCTCCATGCCCATTAAAGAGTCGATGCCAATGTCAGCCAGCTGCGAATCGCTTTTGATTTCGAGAGCTGGAATGCCCGAGAGGTTCGCCACAATTTCCCGTACTGGTCCAAAGACATCAACTGAGGAGCTTTGTGGCTCAAGCTGCACTACAGCCTCTTTGGAAGCATTCTCAACCGGTTGGTATGATGGTTCCATTGACCCATCTTTCGCAGAGCTCGATTTTGGGGGCATCAAAGATCTTCGCTCGAATGTTTCCCATATTCTAACGAGCGTGCGTTTCGGAATCAGTTTATAATGAATTCCCAAGATTGCTTCGATCAAGCAGCTAGTGTCAGGATCAAAGACGAACACGTCGCTTGTGAATTCCTCTACTGAAAGTTGTTGATGACTCGCATAAACCTCGACAACTGGTGGATACTGCCATAATTCTTTCTGATCCAGATGAGGGGAGCGGCTCCACTGAAAGATCTTGTCTGAGACAAACATCTCGTCGTCTAACCGGTCCATTGTAACATTGATAAATATGCCGGCGACTTGGCAGAAATAGTCAATTCTTCGATAATCGAACCACTTTTTACCTGTTGCGTAAATACGGACGCGGCCGGCCGACTCACTCCTGCCTTTCGAGACAAGCTTCTGTAATCCCCGGAACTCCTTGCCGTAATTGACGACTTCTTGAAATAATTTGTAGATATGTTTTTCTCCTTGGATGATGCTATCCACATCTTTTTCTTTCAACAGGCGTGTACATGCCGCTCGGTCTACGCGTCCCTTAATCTTTTCAAATTCGTCCACACAATCGCTCGAATGATCTGAATAAAATTTCAATTTCCCTGTTGCATGATCGACAGATTTGCTGCCATGAGGATCTGCATTCGCAAAGCTACTGATTATCTTCCAGTCCCATTCAAGCATCTCACGATCTAGAGGATATCCTTCCAGCCGAAAGTCTCTAGTAGAACCCAAAAATATGGGCACGATTCCACAGAATTGGTATACAAAGGGTTTCATTGGAATTGAATCTGGAAATAAGAGGTCGTACTCGTGGGCCAAAGCGTCGATTGCAATTTCTAGTTGCAACGTACTTGGACAAAGAGCATTCCCATTCCATACTGTGTGACCTTTTAAGATATTTTCAAACTCAATTGAACTAGTCTTGAGACGAAATTTTGCCGGAGGATGTGACTCAACCAGTTCCCAGAGTTTGACCTCGGGGAATCCGTCTAAATCAGAAGCAGGTTTCAACACCTTTCGCTTCAGCCAATGGGATGACTTCTCGAACTGATAGGGCGGCAGGAAACTTCGCTGATATTCATTTGCCTGGCTGCAATGGTGGGCCCAAAATTTTGTATTGATGCCGCTCTTCCACAAAGCAACTGTCGCTTCTCCAATTCCCTGGATCGAGGCTCCAAGTGAGATATTGACTGATTGGAAGTGATGGTCACTACTGAATGACATATTTTCGAGTGCATGCTTTGCCATAAGAGCGACGCCGGAGTTTGACCCAGCCTCAAGCCAAACGACAGGACTGTGCATTTCGGCAAGTCGCTGGACCGCATAGCTGAAATATACAGGCCGGCGTATATGATCCGAAAGAGGATCTTCCAGGAGAAGATTCCTATGGTGCTCGGTGGTTAGTTCAACATGAATAGCAGGTGCCCGCATATTTATGCGGGATACCAGCTTCTCAATCTGCGGGAGAACTAAATCCACCAAACTGCAATGATATGCATTTGTAACGTTGAGCAGTTTCGTTTTTAGCGAGCTGAATTTTGGCACATCTTTTGCTGTCTTCATGATTGTATCAATGGATTCGCGAGGTCCAGCCAATGTGAAGCTCTCAAGTCCGTTGAAACATGCAATCGATGCTGCATGTTGCCCTTGATACAGCGAGTTAGATTCGGCCAATAGATCATTCACAGTTTCCAAGCTGCCTTGTACTGCTAACATGGAGCCTTTCTCTGGTCCCCACATGCGCTGTATCAGTCTTGCCCGTTCTACGATGAATTCAAGCATGTCAGCCTGAGACATCACACCAGCAATACACAAAGCCACCAGCTCTCCGAAACTGTGACCGATGACGGCAGTGACTTTACTTGCTGGCATGCAGTCCATCCAGCTCTTCGCACAAGAGTATTGCATGGAAAACAGAGCAGCGTGCAGCCGAACGATATCCAGCACCGGTTGGGTTTCGAAGATTGTAGGGTAGATTGTCGTTCCCAAGTCTTTGCAAATGACCTGGCACTCATCAAGATGATTACGAAAAATTTTGAAACTATCGTAAATTTTCCTATCAAGCCCTACGAATGTGGACCGCTGGCCACCAAAACACAGGATGACTTTTTGAGGGGCTGGAACCGCCGGGACATCTTCTGGTGGCCAGTCTTCCAACTTTTCTTTCAGTTCCTTTTTTGTCTTGGCATCGAATGCCAGAATAGAAGGCAGAGATATGTCGCGTTGGCGCGCAAGATGGAAAGAGATGTCTGCTAGCGAGAGGCCTTGATTTTCATGAATGAAATCGACAAGTTTGAGGGCGTATCTCTTCACGGCTTCATGATTCAGGCCATAAATCATGAATGGAAGATCAAGTGTTTGATCGCGTACTGAGGACGTTTGCGGATTAGGCATAGCAGCAAACGCTGATGGTGGCTGAGTAACCAGGAGGGATGCATTAGACCCTGATGCTCCGTAATTATTGATTAATGCAGCCTTAAATGCGGTGTCCCACGGTTTTTCGAATTCGTTGATCTCAATTCGATCATCGGAAGTGGCTTTCAAAGCTGGACTGAGGCATTTGAAGCTTGCTTGCGCAGGAATAACTCCATTTTGAATCATCAGAAGAGTTTTGATCAATGCCACAATTCCGGAGGCCGCCTCTGAGTGACCCAATAAGCCTTTGACAGACCCTAATGTAAGATCTTTCCCACTAGGTGCACCAAACACACTCTTGATAGCATCGTATTCAGCGGGATCACCGACCGGTGTCCCAGTTCCATGTGCCTCCACATATGTGATCTTATTAGGAGACAACCCCGATTTATGTATGACATTTCGAAAGAGGTTGCTCAAAGACAGTTGGTTTGGCACTGTAATAGCTGTACAGTTTGCGTTTTGCATAATAGCGCTTCCAGCAATGACACCAAGAATCTGGTCTTCATCTTGCATGGCCAAAGACAATCGCTTGAGAAATACAGCACCGACGGCTTCGCCTCTACAATAACCATCAGCACTAGCATCAAATGGCTTGCATTGACCAGTGGGGCTGAGGAATGAGGCTCCATCAAGGTTGTAATACCAATCAGGTCCGGTCATTATATTCACGCCGCCTACAAGAGCTGCATTGCAGTCTTTCGTTAAGATGCTCTTACAAGCTAAGTTGATTGCCACTGCTGATGAGGAACAAGCTGTATCGATGGTAATTCCAGGGCCAGTCCAACCAAAGTAGTGACTAATTCGGCCTGCAGCGAAAGCCTTGAGGTTTCCTGTTGCAGAGAATGCGGTAGCCGTATGGTAGCTGATATTTTGTTCGTAATCATCAAGGCCTAAGGCGATGTAACACCCAATTTTATTGTCCTTGTCTTCACGAGAAAGATATCCGGAGTGCTCCACGGCCTGATAAGCAATTTGCAAGATCAAGCGCTGCTGTGGGTCCATAGATGAGGCTTCACGGGCGCTCTTTTTGAAGAATCGCATGTCGAACTTGTCATAGTCATCGATAAAATTGCCGTACCATTTTTTATCCAAGGGCTTTCGCCACGGTGTCTCGAAGGTAAACCGCTCTTTTGGTACCTCGATATGTTGGGACTTGGCATTACAGAGAAGTGCCCAAAATTCGTTAACATTAGTTGCTCCTGGAACCTGGCATGCCATTCCAATGACTGCAATAGAATCGTTGGGTTGGTCCAAAGTGGTATGAGAATCAGCCGCGGCAAAGGTCACTTGGAACTTCTGAGTAATATATGGTGGAATGCATCGTTCTGGGCCAACGCATACAATAGTTTGCTTCTGTTCTTGCTTGGTCATCGATTCCTGCAGGTTAAAGAAGATAGCCTGCCAATCGGACTGCTTGACAAGGATTGGCTCAATAATGCATTCAATGAGTGAACGTGAAGGACGGTACTGGGTCAGTTGTGATATCATGGATATCGCGGCGGGCTCTCTGTTGAATTGAAATTCTGGATTGGAGTTGCAAAAGGCGACAACATCCTTTAATTGGCTCGCATTGCCTTGCCAATGAAAGTATCCACGCAACAAGATGTCGACAGCAGCAAAGTTAGATTGCTTGAGCGCGTGGGTTAGCCCAGCCACCGTGTCTTTTGGTGTTGTTATGGTAACTTTGTTCTCATTTTGAACAACAGAGATGTAAGCCCTCTATATTCTTGTTGTTAGTTTATTCATTTATGGGCTATGGAAACTCGCTAAGGGTCAGGGACTCACTTTATCAACAGCCTCAATTACGCTCTCCAGCTTTTGTCTACCTCCATTTTGAGTCCAAAAGACCGACAAAGATGCTGCCTGGGAAGATTGTGGGAGTGATTCATCCACAGCATCGACCACAGCGCCGATCAGCATCGCGAGCCTAATAGCTGCGGATCCATTGTGCTTCAGCTCGGACCAGCTATTGGAGCAGGCAACTGCCATAGAGCTTAATAGGCCAGTACATAGACCGAGCACTCTAGCAGGGATATGGGACGAGGGGTCTGCGTTGTCGTACATAAATGGCGCGGCTTTCTTGAGCTCGACCATATGCAGAGCCACAACCAGGGGAGTGAGAAGAACATTGGGTAATGGCCAGGCGAGCCGCTCTGGGTCTCCTGTTCGAATCCAGATTGCCAGTTTCTGAAGATGTGTCTGACCATTTGATTGCTGCAATACGGATACAGACTTCTTAAGTGTATCCCAGAAGCAAGGTAGCGCGCTCAAAGCGTCGAGTATCCAGATCAACTCATCACTTCTTTGAAGTTGAGATCGAAGGCAGTTAGCGCTCTGCTGGTCGAAAGAGAGGCACTGAGGACCGAATACAAACAGTCTGCTGGAAGCTGCGGTAGGAATGACCCGTGTTCCCTCGCTATCGAGACTGGAAGGGTCAGATCGCAAGACCATGATGAAGTTACCTGATTAAGTTTCTGTAAGCTAAGGTTAGGAGCTGAAGCTTTTTATCAAGTGTGAGTCGAGATTTTTGAAAGTTTTGGAGAGAAATGTGTGGTATTGAAGAAAAGGTGAGTAGGCGGGTGGGCAGAGTTTATATGGAAATAGCGGTAAGAGATCAAGTTTGGTGAGCTGTACAATGTTTCCTCTCATGTGACCGCTACATGACCACTATCTGAAGTGAAATATTTCTGTTGAGTCACCTTACATGCCGCAGGCCGGCCTTCAGACTTGACATGTCAAAGACTATCGAGCGAGTCCCTAAGCGCACCCACACGAAATGAATGCTTTTTCAAATATCATGAATGAATGAATTAATGCAAATGGTGGATGAAAATATTCACACGGGGCATAAGGCGAGAAAATGATGTATACAATTCACGCTTTGTCTTTGAAATGTGACGGAGGTTCAGACTGAAACTATGCATATTGTATGTCTTTCCCATGATGTGGAACATAAGTTAACTAGCTGCTAGTGCATGGTTTATATTGGGACTGCGCTCTACATTCGTAATGACTGGCGTACCTGGAGGCTACGGAGTAGTAGTGAAGAAACACCAACGTTCGAGTGGGGATAAAGTTCTCTCGGGCGGTTGGCCTCAAGCAACTCCCAGTTCAAAATACACTCTAGAACAATGAATTTAGCGTAAACGAGAAAAGTTTGATGCGATCCTAAAGTGCAAACCAAAATGCCCGTCAGCACCCTGGACACCCGAGAAGGGATATGGCTTCACGATAACAAATCACTTTTTCGAAAAACAATGACTCGAAAAGCAGACACACGTGGGGTTATTCGAAGACACCCCGCCGAGGCGGTGTGAGCTTTCTGTTTGTAACCAAGCTTGTATATCACGAGCTCGAATGGGCAAAAATACCCAGACCTCGACTCCTTTCCAAATTTCTTGAATTGCTACTCGTAAGCTCCAACGAAAGAAGATGCCATTAGTGAAACTCCAGAATGGGCGATCCCAATAGCCCGATATGAAAGATGTAGCGAACATTTTGCGGCAAGCCGCTGTGATACCGGACATAGACAAGCTCAAAACAGCACTGCGCAACGACTTTGACAACCAAAACCTCACTGCCATCGATCTCCACACCGGGATAAACGTCCAACGTAAAGCAGTGGCTGTATGCAATAAAGACACGATTGTCCTTGCGTTCCAAGGCGCGGGTCCAGGGGGAGTTGATGATGAACACGTGGGTAGACGGCAAAAAGCCAGGTCTATTTTCACAACCTTACCCTGTGCATGAGAATGGAAACCGCACTCATAGCTTTTATCGCGACATGTGGTATGGTATGCGAATTGCGACGTTTGAAGCGCTGTCAAGGGCCGTAAGTGATATGGCTAAGAGAGGCGTGGAGCCTAAGCAGATAATCATCACAGGGTACTCGATGGGTGGAGGTGTTAGCATGTAGGTGCATATCTCCAGTCGAAGCTCAGTTACGGACAGTCGGACAAACACCATAGGCTTTTGGGATATGCTCGAGAAGATTCGCAGCACCTGGGTTCCCACTCAGCATCACCACAGGTCTGCAAAGACGAGAATCTAGGCTCTCTCGTACAACACCTTACCTTTGCTGCTGTCGCAGCTGGTGACCAAGGGTACTACACCCTCCTCAACCAGCTATATGAGAAGCATAGAATCCGCGCATGGGACTTCATGCACCATCAAGACCTGACTGCACATACCCACCACTTCGCGTTCCGGTCGTGGAGGGGCCACCGGTATATTCTGCCCGATGCCGTTGTTAGACGCTTTCCTAATGAGTTTGGGGGAGGGGGCCATGGCATCCTGGGCTACATGAGAGCCTCCGAATGGATGATGCACTATGGGACGGATCAGGTCAGGTCGGCATACAACTATTAGCCGACAGAGACATTGGGCGTCGTGGTTCGCCCGGGTGACCTCGGTATGCAGTCGCCGCTCTTCTGGGCGTCCTTGGCTGGTTGCATGGCATAGTCAGTGTTCTACCTAATGTAGCTTAGGTATTCGAGAATGGCGACAAGAGAGCTGCACAGAATGAGAAGCGTAGTGTTACTGATTCGGATGACTATTCGTACAATATGATGAAGCTGAACCCAGCCACCGGGAATAAAAACTGGGGAACGATGCGAGCCGAGTTCCACTCTGACTAAGCGAGATGGACGTTCATACCTCTCCTAACAGCGTTAGACAGCCCTGCGCATGCGCCCGGCTAAGCCACTCGCCGCTGCCGCGTCCCACGGCGTCTTGCGACGCTTTCCGTCTCCGAACTGCGCGACTCCGGCCGAGCGTGGCGCCATAGAAGACCTCCCCGCTGTCTTCTAGAAATCTCACTCATTTCTCCCATTCCACTCTCCCATCTACTGTTTTCTAATCCCGCGACTCTTCCTTTCCCATCAAGCTTCTCTTTTCGTAATCTAATTACACCGCAGTACACAAGGGTTCACATTATATTCTTCGAGAAAGCCGCCCACCACCGCGAGATAAAGGGCACAGCGCCCGGCTACGCCGCTCTCACAGCCCCTTCTCCAAGGAGCAGCCTTTTAATTCCCTCTTCACGCTCCCCTATCTCTAAATTCGCACATCTCCATCAATGGCCTCTCAAAAATACGTGCGTCCACCTATTCATCCCCCCTCTAAACCCATACCTAATCAGCCTCGCAGGACCCTCCCCAAGGCGCACCCCCAGCCTACCCACAATCCCCTCCTCCCGCCCACACCGACGCTGGCCCCTATGGCCCCCCAGCCCCCGCTGCCTACTACAACAATAGTTCACCCGCCCCGCCTTCAGACTACTACGGCGCATCGCCGAATCCCTACGCGCAAGGATCAGGGCCCTACGGCCCTCCGCCACCTGGCCAGTATGGGCCAGGTGGGCCGCAGTACGGACAGCCATACGGCCCGCCGCAACAGGGCATGTATTATCAACAAGGGGCGCCTCCGCCGGGTGGATATTACGATGATAGGAGGAGAGGAGGAGCCAGTGATGGACTGTGTGCGGGTCTGTTAGCAGCGCTAGCGTGTTGCTGTTGTTTGGACTGCCTTTTCTAGGCTCTGTGTGGAGAATGTAGACAAGTGCAACCAGGAGTATGGAGGGTCACGAAAGGAAGCCGAAATTCTGAACCACAAAATCCGCTGTATATTTAGTGGTACAGAAAGGGAATACCTTTCTTTCAAGAGATGTGAGCGGTCGGGCCGAGTTCAGACGGAGAGCTATCTGCGCCTGCTAGACGGGTTCGATCTTCGGCGGCCAGCGCGGAGGGAGCTCCTCATTGTTATATTAAAGGACGTTCATTGATGTTCTCTTGGTTGGGACTCAGCTGTTTCCCATGTTTATGACCAATGCCTGAATCACGAAGCGGCGATTCTAGTAATCTGTATATTCATCCTGCAAACTGCAATACATACAGCCTCACTGTGAAAGTTGAATTGCTCGTCATCGTGATTCGCATCTGGTATCGCATCAATCTACTTCGCAATAAGTCGAAGCGAGAGATATCCCAGGACTTCTGGACTTTTACGTGGTAATTCGATACCGTGAACAGCAGTTCCAAACCTTCTATGTTCTACAAATCTCCTAGAAAAACTAGCATTAACGACACATTCTCTCCACTTCCAAGTGTAAGTACCAGCACCCTACAACCACAGAAAAAGCAATTACAAATCCCAGACTTATAATATACCACTCTATCACAATAATCCTAGTAATAACACGATGAGCGAGCGACATATACCCATGAATCACCATTCCTCATTATAAACAAAGAAGAAGACTACGATCGTAGACCAATGCAATTGCCTGAATAGGCATACAGACAAGTCATTAAACATTACCACTTTCCTCAATCTCCTCTCCTGGCACACCTAACACGCAGCCCCCAACCCCACCCTCATTGATCCTCCAGATAGACACACCCAGCCTAGAAACAGCTCTCGAGCCTCAGCATCCCGCTTGACCAACGCAAGGCAGCCTCGGCTCGATCTCGATCCCGGGATCCGTGCTCAAGTAGGTGACATGCATCTAAGCAGCGGTACCAGCGGTATCAACGCTGGGGCGGTTCTTCTCGAGCGCAGCACCCGATGTAGCAGCCGCATCGACTGCCAACTTCCTCCAGGCCCACGCGTCGGCTGCGAAGCTCACGATGGAGAAGAACCTACAAAGCATTAGCTTAGTTCGACATGCCAAATCACAACCCCTCTATGTCCGGGTAGAGGACAGCGAGGGGCAGAGAGGGATGTACTCACAGCGCTAAAAACACAAACGCCTCATTCGTCAGCTTGAGCGTGCAGCTTCCGCCTGTGGGCGCCGTCAGACTGCAGCTCGCGCGGTTGTAGTCCTCGGCTGCGAATACAAAGGCCGTGAGCCAGAGGTAGGAGAAGACGAGGTTGGGCAGGCCGTAGAAGTGGGGGCGGTAGGAGGGGAGAAAGGGGAGGACGAAGGAAGGGAGCCAGAAGAAGAGGGTAAGGGCAGCCTTTGGTTCACAATTAGCTTTGCTTGTGCAAGAAGGGAGGGGGAGAGTCAAAGCTTACAATCGTGACCTGGTAGATGAGATGCTGGTCGTGGGCGTAGTTGTTCAGGAAGTATCCCGTGATGCCAGCGACGATGGCAGAGGAGGCCCAGACCATGAAGTTAGAGGCGGCGACGATAGGCTTAGTGCCGGCGGAGAAGGCGATACGGGCCATTATGTTGATAATGTGGTCGATTAATAATTACTGTCACTTTGAGAAGTGGTGGTATGTATTGATGCTAAATGGAAAGCCCTGGATCCGTACCCCAGCGTAAATAATTAGGAAGGGTTGGAAGAAGCTGCTCGATGAATGGATACTCCAGTGTTTCCACCCCCATCTCTTTATACACTGTCTGAAATATCATGACGATGCATGCCATGACCTAGGGTCCTCGCTCTCCCAGTACGAAAAAGAGCGCCGAACGAACCAAGCCCTGCGAACCATCCCAACCCTGTCCCCAACTCCCTGCCCCCTCTCCCATCATCACCAACTAAGCTTTGTAAAAGTGCGCTGTGGACTGCTTACTTGTCTCACGCTTCTCCATTCGGGAATCGTCCTGCACCTCCTTTACACTTTCTTACCGGGTGGCACCGACGCTCCGCACAACGCACAACGCACAGCAAACCAGGCAATACATTGCATTGGAACCAGGCATGCATGCACAGTAAGCGAGTCCATCAGCGCTCGAGGGAATGAAAGCGGCCTGGCAATCGAATGCATCAATATTCGTCCACGTGTCGCGAACATTTTTCCTTTCTGACGTCCGTCTCTTGCGATAATCTGGTGATCGTCCCCCGGAACTCCCAGCGCGGAAGCAAACGGAAAAGCGAAGGGTGGTGTGGTAGACAGACAGATATTTCGAGAAGCATGGCCCCATGGCCCAGCCCCCAAAGCGCCCTCATCCGTGTGGACGCAAATTCGACATCAATTCTTGACCATTTTCACGAACCGGCGAATCCGCACGCGCTGTCAACGCCGCGTCTGTTTCGTTCGCGAAAGTAACAAACAGGCGGGTAATCGTCTGTTAGCCGAGTCCTTGATGGAGGGTGGTGTGATGGACAAGGACGTTAGCAGTCGGGGAATTAAGCAAGGGAGCTAATGCGCTGTAAGCAGTGATGTAAACTACGGCTAAAGCCCAAGCACACCAGGGTCCTCACGCGATAGTGGAGCGGATGCGTCGGACCTCGATTTGGGGTTCTGTGTGCATAAGCACCTATAGGACATGCCATACGATTTCTGCACACCCGAGTAAATTCCGTTCGGCGTCGGACATACGTCATAGCACGCTGGACATCGTATTCATTTGATGATGCAGCACACCAGCCATGGTAGGTCTGCCACTATGCCTAGAAAGAGACTTACAATGACAAGACATGGTTGTCGACATCGTGATGAGCTTGTGAAGAAATTCAATGAGCATTAGCTCGATATCTGACTGCCTAATGCTGCAATGCCCATGTTCCCAATATCTTTTCAAGTGGCTTCAAGTCAGGTCCATCCCAAGGGAACATATCTGAGAAGCTGTGCATCTTGTTGGACTTAGTCTGCTTGAGTAGTCTGTTCAAAAAATATCAGCTAGTATATTATGCGTTGCAGAAGGAACGCAATACATTGGGCTTCCCTGCTCAATTTGGTAGCAGGACAATATTTGAAATACAGGTTTCGCACGCCTACTAGCGTAGAGGAACATAAAAAGTATCTTTGCTACGCTATCTTTAGCCTTACTGATGACTGTCAGAATACAGATATAGTCATTTCCCTGTCGAACTTCCTTTTGAAGTTCTATTGCATGAAGACATTTGCGATAGCTATCAGACAAGCGCCTGGTTCGCCTGGGATATCCTGTGGTTCAAAGCGGAAGCAATTCTTGAATATTCTCTTCCATTTCCATATGGGGACTGTCCAGGTGGAGAGTAGCATACAGGCTCTGTCCTTTCGATTTTGCTTATTCGTCAGTGAGCTGAAGTTGAAGTAACTATATACCTGATCACTATTTAACCAAAAAGGCAAAAAAGAAGAAATGACGGGAGCAAAAATCGAACCGCCCCCTCGTAACCCCCAACTCCTTAGAGCTGCTTTCAAGAGAGGCCCTAGCCCGGGGTGCATTTATACGAATTTGTGGATAATTGGTTCGATGGATGCTTTTCCATTTTGAAATTATCTATAGTTGTCTCGTGATGTGGGCTCACTACATTTAACAGCCTTATCGCTCAATCCGCTGCACACATGAGTGTGGGAGATTGTAAAGCGCTTGAGCAAGAGGTGGCCGTACGCCCACATGTCAATTAAGTCGCGGCATGGGCATGTATTGAGCAAGGAACACAGCAATAAACATATTAATATAGGAAGGAAGCATTTAATTGGTGATTATGTAAACTTGTACATCCTCAAAAAAAAAAAGTTCGTAGCGGCCGTTCATACTCAGCTACGAGCAGAAAAGGGCTCACACTAAGTTTA